>OOCW01000819.1_pt1 | contig 26564 bp, 28 predicted proteins | sample 1671201 | NCBI WGS metagenome assembly OOCW01 (sample SAMN06348132, study PRJEB24527) | human gut metagenome | biome: human gut; feature: ankylosing spondylitis patient; material: feces | host: Homo sapiens | place: China | collected 2015-10
TCCTGGAGGTTATATCATTAATTTTTCGGCTCCACGTGACGAACAATTTTATTCATGTTGGGAGTTAGGGCATTGGGTGTATGTTTTAAGTTCTTCTAAGAAAATATTTGCTGCTTTTGATAGTGTTAATTCCTTAGGATATATATATGAAAATGATCTAGTAAAATCATTATTAAGTTTTATAGAAGCTAATTCATTGCGAGATTCAGCTTCTGCAATTACATGTTTAGATGTAATTGTTAATCCTAAATTATTTCTAACAGCTTCTTTAACTGATAAATTACTTCCTAATATCATCATATTTTTAGGAATAATTTTATGTTGTGTAAAGAATAAATCAAGATATTCTCTAGTACCTGATCCTTCCTCTCGGGCAATCCATCTTCTGTTTTGAAGATTATCTATATTAAGTTCTTTATCTTTTAAATCACTGTTAAAAGGAACAACAAGCACCATTTCATCTTCTAAAAAATATTCTTGTTTAAATAGAGCTGATGAAGCTGAACCCTCTATAAGACCTATATCTAATTTCATTTTTTTAAGTTCTCTAGATATAATTGAAGTATTTTCTATAATAACCTCTATGTCAACATCAGGATATTTAATAGAAAAATCAGCTAAAAATTTTGGAAGGATATATTCTCCTATAGTTAAGCTCGCTCCTATCTTTATACTTCCTTTAACTGAGCTTGAAAGTGTCTTTACATCGAGAAATGTAATATCTAAAAGATTTATAATTTCTTTAGCTCTTTTATATAGAGTATAACCACTTTCTGTAATAGATATAGTTTTTTGTTTAACCGATCTATTTATTAAGGTAACTCCAAAAGTAATTTCTAAATTTTTTATATGAGTACTGACACTTGGTTGTGAAAGATTTAAATATTCAGCGGCTTTAGTAAAATTTTTAAAATCAACAACTGCAATAAAAGTTTTAAATTCTTCAATCAATGTAATAACCTCCTAGTATTAATGGGTAAACTAATTCTAATAATTATTATTATATATTAATTATTAGAAAAAGTAATGGTTATTATGATTAATATTTATTTTACTAATAATATTTTAATAGATATACTATGTTATGTAATGAATGTTCTGAAATGAATGTTCTGAAATTATTAAGGAGGAAATGATATACATGAAGAATAGTAAATTTATTAAATATATAAAAGATATATTACCTGGACTTTTAGTGTCAGTAGCAGTAGCACTAGTAGGAATGTTTATGGCTAAATTTCTACCTAAGTTAGGGGCTGGAACAATATCAATATTTTTAGGAATGTTTGTAGGAAATTTATTTTTAAATCAAGATGTGTTTCAAAAGGGATATAAGTTTTCAGAAACTGATATATTATCATATTCCATTGTTCTATTAGGAGCAACTTTAAGTGTAAATACATTGTTAGAGCTTGGTATAGGTGGATTTGTTTTTATAATATTACAAATGGCAATAACAATAATTGGTGCAATATACATAGGAAAGAAATTAGGCTTTAGTCAAAATTTTAGATTTTTAATGGCAAGTGGAAATGCTGTATGTGGTTCATCTGCTATAGCAGCAACAGCACCAGTAATTGATGCAGATGATAAAGAAAAAGGTATAGCAATTACTATAGTAAATATTACAGGAATAGTTTTAATGTTTATTTTACCGATAATAGCTAGAGCTTTATTTAATTCAGAGACAATGCAGACAGGGGCTTTAATTGGTGGTACTTTACAATCAGTAGGTCAAGTTGCTGCTAGTGGAGCCATGGTAGGCGAAGCAGTAAAAGATATGGCTATGATTTTTAAGATATTAAGAGTTGTACTATTAGTTGTTGTAGTATTTATATTTGGACATTTAAAAAATAAGACTAATGAAGAAATAGTAGAGGAAGAAGTAAAGGAAATTGAAAAGAAAAAAGTTAGAATTCCTTGGTATGTTATAGGATTCTTTGTAACTTGCGCTTTATTCTCATTAAAGGTTATACCAGTAAATGTATCTCATGTATGTAAAACTATAAGTAATAATCTTGAAATTATAGCATTAGCAGCAATTGGATTAAGAGTTAATGTAAAAGAATTACTTAAGCAAGGAAAAGCTGTATCTTTATATGCATTAGGTGTAGGATCATTACAAATAGTTGCAGCAATAGTGTTAATATTTATATTAGTTAGATAGTTGAATTAAAAGTTAAGGAAAAAGAAAAAATATTATTTAGATAATATTATAAACTTTAGCCTTAGCTTTTATTTATAAATAGTATAAGTTTTTTGAAAATCATAAAAGATAAAGTGAAAAAGTTGACAATAATGTTATATAAAAAGTATTATAGTTAAAAAATAAATTATAGATAATATACTAGGAGTGAATGTTATGGAAAAGGGACTTATACATATATATTGTGGAGATGGAAAAGGAAAGACTACTGCAGCTATGGGATTAGCAATTAGAGCAGCTGGTAGAGAAAAAAAAGTTTTTATAACTCAATTTTTAAAAAGTGGAAAAAGTGGAGAATTAGTGTCTTTAGATAAATTGAAAGAGTATATAACTTTTTTACCAGGAAAGCCTGTAAATAAATTTGTGTGGAATATGAATGATGAAGAAAAGAGTGAAGCAAAAAAGGAGCATACAGCTAGATTTAAAGAGATAGTAGAAATTATAAAAACAAAAGAATATGATTTATTAATATTAGATGAAATAATAGCAACTATAAATAATGGATTTATCGAATTAAATGAAGTTATAGATTTTCTAAAAAATAAACCTGAAACATTAGAAGTTGTTATGACAGGAAGAAATCCTAAGGATGAACTTATAGAACTTGCAAATTATGTAACAGAAATGAAATGTATAAAGCATCCTTTTGAAGAGGGAATTCCATCTAGAATAGGAATAGAACTATAAACTGAATTCTACCCAAAGGGCATATAGCCATCAAATAAAATGTCTAGTAAATAGTATTTAGTTAATATATAATACATAAGGTAGAATAATAAATATTAAAGATATGAATAATAAAGGAGTAACATATGAGAGCTGTATACAGAAATCCAAAAGAATTAGCAACAAAATTAAAAGATGTAATTGATTTATATTTAGAGGATTTATTATCATATGAGAAGTTAGAAGCTACAGTTGTAGCTATGATAAAGGCAAATGATGATAGAATTTATAAAAATGGATTTATGCCTACAAAGTTAATTGCTGCTATAGGAGAAGAAAGAAAAGCTATAGTAGATAAGATAGCTTCAGATAATAATTTATAAATTTTATTAAAAAGAGATTAATATTGCAAATAAAAAATATTTTGCAATATTAATTATAAAAATTAAAAGGAGCTATAAATAGCTCCTTTTAGCTTATCTTTTGTATAAAAAATCATTAAATTGTAAAATTAACATCCGCATCCTTGACTAGTAGAGTCGTTTGATACAGTATTAACGTTTATACAAGAACCTTTAAAGCAGCTTACTTTTAGACATTTATGAACTATTTGAGTATTGTCACTAAATATCTTTAACATATAAGTTGTATTTGGACATAAAGGCCCTAGTAAAAATTGCCCATTATCATCTGTAAATGTGTGAGTTAGAGGAACTGGAAATTCACATTTGTCAACGACTTGAAGCAATTTAACAACTGCATCAGCAACAGGTAAACCAGCGGAATCAAGAACTGTACCAAATATACAGCTTCTATTTTCTTTTGGTAATTTTACAGTAGCATCGATTTGTTCATTATAACCAGTTTTAAAAACACAATTTCCTAATCTACAGCTCATAATTTTATCCTCCTAAGTGTAATTGTAATATACTATAATATATTCCAATATAAACTCAATGTGTTCTAATTTATAAATTTTGTTTATGTAAAGTATTGCAAATAGGAAAAATTAAAATATAGTTTATTAAATATATAAAAGACAATATTTAATGTTTTCTGTAACTTTTGTTACTGAAATAGTTTCAAAAGTGGGTTATAATGATAAAAAATATGACAAAAAAGTAGGAGGCAATAATATGAGTTGTGGATGCGGAAGCATGAATAAAAAAGATGGAAAAGTAGTTGTTGATTTAGTAAGAAGTAAGGGAAAGGCTGATTTTCCTATATCAATACAACATGAAATAGAGTGTAGTTGTGGTAAAAGTTTTACAATGAAAACTTTAGTAGATAAATGTCCACATTGTAATATGACTTACGGAGTTACTCCTTGTTCGTCAAGAGATAAAGAAAATGTGGTTGCAGCAGGTATAAACTACTAATAAAAAATAACTAAATTGCTTTGCAATTTAGTTATTTTAATATTCCAAACTCATAACCAGCATCTTTTAATAATTTAATTATTCCAGGTAAAGCTTCTACAGTAGTATTTTTAGTCATACAATCGTGCATTAATATTATTGCAGGATTTTTATAATTACCATCTTTATCTTTAATTTCTCTAGAAACATTTTGAATTAGAGTAGAGGCAGGAATATTATTTCCTTTAGCATCACCAGAATCTACATTCCAATCATAGACATTGACACCCTTTTCATTTAGTTTGGAAGTTATATTTTTAGTAAAATCTTTTCCTCTAGAGTTTTTTACAATAGTATTATGAGAGCCACCAGGAAATCTAAATATAGTACATTCATTTCCAGTAACTTCTTTTATAAAATCTTGTTGCTTATTGAAACTCTTAAAAAATGATTCTTCACAAGTATAAACATATTTAAATTCATGGTCTGCAGTATGGTTACCAATTGCATTTCCCTCTTCATAAGCTCTTTTGATAAATTCAATATGAGGTTCTATATAAGGTGAAATTATAAAAAAAGTTGCATGCACATTATTTTCTTTTAATATATCAAGTATTAACTCTGTATTTTTGCTAGGACCATCATCGAAAGTTAAATAAACAATTTTTTTTTCTTTATCCACATTATTTTTTTCACAATTATCGTCCATAGAGGTATCTTCTATATTAATAGGAGATAAAATATGAGAATATGCTGAGACATTACTTACTGATAAAGATATAAGTAAGAATAGGATTATCTTTTTAAAAAAATTAGGGGCTATATTTATACATTTCATTTTAATTCTCCTTATTATGTAAATAAAATATTCTGTGTAAAACCAATGTTAGTTTATACGGTTTAGATAAAAATTATTTAAGTTAATTATAGTCACCTTAATATGAACATTTATAATAATGAAGAATATTATGAAATTATAAAGAATTCAAGGAGATTAAAAAATAAATGAATCCATATGAGCTTATAATGAAGATTGATAGAAAAATGAAAGAAGATCCAGTTTTTGCAAATAAGTTTAATAGATTAGTGGGAGAATTAAATAGAACTCCAGGTTTACAACAAGAAATAATGAGAATAGCACAAATAAAAGATGAAAGTAAAAGACAAAGGGCTTTAAATAATTTGCCTGATAATATAAAACAATCAGTTGCAGAAATGTTTAAGTTATTAAATTAATACAATAATCAATTAACAAAAAAATAACCAATTTTAATTGGTTATTTTTTTGTTAATTGATTATTTATAGAAAGGAATAACATAGAATAAATTATAGCTTAAATAAAGTTCATGGAAATAAGGTAATTTATATGAGAAATAGTGAGGTGGGAATATGGAAATTAAAGGAGATATAATAAGGTTAAATAATAATATTGAAATAAAAATACTAGATTTAGTTTGGTTTATTATAATTCCAATAATTAATATAAACTATATTTTGGCAAGTGTTTTGGCTAAAAAGGGGAGTGATCTTACAATTACATTAGATAATGTAATTCCATTTAACTCTATATTTATTATTCCTTATGTATATTGGTATTTGTATATTGTAATAGGTTTTATATTTATATTAGTAAATTCAAGAAAAGATTATATTAGAGCTTTTATATCATTTTTTATAGGCATGAGTGTATGTTATATTATATATTACGTATATCCAACGGAAATAACTAGGCCTATAATTGAAAATAATAATATATTTAATTATTTAGTAAATCTTATATATTCAATAGATAGACCAGTAAATTGTTTTCCATCATTACATGTTTTGACAACGTATTTTATAATGAGATATACAAAATATAAAGATTCAAAAAAGAAATTTTATTATACTGAAATAACTGGTATCTTAATAATACTATCTACTTTATTTATAAAGCAACATTTTATAGCAGATGTTATTAGTGCGATAATTTTAGGGGAGGTTACAATTTTAATAGTAAGAAAAATAGATGATTCTACAATAGAAAAAGTGTTAAATTTACCATATAAAATAAAAAATAATATTATTACTAAAATAAAAAATAAAAGTAAAATAAAAAATAAGGAAATTATAGAAGCGGAAGAGCAATTAGTTAGAAATAAAAAATAGGTATTTATATAAGATGTTTAAAATATTTTTTTAGACATCTTTTTTTTATGGATAAAATTTATAAATTTTAGGAAAACTAAAAATACTAAGGAGGAATAAGTATGGAGTTTTTGTATAATTTTTTTATATATGGATTTATTGGATGGATAATAGAAAATATTTTTTCATACTATATTCATGGTTATTTTCAAAAAGATGGATTTTTGAAAGGGCCATTTAAACCTATGTATGCAATAGCTATGGCTTGGATACTTGAATTATATAGGATAGTTCCTAATATAATATTTTTGATTGTGATATCATTTATAATTCCAACATCTGTAGAATATATAACAGGATTTATGATGAGAAAGTTTTTTAATAAAGATTATTGGGATTATACTGAAGAAAAATATAATTATCAAGGAATTATATGCTTAAGATTTTCACTTATTTGGGTTATCTTAAGTGTTATTGATGTAAAAGTTATTCATCCATATTTTATATATAGAATTTTTAATTCAATATATGAAATATGGCCTAGTATATCAATTTTGTTTATAATAGCTTTATCTATAGATGAAATATTAACATTTATAGACTTCAGAAAAGGAAGTCAAACAATATAATATGAAAAATTAAAAATAGTTTAGAGAAAATCTTTTTAACTTTGAAAGTTTTTAATATTAATATATAATTGAACATATAATTAATTTAGTTAGAAAGAGGAAAAATATGAGTTTAATAAGTACATATGAAAAATTTACACATATAAATGAAGAGTTTATAGCATTTATTGATAAATTAGTTGGAGATAATTTTAAATCTTTTACGGATGAACAAATAAAAATGAATTTAAATATAGCTTTAAATAATTATGAAAAGTTGAAGTTTGAAAGTGATGAAATTCAAGTTGAAGATAGTGATAAAAACAATTTAAATGACTTAAAATATTTAATAATGAGTGCATTATTTTTAGTATCTGATTTAAGTCATTTTTATAGTTTAAGAGAGTATGAAAGATTTAAAATGAGAGCAGTAAATTATATAAATAATAGTAGAAGAGGAAAAATATTTTAATAAATTATTTATTAAATAAAACCCATGATAATATTTTTTATTATCATGGGTTTTATATATAAATAATTTTACAATAAATTCAATAAAATATACAAAAAAACCATAATATTGACAGAAAAAGTAAGGTAAGGTAAAATGGTGTAGGATTAAATGTAATAATAGGGGAGAGGAACTATATGAATAAGCTTGTAAAAAGGTATGTTTTAATAGTAACATGCTTTATATTGCTAGTTGGAATATTTAATTATAATTTAGTATTTGCGGATAAGATAGATAGTTTTAATAAATTAGTTCCTAAAAGTGAAAAAATTAATTTTGAAAACTTAACAATAGAAGATGGGCTATCTAGTAATTTTATAACTACAATTTTTCAAGATTCTAGAGGATATATATGGATTGGAACAGATGATGGTTTAAATCAATATAACGGAAATTATATAGTTGAATATAATTATAGTGATGGACTAGCATCAACTTATATAAGTGCAATATGTGAAGATGAGTATGGAAATATATGGGTAGGAACTCGTGGTGGATTAAGTATTATTAATAGTAAAACAGAAGAAATTAAAAATATTAAATATGATAATAGTAAAAGTGGTATATCACATTATAATGTTACGGCTATTTATAAAGATAGCCAAAATACAATGTGGGTAGGAACGGAAAAAGGTCTTAATAAGTATGATTATGAAACTAAAACATTTATAAAATATTATGATGAAGATAGTGGTGGCGTATTAAGTAATTCTTATATCACCAATATTAAAGAGGTAAAAGATGAATACATAGTAATTGGAAGCAAATGTGGAGCTAGCGTAGTAGATATGAAGCAGGATATAGTATACAAAAGTAGTTTTGACTCTAATGAATACGATTATATTTACAATATAGAGGTTGATAAGAATGGAGATATATGGTTTGCTACTAAAAATGGTATACACAAATATGATTATGAAAGTAACACATTAAATGCTTTTACTATTGATATTGATAAAGAAATATATAGTGATATTAATTCTATATTGTGCGATGAAAGCAATAATTTATGGTTTGCAAGTTCTAATGGGATAATAAAATATAATGAAGAAAAAGAATTGACTACTTTATACAAAGCAGACAAGCTGTTTATTAACTCTTTAAATAGTGATAATATACATTGCTTTTTTGAAGATAGTAATGGATTATTGTGGATAGGAACGGACTATGGAATAAGCAAATTAAATATTACGCAACAAATTAGCAATAAAGTTGATTTAATATTAAAAGAAAATGGAATAGAAGAAACAAGTTTTAATTCAATAATAGAGGATAGCGAAGGTGATTTGTGGATAGGAACTAAATATCATGGATTAGTAAATATACTAGTTGATGAGGAAAAATTAATAAGGTATATTTACGATGAAGATGATGTAAATACTATTTCTAGTAATACAGTAAAATATATTACTGAGTTTAAAACAGGAGAAATTACTGTAGTTACAGATAAGGGAATAGATTTAATTAATAAACATGAAAATAAAGTTATTCATGAATATGTTGAAGAGCTAAATAATAATAGATATTTAGGAATACAGAAAATAATAATTGATAATAACCAATATTATTGGATGGCTACTAATAAGGGGGTTGTTAGACTAGATTCTGATAAAGGTGAAATAAAAACTTATAAAGAAGAGTTTGAAGAATATGGGATCAGAGATGTAAAGATAGTAGATATATTTCAAGATAATTATGATGAAAATATACTGTGGTTAGCTGGCGGTGAGTATACAGGGCTTATTAAATTTCATAAAACTGATGGAATAATAAAAAATTATGTTAATAGTAGTTTAGAGAATTGTATAAGTTATGATGTAATAAATTGTATACAAGGTGATGATGAAGGAAATCTATGGATTGGGACAAACTCAGGGTTAAATAAGTTTAATATTGAAACTGAAGAGTTTACAGTATATAGAGAAGAAAATGGAATGATAAATGATTATGTTAACTCTATTATTATAGATGATACTCAAAATATTTGGATTGGAACTAATAAGGGTTTATGTAAATTTGATATTAAGGAAAATAAGTTTACAAATTATAATAGCTACTATGGAATACCAGGAAGTAAATTTAATTTAAACTCTTCTTGGAAAACAAAAAGTGGATATTTATTATTTGGAACTACAGAAGGTGTTTATTATTTTAATCCTAATGAATTATATAAAGAAAGTAATAAACAAGATAAGGTTATAATTGGTAGCGTTGCAATTAACAACCGAAAAATAGATTTTGATGAGGAAAAGGAGATTAAACTTAAATATAATGAAAACAATGTAATTATTTTATTCTTTTTACCTGATTATAAAAAATATTCTGATATAAGTTATGAATATAAGCTTGAAGGGCTAAATAAGAACTGGATATATTCTGATAGTATTAGCTATGCAAATTATACATTATTAGCTCCTGGAAAGTATACATTTAAGGTTAGAGCTAGTCAAGATAATGGAAATTTAACAGAGGAAAGTAGTATAACAATAATAATACAAAGTCCTTGGTGGAAGACAAAAATAGCATATTGTTTTTATATATTAATAATAAGTATTATAATATTTTATTTCTGGAATCATATGAAGATACTAAAATCATTAGTAAAGAAACAAACCCAAGAAATTAATGAAAAAATGAAAGAAAATCAAAAACTATATGAAAAAAATATAAAAAGTGAAAAATTTAAAAATGATTATTTTGTAAACTTATCTCATGAGCTAAGAACACCAATTAATGTTATTTTATCAACGGTACAACTAATAAATTCATTAAATAAAGATAAATGTATTTCTCAAAAAAGGATTGATTCTTATATGGAAATTGTACAGAAAAGCTCAAATAGTTTGTTGAAAATAATTAATGATATTATAGATAGTTCTAAAATAGAGGCTGGAAGTTATAAAATAAATAAAGAAGATAATGTTGATATAGTTTATTTAGTAGAAGAAACTGCTTTAACTATGAGGAATTATATTAAAGAGAAGGGCATTGAGTTAATTATTGATCCAGAAATAGAAGAAAAGTACATATCTTGTGATCCAAATGAAATAGAACGATGTATAGTTAATATTATAGGTAATGCAATTAAATTTACTCCTGAGGGTGGGAAAATAGAGGTGTTTATAGAAGATAATGATAGTAGTGTGAGTATTTCTATAAAGGATTCTGGAATTGGTATATCAGAAGAAGACCAAAAATTTATATTTAATAGATTTGAGCAAGGGGAAAATGGAAATTGTACTAAGGTTAGTAGTAGTGGAATTGGATTAACGTTAGTTAAATATATAGTTACATTACATAATGGAAATATAGAGTTAGAAAGTAAATTAGAAGAGGGAACTAAGGTGACCATAATATTACCTTGCAAATAAATAGAGGAAGTTATCTAAAGACTTTTAGATAACTTCTTTTTTTGTATAAAATAGATAAAAAGTATTGACTCTTGTGTAAGAAAAGAGTTTATAATTTGAAAGGATTAAAAATTAAAGGAGAGAGATAGATATGAGAAAAGAATTTTTTAAATATGCTATTCCATCGGCATTAGCAATGTTTATTTCCTCATTATATACAGTAATAGATGGTATATTTGTTGGACAAGGTGTTGGCGATTCTGCTCTAGCAGCTGTAAATATAGTTCTTCCATTTACAGTAATGCTATTTGGATTAGCTTCAATGTTTGCTATTGGAGGTGGAGCATTAGTTTCTAAAAATATTGGAGCAAATAATATAAAAAAAGCAGTTAATATATTTAGACAAGTTTTTAAGTCTTTATTAATAGTTAGTTTGATAATAAGCGTAATGTGTATAGTATTCACTAGCCCAATAGTCAGTATGTTAGGGGCAACTGAAGTATTAAAACCATTAGCAGTAGAGTATTTAAGATTTTATGCATTATTCTGTATACCAAACTTAATTGGAATTGTTTTAAATAGTTTTGTTAGAAATGACGGCAGACCAAGGTTGGCAATGGTATCTACTATAAGTGGTGCTATTACTAATATACTTTTAGATTATATATTTATTTTTCAATTAGGAATGGGAATTAAAGGTGCGGCAATAGCAACTGGACTTGGACAAATAGTAACAGTAAGTATAGTATTACCTCATTTTATTATGAAAAAAGGATATTTATCTTTTGGAAATGTAAAAGTGTCATTTAAAACAGTAAAAGAATTTTGTACTATAGGATTTCCTTCATTTTTTGCTCAAGGAAGTTATTCTATAATTGTTTTACTTCATAATATAGCCTTAGTAAAATATGCAGGTGAAATGGGAGTTTCAGCATATAGTATATTAAATTATCTAACTACTAATATATATATGGTTTTATATGGAATTACATTGGGGGTTCAACCACTTGTTAGTTATAATTATGGAAAGAAAGATGTAGAAAAAATGTTAGGTTTCTTTAGAATAACATCAATTTCTAATATAATAATAACGGGGATTTTTGTTATTATAAGCTTTGTATTTGGACCTTTATTAATATCTATATTTACAAATGATACACAAATAGCACAAATGGCTTATACTGCATTAAAAATAGCATGTTTAAGTTATTTTGCAGTAGGGTTAAATTTAAATAGTTTAGTTTATTATCAAGCAATTGAAATGCCTAAGTATTCTAATTTAAGTTGTATTTTAAGATCAATAGTATATTTACCAGTATGTTTATTTTTCTTAGGTAAATTCTTTGGTATTAATGGTATCTGGGCAAGTGCAATTATATCTGAAACTTTAACATTTATAACTATAAAGTTAGTAGGAAATATAAAATTATATACATTTAGAGTAATAGAGGAAGTTTAAAAAATGTAATAAGACATATTAAGCCATATTGAGATATTAGAGTTTTACTTTATCAATATGGCTTTTTTTAGTATTTTCAAGTAAAATATATGTTTTACTACTACAAAATCAAAGAAAAATATCTAAAATTATAGATAAATATCTCTTAAGTAAAAAAGGAGTATATTAGAAATAATTATTAATGAGCGTTAAGAGGAGTAAATATATATGAAATCTAAATTTTCTATTGGAGAAGTAGCTAAGATACATAATATTACAGTAGAAACCTTAAGGCATTATGATAGAGTAGGATTATTAAAGCCTTCATACATAAATAGTAATACAGGATATAGATATTATAGTGCTAAGGATTTTATAATATTGGATTTAATTAAACAATGTAAAGCTATGGGGTTATCTTTAGATGAGATAAAAAATATAATAGAAAATTATACTTCACCAGAATCAGTTTTACATATTATAAGAAAGCAAAAAGCAATTATCGATGAAAAAATAAAAGAATTAAATAAGATAAAAGATAATATTACATTCCTTGAGGAGAGCATAAAGGTTTCGTTAGATGAGGGACTAAATAAAATATTTATAAAATTTTATGAGGATAGAAGCTTTATTAAATATGATAATACTAACAGATTTACAGAAGAGTTTGAAGTAAATTTAAGTAAAATTTTAGCTGAAGTAGAAAGAAAATATACATATTTTAATAAAGAATTAGGATTTGTTATTTCATACAAGGATCTTAAAGCGGATAAAAAAGTAACATATAAAAATACAATGATAAAGTTTACTCAGAGTATGGATATTAAAGAGTATAATAAGATTGTTTTGAAAAAAGGCAAATATTTAACTTTAAATTTTGATGACGATTATAATGATACAAGAAAATACTACGATATTATTATGAATTATATAGAAGAAAATAATATTGAAGTATTAGGAGATTTTTATGAAATATACATAATAACTAGGGTTGGTAGTGATGGAAGTGAGAAATCACTAGGAAAAATACAAATACTTATTAAGTAAGTAATATAATTTGAAACTTAAAAAGAAAAATGTAAATACAGATGCCTCATTGTATATATTTATATTGAAAAATAAATTTTTAAGGGGGTATATACAATATGGCAAAATGGTTATTAGATCCTGGGCATGGAGGAGAGGATCCAGGAGCAACATATAAAGATATAAGAGAATGTGATAATGTTCTTAGATTAGCTTTAAGAATTGGAGAATTATTAAAAAATAATAATGAAAATGTTTATTATACAAGGGCTACAGACACTACTTTAAGCTTACTAGAAAGAAGTAAGAGAGAAAATGTTGGAGATTATGATTATTTTGTGAGTATTCATAGAAATGCATATAAACCAGAATGTGCTAGAGGATGTGAAACTCATGTATATGCTAAAGGTGGAATTGCCGAAGAGTTAGCTAATAAAGTTAATTCAGAAATAGTGAGAAATGGCTTTGTTAATAGAGGGATAAAGGTTTCTAACTTTCATGTTTTAAGAGAAACTAAATGTCCTGCAATATTAGTGGAAGTTGGATTTATAGATAATACTTTAGATAATTTAATATTTGATTCAAAATTTGAAGAAATAGCCCAATCAATTGTTAAAGCATGTTTATGTCACATAGGAAAAAGTATAAGTTCACTTAGTAATAACTTAAATAGAGATGAAGTATATTATAGATGCGTGGTAGGGAGTTTTAAGGAAAGAGTAAATGCAGAAAGCAGAAAAGCAGAACTAATAGCTAAAGGATATAGGGATACATTTATAGACGTTTATAAAAAGAATTAAAATTAAGGGAAGCTATATCAGAATGATTTATTAATTTTGATATAGCTATTTTATATTAATAAAAAATAAAAATATAGCTAAAAATAATTATAGTAACTAATTGAAAGTAGGTAAATTAATTATGAAGGGAAAACAAGGGATGATAAGTTGCTTAAGTTTTATTTTGTTTTTTAATATAACAAAAATTAATTTTGATTCTTATATAGTAGAGCATACATCATACTATGATTATTTTAATAAAACTACTCCTAAACAATATGAAATAGTACCTAATACCGATTTAAATAATAATAGTGATATTAATAAAATAGATGATTTTCATTATTATTTTGATGATTATGATTACTATAATAATTATAAAGATTTTCAATATTATGATAAAAAAGATCATTATTATGAACATCATTATTATGAAAATGGCGAATAATTATGCATAAATAAGTTATATTTATTAAAAAATGAATAATCTAAAAATAAATATATATAATAAAGTGAGTGTAAAAGGGGATAATTATTAATATTTCGTTAATAAAAACCATGATAAATTATATAAATTGTACAAATAAGAGTAGTTGGTATAATTTTTCTTGTAGACAAATGTAGAAAAAAGGGGTATAAATATAATATAGACGTATAATGGAGGGAACAAAAATGGTACTAATAGGAATATTAATGGTAATAGTAGGGTTTGCATTAAAGTTAGATAGCATAGCTGTAATAATAATATCAGCACTTGCTACAGGGTTTGCAGCTCATATGGATATTACCGAAATACTTTCAATACTTGGACAAACATTCGTTAATCAAAGATTAATAACAATTTTTATATTAACATTACCTGTAATAGGTATATCAGAAAGATATGGATTAAAGGAAAAAGCAGTTTCGCTTATTAAGAAAGTAAAAAATCTTTCAACAGGAAAGCTGTTAACACTTTATTGTTTAATAAGACAAATTGCTGGAGCTATGTCATTAAGAATAAGTGGACATCCTCAATTTGTAAGACCATTAATAAATCCAATGGCTCAAGGAGCTGCAATAAGTAAATATGGAAAAATTGATGAAAAAACAGAAGCTAAAATAAAAGCAGCAGCAGCTTCTATGGATAACTATGGAAATTTCTATGGACAAAATCTTTTCTTAGCAAGTTCTGGAGTTTTATTAATTGCTAATACATTAAGTGAGTTAGGATATGCAACAACAGGATTAGATATTGCAAAAGCATCAGTTCCTATAGCAATAATTGCTTTTGTATTAGTTTTAGTTCAAAATATATTACTAGACAAGCAATTAGATAAAAAGTTTGGAAAGAAGAATAAATAGTTACAAAGGAGAAGAGATATATGGATTTTGCAGCAATTTCTAATATGTTATTAGAAATATTCTACATAATAATTGGAATTATGATGTTAAATACAGCTGTATTAACATTGGGAGATAAAAATCATAAAGCTAAAATTGGAACAGCTGCCTTTTGGGGATTACTTGGAATGATATTTATATTTGGACCGTATATACCATCAGTAGTGGTTGGAGCAATATTAGTTGTTATAGCAGTACTTACTTTAACTAAGCAAGTTAAGCCAGGAACTGTTAAAGCTTTAGATGAAAAATTTGGAGAAGAACAAGCAAATAAATTAGGACTTAAGGTATTTATACCATCATTAGTTATAGCTTTAGCTGCATTAGGAATTGCACAGTTTACAGCAATTTCAGGATCAGCAGCTATAGGTGTTGCAGCAGTTATTGCTGTAATAGTTACATTTATTATTACTAAAGCAAAACCAAGAGTTTTAGTTGAAGAATCAGATAGAATGCTTCAATCAGTAGGAGCAGTAAGTATACTACCACAATTATTAGCAGCACTTGGTGCTTTATTTACAGCAGCAGGAGTTGGAGATGTAATTTCTTCAGGAATATCAAGTATATTACCACAAGGAAATATATTCATAGGAGTTACTGCTTATTGTGTAGGTATGGCTTTATTTACAATGATAATGGGAAATGCTTTTGCAGCATTCTCAGTAATAACAGTTGGTATAGGAATACCATTTGTATTCTCACAAGGTGCTAATGTAGCAATAGCAGGTGCTTTAGCATTAACAGCTGGATATTGTGGTACATTATTAACACCAATGGCAGCTAATTTTAATATTATGCCAGCTGCTTTACTTGAAATTGAAGATAAAAATTCAATAATTAAGCATCAAGCACCAGTAGCTTTAATTTTATTAGCTATTCATATTATATTAATGTACTTCTTAGCATTTTAATTTAAATAATAGTTTAATATGGTATAATATATATGAGATATTTTCTAATAATTTTACTAGTTTAGGAAGTATCTCATAATTATCTGAAAACTTATAAGGTGAAAATAACTAAGTTTTCCCCTTAAGTTAGAAGTTAACAAAGGAGAAGATAAATATGAAAGTTTTAATAACAGGATTTGATCCATTTGGAGGAGAATCAATAAATCCAGCTTTAGAGGCAGTGAAATTATTACCAGATACAATTTCAGGTGCAGAAATAATTAAACTAGAAATTCCTACAGTATTTAGAAAATCTTTAGCTAGAATTGAAGAAGCTATAGAAATTCATAATCCTGATATTGTTATCTCTGTAGGCCAAGCTGGTGGTAGATTTGGTATAACACCAGAAAGAGTTGCAATAAATATAGATGATGCAAGAATTGAAGATAATGAAGGAAATCAACCATTAGATGTTGCCATATATGAAGATGGAGAGCCAGCATACTTTTCAAACCTACCAATAAAGGCTATGGTTAATGAAATGAAAAATAATGGTATTCCTGCATCAGTATCAAATACAGCAGGAACATTTGTATGTAATCATGTAATGTATGGGGTATTATATTTAGTAGACAAGAAGTATCCAAATATTAGAGCAGGATTTATACATGTTCCATATATTCCAGCACAAGTAGTTGATAAACCAGAAAAACCATCTATGAGCACAATTGATATATCAAAAGGATTAGAATTATCAATAAAAGCAGCAGTAGAAAATTCAGAAGATATTAAAGCTGTTGGTGGAGCTATTTGCTAAAATGTTAGAACCAAGAGAAGAAAAGAAAATCTTTGTTTATGGTAGTTTAAGAACAGGATTCTTTAACTATAATAAATATTTGTTAGGGAAAGTATCAAATGCTCAAGTTGGAAAAGTAAAAGGAAAGCTATATCATATGCCACATAAGGGGTATCCAGCATTAATTGAAGGTGACGATGTGGTACTTGGTGAGATAATGACTTTAAATGACTTTGAAGAGGTAATGATTCCAATGGATAAGATGGAAAATTACTATGGGGTAAATGATAATAGAAATGAGTATAATAGAATAATAATGGATGTTGAGCTTTCAGATGGAAGTAAAGAAAGTTGTTATGTTTATTATTATGCTATGAATGATAAAGATGTTTTTGAAAAAAACAGTATTTATATAAATAATGGTGATTGGAAGGACTATATGTTAAAGCAATCACTGTAAAAAAATGTATCTGCCTCCGGGGTCAATCCATATATTGGATTTACCCCGGGGCAGTTTTTTATATTTGACAAAGAAAAATATTAGGAATAAACTTATGATAAATAAGAAAAAGATAAATATAATGAGGTGAAGTAAATGGGAAACTGTAGTACATGTCCAAGTCATGGATCATGTGGAAAAGATGAAACACAGTGTGGAATTGAAAATAATTCAGAAAATAAAATAAAAAATATAATAGCTGTAATGAGTGGTAAAGGTGGAGTAGGAAAATCTACAATGTCTGTTATGATGGCTAGGCAATTAGCTCAAAGAGGATATAGAGTAGGTATTTTAGATGCTGATATAACTGGACCTAGTATACCCAGATTACTTCATATAGAGGAAGAAAGGGCAAGAGGAACAGAAACACTTATTTTCCCTGTAGAAAGTAATGAAGGAATTAAAGTAATGTCTTTAAATCTTGTTGTAGAAAAAGAAGATGAAGCTGTTATTTGGAGAGGGCCAGCTATAGTTAATGTTGTAAAGCAATTCTGGACTGGAGTATATTGGGGAGAATTAGACTACTTAATAATAGATATGCCACCAGGAACAGGAGATGTTCCATTAACAGTAATGCAAACTATACCTATAAAAGGTGTAGTAATGGTTTCTATTCCTCAAGATATGATTTCTATGATAGTTTCTAAGTCTATAAATATGGCTAGAAAAATGAATATAGATATATTTGGGGTAATAGAAAATATGAGTTATATTAAATGCCCAGATTGTGATAAAACTATTAAGTTATTTAACGGAGAAAATACTGAAAAATTCTTAAAAGATATGAATGTAGAGCTATTAGGGGAATTACCTATGCATAGAGCTATAACTAATTATGGATCTATAGAATTAATTGAAGAAGAGGAAGAAGTAGCTGAATTATTTGATCCTATAGTTGAGAAGATAATAGAGAAATCAAAGAAAAAATTAATATTATAATTTAAATAAATTATAATATTAAGTATTCAATGATAAAAAATATATAACTTTTATAGTTAGGGCTAATAAATAAAAATTATCCATGATTAAATTCAAAAATCATGGATAATTTTATTATAATAGACTTCTAATTATATCAGGTTATTTAAAGATGATAAAATAAGTGTCTACATTAGTATGACTCTAAGATATTTTTTATTACTAAAATAACTTAGAGTCAAATTTTTTATTAAAATTCTAAAGCATTTTTATGATGTTTTTCACTATCCTTAATTTCACGTTCTAAAACAAAAGTCATTAAGGCTCTTATTAGGAATAAGGCTCCTAAAATTATTAATTCATCAAGACTTTTTACCAAAACAGTTTTTAGTATTTCAGCAGCAAGTTTAAATTCAAGTGCAGTAATCATAGAATTTGCAAATTGATATTTTAATGAATAGCCTTCTTTGCCAAATTTGGATTTTACATAATGATAAAAAGCTGTAAATGCTCCTACTGTTAATACAATTACGCCCATTAATTCAAATATATGAATTAATATTGGAAGTAATATATCAAAAATATGTTCTAACAAAATATATCCCCCTTAAGTTATAAATATATATGTATAATACAGATATAATATAAATTAAGGGAGGAATTTTTTCAAGCTTAATAAATTCAGTTAATATTGTTATTATTATTAATCGTTATTATTATATTTATCAGAGCTATAATTTTCACCTATGACTTTATCATAAGTAATTAAATCTAAAGCTTCATTTCTAGAATCAGAACTTTGAATACTTGGTGAGTATAATGGATATTCTTCCATTAAATTCTTCATAGTTTTCATAAAATCTGTATTTTCTGAATTAATTAGGTCTGTAACTATATAAGGTATATAGAATGCAGAAATAGTATCTATGTCTTTATTAAAAATTGTAGAATCGTAATTATTCCATAATATATATTTTTGATTATAAATTAACTCAGCATTATTATCAGAAAGGCCTAATCTATCATAAACATTATCATCTGGTGTGAAGAAAGGAAAGTGATCACCAACAAAAACAAGTAATACATCTTCATCAAATTCCTTTAACCAGTTTGTAAATTCTCGTAATTGAGCATTGGTTTCTTTAATACCAGCTAAATAGTATGATAGTTGATCTGATCCGTCAGCAGTTTCAGCATAATATGGTTGATGGTTCTGCATAGTAGTAGCAAATATATAGCTTGGATTTTCATTTGTTTCTAGAATGCTTTTAATTTGATTAAAAACACTTTTATCAGAAATATATCTTCTAAAATATTCTGTTTCAACTGTCATGCTATCATCAAAATATAAGTTATCAAATCCATATTCAGTATATAATGTATCCCTATCATAAAAAGTTTTACTAAAAGGATGAATATATGCTGTACTATATCCAAGAGACTTGAAGTAACTAGGGATTGTATCAATAATTTCTTGCTTTTTTAATAAGTTTTGTGGAACTGATGGCGTATTAATAGCATAGGTTGGCAAACCAGTTAACAATTCAAATTCAGTTCTTGTAGTATATCCTCCAAATGTTGGAACTACGCAATTTCCAACATATCCTTCAGCTCCAACAGAATCAAAGTCAGAATAAATATCAATATCAACCTCTAAAGAATCAAAAACTCTAAAATCGCTAAATGATTCAGACATAATAAAAATAACATTAGGAGAATTTTCAGATGTATCTTCAGGGTTTGCACTTGTATCCGTATTAGATAATAGATTTTTTATAGAATCATAACTATAGTCTTCAGGTGGATTTACTATATCCATTAAATTTTCTGAGGTAGTTTTTGTTAAATAAGGAAGAAACCCTATATCACTAAATTGCTCATTACTTTCTAATATATTAGTAGCAACTGTTGTTTCTATCTCAAAGACTGAAAAAATCTTTGCAGAAATAGATGTTGTTAATGCTATAGTTATCAATAAACTTATAAATGCACAACTACAAATACGTTTTTTTATTGAAAAATCTAGATTTAAATTATTTTTGTAAGTTAAGAAAATATATAATGCCAATATTATAAAATTAAGGATTAATGGGTAAGTAATTTTTAATGAAGCAAATTTTCCAACGTCACTTAAGTTTTTTGTCATTAATAAATCACTTATTACCAAATGACTACCGCTAGTTTTATATTTAAAGTATTCAATACAAGAAAGAATATAAAGTATACCGCCATGAACAGTCATAGATAAGTAAGATTTTTTAAATATAAGAAAAATTACAGTAAACAATATGGTACAAATAATAATATTAAATAATAATATGTTAGGTTTTTTTATTAGGAATTTTAACGTGTCATTAAAGTTCTGACAGATATTATATTCCAATAAAATTGATAAAAATAATGGGTATAGTACAATTAATAAATATTTAGGTATGTTTTTTATGTTAAGTTTCATTATGCGATAATAACTCCTTTCTGGTAAGATACCTTGAGAAATTACAAGTACCAAATACATTATATACTTAAATTGGTTTTTTTGAAATTGCCTTAAGAGAATATTAAGAGAAATTTAATAGAATTTATAATAAAGTTTATAGTGAAAAATAATTGCATATATATTAAGAAATAATAATGTTTTTTATTTTAATTTTAGTAGATTTGTATAAACTAACTAAGTAAATAAAATTAGAACGGAGTGAGCTTAATGTTTGGAATACCAGCAATTGAATGGGTTGGATATACAGCCTCAATTATGATTGCAATATCATTAGTTATGACTAATATAGTAAAGCTTAGAATAATAAATTCAATAGGATGTATATTATTTGCTATATACGGTTTTTCAGTAAAAGCATATCCAGTTGGAATAATAAATACTTTTATATTTTTTGTAAATAGTTACTACTTATATAAGATTTATAAAGAGAGATAGAAGAATTGTTGAGCTTGTAAAAGTGCTTCAAATTACTAATTATAAGTTTACAAAAAATTAAATATGTATATAATAAGATAATGAATAAAATGAGGAGGCACTTTTTATAACTATGAATTTAGAACAATTTTTAAACAAAATTATTACCTGGGCAACTACAGAAGGAATAAAGTTAATTATAGGATTACTTTTATTATGGCTTGGGTGGAAGCTTGCTAAAAAAGTAGTAAATATAATGAGTAAAACATTAGAGAAAAGAAATGTTGATGCAACGGTAAGCTCATTTTTAGATACTTTTGTAGAAGTAGTATTAAAGGGTATAGTAATTTATATATTCTTAGAGTATGTAGGGATTAAAACAACAGGAATAGCAGCTTTAGTTGCATCTGCAGGGGTTGCTATAGGGCTTGCATTACAAGGTAGTTTATCTAATTTTGCAGGTGGAGTAATAATCTTATTAATAAGACCTTTTAATGTTGGAGATTATATTGAAGGATCTGGACATACAGGAGTTATTGAGAAAATAGGAATGTTTTACACACATATGACAACTGTAGATAATAAGCTTATACTTATTCCAAACGGTAATTTGGCAAATGGAAGTATTGTAAATTATTCAGCAAAAGAGTTAAGAAGAGTGGATTTAACTTTTGGGGTTGGATATGAGCAAGATGTTCTTAAGGTAAAGAGAGTATTATCTAATATTGTAGATGCACATGATTTAATTTTAAAAACACCTGAACCATTTATAGCACTTTCTGAACATGGAGATAGTGCTGTTAATTTCGTAGTAAGAGTTTGGGTTAATAATAGTGATTATTGGAAAGTACATTTTGATTTACTGGAATCAGTTAAAATTAAGTTTGACGAAGAAGAAATTAGTATACCGTATCCACAAATGGATTTACATATAAAAAAAGATGAAATAGCAAAATAAAATTACTTTTATACTCCCTATAAGTTTTAAATATTTATTTAGACTTATAGGGAGATTTTTTAGGTCATTATGTTGCTTTTTATATAATAAGATAAGATTATAGTGTATAATAATAATTAAATGTTCATATTAAACTTAATGAATAAAAAGAGGTGCAAAATGAAGAATATAATGGATTCACTTTTAGGTCTTTACGATATGATGGAAAAAGATTTTGGTGAAGAAAGAAAAAAGAAAAGAAATTTTAAACATATAAGAACTTATTTTGATATGGAAGAACATGATGGATATACAATAGATGATCAAACTTGGGATGATTTTAATATGGATGAAGTTTTTACTAAGGTTGATAGAACTTATAGTAGTGCTGGAGAAGCGATTTTATATAAAATGCTTAGAAATCCACTTCATGATAAGAAAAAGTTAGAGGAAAGAGATGAATTAGTTGAAACATTAAGAAAATCTACTGATTTAAGAACAAAGTTACAAATGATTTATTTTAAGCTAGGATATGATAGAAAAAATACATTCTTAGATATGATAATGGAATCTCTGGAGGAAAATAAAACTAAATATTATTTATATATTTTATTTGGTAGAGTTTTAATGTTTGGAACAATAATAGCATCTATATTATTAAAAGAGCCTACATTACTTCTAGCTACATTTGTATTGTTATGGGTTAATGTATTTATTAATGATAAAGAAAGAAAAAATGTTAAATCACAAGGATTACTTTATTTAAGAAATATTATAATTTCGGCAAAGAAAATTCAAGATATAAAACATCCTGCTATTGAAGAATATAATAATAAAATTAAAGAGTTATTGAAGGAATTAAAAGGTGTTGATAGTGCTACTAGACCTATTCAATTGGCTAATACAGCTGGAGGAGTTTTTGAGGTTTTAACTATTCCATTTTTATTAGAAGAAACTGCTTTTTATAGAATTGCTAGCTTATTAGATGAAAAAAGAGAGTATATTTTAGATTTATATTATTTAATAGGTGAAATAGAAAGTTATATGTCTATAGCATCTTATAAAGAAGAAATAAAGGGGAATTATACTAAGCCTAAGTTTGTAGATAAAGTTGGTATTAATATAGTAGATGGAGTACATCCATTAATCAAAGATGCAGTTCCTAACTCAATTAATTTTGAGAAGAGAGGAATTGTTTTAACAGGAACAAATATGGCTGGAAAATCTACATTTTTAAGAATGATAGGTCTTAATATTATATTTGCACAAACATTTAATTTTACATTAACTAAAAAGTATGAAGCATGTTTCTTTAATATAGTTTCATCAATAAGTCCAAGTGATGATGTTACTCTAGGAAAGAGTTATTACATGGCTGAGGCTGAAGCATTACTTAGAATAATTAAAGCCTTAGAATTAGATTTACCAGTATTCTGTCCAATAGATGAAATCTTTAGAGGTACTAATCCAATTGAAAGAATAGCATCTTCTGCAGAAATACTAAAATATATTAATAGCAAAGATAGTATATCAATAGTTGCAACACATGATAGAGAACTTACAGATATTCTTAAGGAAAATTATGATTTCTTCTATTTTAGTGAAAAAGTAGATAGTAAGGGATTAAATTTTGATTACAAGTTAAAAAGAGGAGTATCTAAAACGCGTAATGCTATTAAGTTATTAGATCATATAGGTTATCCAAAAGAGATAATAAAAAAATCTTATAAGAGAGCTGAAACTTTAGAAAAATATATGTAAAAATTTAAGCTATTTTAGGTAATAGATGTAATTACTTAGGGTAGCTTATTTTTTTATTTCTTTTAGTAAATGTTTACTCAAAAATAATATGTAGAAAATTAAATTATTTTTTAAAATAGAGAGAAATTATGTAGATAATTTTTGGAAAAAAATACCTAAAAAATCTATAAATTTAGAGAAAAAGCACCTATAATAAGTATAGGAGTTCAAAAGTGTGGAGGGTGTATTGTGAAAAAAAAGAGTAGATTTAAAGTAGTATTTATAATAATTATAGGAATGATTTTATTAGCATTACCTATAGCTATGCAGGTTAAGGGGGAAGTTTCTAGTAAAATGTTGAATAAATATGTTGCTATAGGTGATGAAATATCTATAGAATCTAATGATGATTATGATGTTGAATATGTTTCATTAATTAAAGATTTTTTATATGGTTTAAATGATAATTTAGATTATATCAATTTAAGTAAGGAGGGGATAACATCTTCAGAATTGTTAAGTATAATAGATGATAATAAAGATAAAATAAAAGATGCAGATTTAATTACAATTTCAATTGGAGCAAATAATATATTAAATGCAATATTAGGCAATTTAAATATAGATGAAACTATATTGCAAGATTCTGATGAAGAGAAATTTGATTCCATAATAAGTGAGTATTTAAATAGTGAGGAAATTAAAACAGAAATTTTAAATGAAGTAGATAAATTTTCAAAGGATTTTCCTAACATAATAAAAAAAATAAAAAAATTAGCTCCTGAAGCAGATATATATGTAAATACAGTATATAATCCTATTAATAAAAAATGTAATATTTATGATTTTTTCGATGAACAAATAAATTTAATTAATGATTTAATAGTTAAAAATAATAGTAATTATGATTATAAAATTGTAGATTGTTATCACATATTAAATAGTGATGAAGTTTTAAATTTTAAAGTTGAAAATGGGGTAGCTAGAATTTCGCCTAATAAAGTTGGACATGCAATGATGGCAACACAAGTAATTTCAGATTATGAAGAGTATGTTAATCTAGAAATAGATAAGGTTACATCCACTAGTGATAATATTAAGGGGAAAACTATTCCTAATAGCAATATTATCATTGTATCTGAAAATGGAACTGTAGGAACAACTCAAGCAAAGGCAAATGGGGAATTTCAAGTTGAAATATCACCAATGGTTTCTGGAACTAATATAGAAGTATTAGTATATGATAAAAAGATTTTTTCCATATTATATAAACTTGAGAAATTAGTAGTTAAAAAGGATTTATTTACATCATAATTTTAAGGCTATACAATGGTGTTGGACAATAATAATTTGGCTTAAAAAGGGTAATACTAAACTTGAAATACTTAGGAGTAATAATAAACTAAAGAAAATATTGGAGGAAAAAGTTATGAAGAAAAAAGTTGTATCATTATTAATATGTTCTGCATTAATGATGGTTGAAGGTGTTACTACTTATGCACAAACTTTAAGTACTAGTCCAGCAGATGGTAATAAGACTACAATAGAAGCACCTTCAGAAAATAAAGAGGAAAAGAAGGAGAAGGAAACTTCAGCTCCAGAAGAAAAGAGTACAGAAGATAAGTGTAAAAAAACTTCTAAGGAATCATCAGAAGATGATGTAGAAGATACTTCAAGCAATCCTTGCAAGAAGAAAGAAAAGGAAGAAAAGAAAAAATGTAAAGATGATAAAAAAGATCATAAGAAACATGAGAAAAAAGATGGAGATAAATGCAAGGAAGATGTAAAGAAGGAAGAGAATAAGTGTAAAGATCATAAAAAAGAAGAAAATAAGTGCAAATGCAGAGATGAGGAAAATTCTGATAAAATAGAAAATTCTTCAGAAAAAGCTGCAGAATAATATATCATTAAATTATCCTAGTCAAGGAAAGTAATTTTCCTTGACTAGGATAATTTTTTTAGTAATTTCCTAGGAAATTGAATTTATAGCAGTACTTAATACTTTTCCAATAGAATCATTAATAACTAAATCAGCTTTACTATCAGCAGAAGTTGAACTTTTATTAATAAGTATAAGATTTTTACCCTTAAAATAATCAATAAGTCCAGCAGCAGGATATACCACTAAAGAGGTACCCCCTATTATTAGTGTATCTGCATTAGCTATAGCATTTACAGAATTTCTAATAGTAGAATCATCTAATCCTTCCTCATAAAGAACTACATCAGGTTTAACGTTTCCTCCACATTTAGTACAAGTAGGTACTCCTTTAGATTCTAAAATAAATTTTTCATCATAAAAAGCATGACATTTAACACAGTAATTTCTTAAAACAGAACCATGAAGTTCATAAACTACTTTGCTACCAGCAGCTTGATGAAGACCATCTATATTTTGTGTTATAACAGCTTTTAATTTA
>OOCW01000820.1_pt1 | contig 26520 bp, 26 predicted proteins | sample 1671201 | NCBI WGS metagenome assembly OOCW01 (sample SAMN06348132, study PRJEB24527) | human gut metagenome | biome: human gut; feature: ankylosing spondylitis patient; material: feces | host: Homo sapiens | place: China | collected 2015-10
CAATCATTACGATTACTAAGAATGATATTTGAACAAGTAGTTCTTGTAGAGCTATCGGTGCACCGAATTTTATTATTTGTGAAGTTAGCCCTTTGTGGAATTTTATGCTTTTTAGCGAAAACTCAAAAGGCAATCCTCTTTTTGCGATTATTACTAGCGATAAAATAACGCTGACAGCTTGTGCAAGAACAGTTGCAAACGCAGCCCCAGTAGATGCCATATTAAAATAACCGACAAATACTAAATCGCCTACAATATTTACAATACATGCTATTAAAACAGTCATAAGTGGAGTTTTTGCATCTCCAAGCCCTCTAAAAATACCGCCGATTACGTTGTATGCAACTATAAAAATAGACCCAGCACAACAAATTCTGATATAAGTTGAAGTGCTATCAAATGCCTCTTTTGGTGCATTCATAAATGACGCAACGCCTGGCGCAAATGTAACGAAAACAATAGTTAAGATGATTGCTATTACTGCAAATATTGAGATACCGCTGCCGACAACATCACCAGCGTCCTTTTTCTTTCCTTGACCTAGTTTTTGACCTATTAATATAGTTATTCCCATTGCAAGCCCTGTAACTGTAAGAGTTATAACTTGCATAAATTGACTCCCAGTCGAAACAGCAGAAACATCCGCCGCATGACCAAATCTACCAACTACAAGTAAATCCACCGCACCATACATAGTCTGCAAAAATAATGCCGCTAATATAGGGATGATGAATGTTACTAGAGGTGAGAAAATTTTTCCCTGTGTAAAATCTTTAACCTTTGACATATATGTGCCTTCCTTTCCAAATTTTAATATAGTTATTTTCATTGATTTATATAAGGTTTATATCAATATAGATAGATTTATATCAATATAAATCAATTTATATATATAGACTTATATTGATAATCTTTAATTTAAAATAACAGTGCTATTCAATATTTGATCTAATTTTACCCAACATATTTAAAAGACTGTTTATCTCGTCTTGCTCCATATTTTCTAATAATTTACCTTCAACAGAATCTATAGCAGATGAGATTTTCCTTGATATTTCAACAGCCTTTTCTGTTAAAACAAGTTTTTTCAAACGGGCATCACCAGCTACTGGCACCCTCTTTATAAGATCGTGTTTTTCCATATTATTAAGCATAAGACTTACCGAAGAACGCTTTAAATCAAACTCAAGCTCCAAGTCCTTTTGGAATATGTCTTTGTCTTTATTGTCAGTTATAAAATCTATTACATATGCCTGAGATACTGTGATATTGTCATCAATCACGTTTAAAACAGCAGCGTCCACCTTTCTCGATATTATACGACTAAGCTTATTTATATGTAGTCCTATTGGAAATTGTGATTTCATATTTGCCTCCTAGAAAAAATGTTTTGTACAAAACTATTTATCTATAATTGTTTTGTACAAAACAATATTACAAGGATAATTCAAAAATGTCAATAAATAAGTATCTCAATAAATAAGTATATTGATATAGATATTAATATACAACTTAAACCAAGAATATAAATCACCAAAAAATATTGGTAAAATAAATATATAGTGATAAACTTACAACATAGACAATAAATAATATTTGGAGGAAATTATGAACAAAAGGGAATTTAATTGGGCAATATTAGGAACAGGGGTAGTTGCAAATGAAATGGCAAATGCTTTGAAAAAAGCGGGCAAATCAATATATGCAGTCGGCAATAGAACACACAGCAAAGCAGTGGATTTTGCAGAAAAATACGGAGTTAAAAAGGTATACGACGATTTTCACGAGATGTTTTCTGATAAAAATGTGGACATAATCTACATAACAACACCGCACAACACACATATAGACTTTATGATGGAGGCGATCTCTAACGGCAAACATATACTTTGCGAGAAATCAATCACATTAAATAGCGACGAGTTAAACAAAGCGATCGAACTTGCAGAGAAAAACAACGTCGTGTTAGCAGAGGCAATGACTATTTACCACATGCCTTTATATAAAAAGTTAAAAGAAATAGTAGAGCGTGGCGATTTAGGTGAAGTCAGAATGATTCAGATGAACTTCGGAAGTTACAAAGAGTACAATATGAAAAATAGATTCTTCAATATGAACCTAGCAGGTGGGGCACTTCTCGATATAGGAGTTTATGCTATTTCATTTGTGAGATGGTTTATGTCATCAAAACCAAATCAAGTGCTAAGTCAAGTAAAATACGCACCAACAGGAGTGGATGAACAAGCAGGAATACTTCTAATGAACGATGAGCAAGAGATGGCGACAATATCACTTACACTTCACTCAAAACAACCAAAACGAGGGATGATATCTTGTGACAAAGGGTATATCGAAATTATGGAATACCCAAGAGCGCAAAAAGCAGTCATAACTTATACAGAAACAGGCGAAAGAGAAGAGATAGAAGTCGGCAAACACGAAGACGCACTGTTTTACGAAATGCAAGACATGGAAAAAGCAGTAATGGGCGATAGAGAAGTCGCTCACCTTGACTATACAAAGGATGTTATGGAGATAATGACGGGGATAAGAAGAGAGTGGGGACTTGTTTATCCTGAGGAGAGAGATAAAGATATAGTTGTTATGTAGGTCAAGTAAATACAAACCTATATGATAAAATAAGATGGGAAATCTAGTTTAAGATGTAGAAATGGATAGTAAGTGGGAGGTATAAAACAAAAAGTGAATAAGATATGTGAGAATTGTAATAAAGTCTTTAAAGCTAGTAAACCTAGTCAGAGATTTTGTAGCAGAGAATGTAGGAATGACAATAGTAGAGTAACTGTAAACTGTGCTTATTGTGGAAAGGAAAAGAGAATAGGAGTATCTCGATTATATAAAAATAATTTTTGTGATGCTAAGTGCAGAAAAAAATTTGAAGATAATACCCGATATAATAAAATAAAACATTATATAGAAAGAGAAAGTGGCAGTAATTGTACTTTATTATCGACATCATGTAAAAATAAAAGAGATAAACTTAAAATTAGATGCAGATGTGGAGAAGAGTTTACAAGGGCATTTGAAGATTTTAAATACAGTACAACAAAAGGATGTGATTACTGCTCTGGAATTAAGAAAAGAAATAAGAGTTGTCCTATTTGTAAGAAAGAATTTAAACCAATAAAAAAGAAACAGGTTTGTTGCAGTAAATCATGTGCTCGAGCACTTAAAAACCCACCTATATATACAAACTGCTGTATATGCGGTTTAAAAATAAAGAGGACAAAATTTGAGATGGATAAAAATGAAAGGAATTATTGTTCTAAAGAATGTTATTCTAAAGGAATGAAGGTATTTTTACGAGGAGAAAATAATCCTAACTATAAAGGAAAATCATATTTAGGTGAGTGCAGTTTTTGTAATAAGGAAATAGTTATAACAGAATATGATAAACGATATGTAAAAAAGCATAACTATTGTTCTACAAAATGTAAAGCAGAACATCAGAAAGAAATTAACTTGGGAGAGAATAATCCTAAATATAGAAGTATTAAGTGTAGTTGTTCTTTCTGTGGAGAAGTTTTATATAGAACACCTAGTTATATAAATAGTAGGATTAACATTTATTGTTCTAAAGAATGTAAGTCTGAATGGCAGTCTAAGTTTTGCAGAGGAGAAAAACATCCTAATTATGACCCAACTATTTCATTAGAGGATAGAGAGTATAGAAGGCAAATTGACGGGTATGCGTATTGGAGAAGAGAAGTTTTTAAAAGAGATAATTACACGTGTCAATGCTGTAGAGATGATAAAGGTGGCAATCTTCATGCACATCATAAGGATGGATATCATTGGGCTAAAGATAGAAGAATGGAAATAGATAATGGTGTTACATTGTGTGAAGTATGTCACCTGAAATTTCACTCAATTTATGGAAGAAAAGATAACACAGAATCCCAGTATAATGAGTTTATTCAGAAGTATAGTGTTTAATTTTTTAGTTGTAAATTATAGTAGAATAAAGTAATAAGATATTTAGGAGGTATTTGAATATATGGAAAATAAAAATGAAAGTTTATATGATATATTTAAAAAATACTCATACAGTCAATTACAAAAATTATTTAAAGAAGCAAAAACTAAAGAGGAACAAGATTTCTATATGGCATTATCAAATATAGTACTTCAAAAACAACAGTCAAAGATAATAGGTAAGTAATATGATAATACAGATAGATTTAAAGAAATAATATATTTTAAAGATGGAAATTTAATTTGGAATGACAGTGTAATTCCTAAATGGGCAAATAAGTTAGTAAAGTAAAATTTACTAACTTTTTTTTAGATAAGCAAATCGTAACAATGGTTACCGAAAGAACAAAATAAAAAATGTATTATAGATATATATTAAAATTTCTAAAAGACAAACTAATTAACTTGTCTAAACTTTAATAAATACATAACAAAAAGGAGAACAAAAATGAGAGCTTTCGTAGATAGAGATGCTTGTATAGGATGTGAAGCATGTGTTGGAATTTGTCCAGATGTATTTAGCATGGATGATGAATTAATATCAGTTCCAGTTGAAGGTGAAATAGCTGGAGATATATTAGAATCAGCTCAAGAGGCTATGGATTGTTGCCCTGTTGGTGCAATAACAGTAGAATAATTTTTTTATTTGTGATTTTCAAATTTATAATTTTGTTAAATTTTCATAAAAAGTAGAAGTACACCATTTAAAATACTCCTACTTTTTTAATTTCAAAAAACTATATCCATCCAAAAACAATAGTATATTTTAAACCCTTCTGACCCAACAACCTATAAAAATATAGTATAATAGAAAAAAGTAGAAGTTTTCGATAAATAGTGACATCAAGAGCAAAAACATTTAGAATATATATGGAATTAAAAAAGCAGAAATCGAATAATTATAATTTATAGGAAATACAAGGGGGATAGCAATGATAAGACCAATAGTAAAAGATGTATTATTTCTAGAACAAAAATCAGAGCCAGCAACAAAAGAAGATAAATCAATAGTAACTGATTTAATCGATACACTAAAAGCAAATCTTGACGGTTGTGTAGGGCTTGCGGCAAATATGATAGGGTTCAAAAAGACAATACTAGTTTTTGCTGTAGGAGGAAATATAATAGTCCCTATGGTAAACCCTGTTATACTAAAAAAAGAAAAACCTTACAAAGCAGAAGAAAGCTGTCTGTCTTTAGAAGGAGCAAGACCAACAACTAGATACGAAACAATAGAAGTAAAATATCTAGATGCAAATTTCAAAGAAAAAACACAAGTATTTAACGGATTCGTAGCCCAAATAATCCAACACGAAATGGACCACTTTGAGGGTATAATAATCTAACAAAAAGGAGTAGGTATAAAATATATCTACTCCTTTTTTAAGCAACGGAATCTCCGATTCGTTGGCGCCATGAACGCAGTGAATTTTGAGCAACGGAATCTCCGATTCGTTGGCGCCATGAACGAAGTGAATGCATAACAAACCCAAAATTGCAAAAACTCTAACTAGAGGTGAAAGTATGAGACATAATCGAAAAATAAAAGAACCGATAATAGCAATTACAAAAGGAATGACAGAGGGGCATTCACTTGAAAAGGCGCTTGATATGTTGCCTGTGGATAAAATTATAAAAAAGGGCGACAAGGTAATAATCACACCAAATGGAGTGAAAGATAAAAAGCCAAAAGATGGCGTTGTATCAGGACCAAAGACTCTTAAAAAATTAATACAATATGTAAAACAAAGAGAGCCATCAGAAATATACATAGCATTTGGATCTGGAGGAACTGATAGCATGAAGGTCTTACAAACTGCGGGATTTGACAAAGTAATAAAAGAAGAAAACGTAAAGTTTGTAGATATGAACTACGGTCCTTTTTTTGATATAGAGCTAGACGGACCGATTTTAAAATCGACCCCTTTAAACAAAGTAATTGAAGATGCAGATGTTATAATTTCATTTACTCAACTTAAATACCACGAAGAGGCGACAATCACAGCGAGCATAAAAAACATCTGTCTTGGGTATCCTCCTGCTAGTGTGCATGGATTTCCGAAAAAGAACACAGGAATCCACGAAGACTTGCATGGATTTATACGCAGTTTTGCAAAACAAGTTCCAATCGATTTATCTATAATAAGTATGGACAAGGCCATGATAGGAACTGGGCCAATTTTCGGAAAGGCAGTAGACACACCAGGGCTTATAATCGCAGGCACAGACCCAGTTGCAGCAGACTGTATCGGTGCGAGATTGCTTGGATTTTTGCCACAAGCCGTAAATTATCTATACATGCTTTATAAAGATAATCTTGGAGAGGCCGAGCCACAAAAGATGACTATAAAGGGGCTTGATGTTAAAGAGGCAGAACAGCTATTTAGCAAATGTGCATATGGCGACAAAAAGAGCATCTTAGACCAAAAATATGTAAAAGACTTACACGACGAAAACAAAAAATAAGCTGAAAAATATAAAAAATCTTGTAACTTTTTGTAACTTGAGTACCTTATATTATTATGATAAATTGAAGATAATTTAAAAAATAAGGAGAAGGCGCATGAAAAAATTTATAAGTATTTTTATGGCGACAATAATGCTACTTTCATTAGTAGGGTGTAGTTCAAATAAAACTAAATCAGATTCAGTTTTATCAGAGGACTTAACAAAAATCGTAGAAAAAATCTACGAAACGGCTAATTTCGACGACAAAGAGATGAATGATTATCTAAAAGGATATGAAAATATTACATTAGATAAATCAAATGCAGATATGTACTTAGGAGATAGCAACATAGACTTCAAAGAAGGTATATGTTCAGAGCCAAGCATGAATGCAATAGCTTATGAATTAGTATTACTTAGATTAGATGATAATGCAGATGTCGAAGCTGTGAAAAAACAAATAAAAGAAAATGCAAATCCAAGAAAATGGATATGTGTTGAAGCTGAAGAAGTAGTAGTAGAAAACGTAGGAAATGTAGTACTATTTTTAATGTCGGATAAAGAAGAAGCGACTCCAATAAAAGAAGCTTTCTTAAACTTAGCAAATTCAAAATAGAAAAAAGATAGCCTGAGAAGAAATTTTTCAGGCTATTATTATATAAATTTGGAGGTTAAAAGTGTTATTTTCGAGCGTAAGTTTTTTATATTATTTCTTGCCAATTACTTTGGTTTTACATTTTGTATCTAAAGACAAATATAAAAATATTATCTTATTATTGGCGAGTTTATTTTTCTATTTTTATGGAGAGCCAAAATACACAGTGTTGATGTTGATATCGGCGTTTAGTGCGTATATTCACGGTATTTTAATAGAGAAATTTAGAGAAAAAGGATATTCAAAATTATTTTTAGTAAGCGGTTTAGTAGTGAGTTTGGGTATTTTAATTGTATTTAAATATATGGATTTTATAATAAAAAACATAAATTATATCTCAAATTCAAACATAAAACTATTGAGACTTGTGTTGCCGATTGGGATTAGTTTTTACACTTTCCAAGGGCTTAGTTATATTGTGGATGTGTATAAAAAAGATGCTAAAGTATGTAGAAGTTTTGTAGATTTTGCGACTTATGTATGTCTATTCCCACAACTTATCGCAGGGCCTATTGTGAGATATACTACGATAGAAGATGAGCTAAAAAACAGAACACATTCATTTGATAAATTTGCATACGGTGTAAATCGATTTGTGGGTGGTCTTGCTAAAAAGGTCATCTTGGCAAACAACTTAGGCATGCTAGTCGACATTATGACTAAGAGTAATGAAAAAAGCGTGCTGTCTTATTGGATGGTGGCGATTTTCTTTTCTCTACAGATTTACTACGATTTTTCGGGATATAGCGACATGGCAATCGGGATTGGGAGGATGTTTGGGTTTGACTTTTTAGAAAACTTCAACTATCCATTTATATCAAAGAGCATAAAAGAATTTTGGAGAAGATGGCATATTTCGCTTTCTAGTTTTTTTAGAGATTATGTATATATTCCTCTAGGTGGAAACAGAGTGAGCAGGGGAAGATGGATTTTTAACTTACTTATAGTGTGGAGTTTGACAGGGCTTTGGCATGGAGATAGCTGGAACTTTATTTTGTGGGGGCTTTATTTTGCTCTACTTCTTATAATAGAAAATCTGTTTTTACAAAATATATTGAGCAAACTCCCAGCATTAATTCAACATATATATGCAAAATTCTTTATCATAATAAGTTTTGTTATTTTTAATAATGAAAATATAAAAGATTTGTGGTCAAGTCTTTACAATATGTTTAATTTTAGGGGATTAGATTTATACAACGATTTTTCTACTTATTATCTAAAAAGCTACACAGTACTTTTAATAGTAAGTGTGATAGGTGCGACGCCCATTTTGAAAAATATTATTCAAAAGATAAACAAAAATGTCACAGGGCAAAAAGTCATCTCTATAATAAATCCAATATTAAACATAGTTTTATTAGTTGTTGTGACAGCATATTTAATAGACGGTTCGTTTAATCCGTTTTTATATTTTAGGTTCTAGGAGGGATTAAGATGAACACAAAAATAAAAAACATAGTTATAAGCTGTAGTTTTGGGATTTTCTTGGTTTTATTTATGATAGTAAATATTTTTGCAAAAGACAAAGAAATATCTTATGAAGAAAGACGTAAATTAGCACAACTTCCAGAATTTAAGATAGAAAAATTATTAAATGGAAACTATTTTGAAGAGATGGAAGAATACTTACTAGATCAATTTTATCTTAGGGAAAACTTCAGAAAGATAAAAACTTTTGTAAATACAAAGATATTTCACGAAAAAGACAACAACGATATCTATATAGTAGATAACGGGATTTATAAAATGGAGTATAAATTAAACGAAAACTCAATTTACAACAGTGCTAATTTATACAACAAAATAGCCCAGACTTATTTTAAAAATTCAAATATATACTACACAATAGTTCCTGACAAGAACTACTTTGTAGCACAGAAAAATGGTTATCTACACCTAGATTATGAAAAACTTATAAATATAATGAAAAACAACACTCATAATATGGATTATATAGATATTACAAATGATTTAAAAATTGGAGATTACTATAGGACTGACTTGCATTGGAAGCAAGAAAACCTAACACAAGTTGCAGACAAAATACTGAAATCCATGGATAATGATAAAAAAAGAAATGATGCTTATACAAAAAAAGTATTTGAGAATTTCTACGGTTCATACTACGGTCAATCGGCGTCTAATATAAAACCAGACAAGCTGACATACTTAAGTGACAAAACAATAGAAAATTGCAAGGTGTATGATTATGAAAAACAAAAATATGTAAAAGTATACGACGACAAAGACTTTAAAAACGTAGATTCATATGATGTGTTTTTAGGTGGGGCGAAATCTCTTTTAACTATCGAAAATCCATCAAACACAACAGGCAAAGAGCTCTATATATTTAGGGATTCGTTTGGGAGCAGTTTATCGCCACTTTTAATAAAAAATTATTCAAAAATACATCTTATAGATTTGAGATATATAAATTCAACGCAGTTTGAAAAATATATAAAAATAAAAGAAAATAGCGATGTTTTATTTATGTATAATACATCAATTTTGAATAATAGCAGTATAATTGCCAAGTTTTTTAGATAAAAATAAACAAACTGCAAGCATTTTACAAAAAATTATATAAAAACATATATAAGTTAGAAGTTTTACAAAAATCTACTTTAGAGATAAAATAAAAGATAGCAGATAATAAGTAATAAATAGGGGGAATATATGAAAAGAGAAATAACATCAAATTATGAAGCAGCATGCTTAAGATGGCAAGAAGTCTTTGTGAATATGGACAAAGACCGACTTAGAGTGCTTGTGCCAGAGCTTAAACTTGAGGGAGATTATCTTACAATATACCACTTTGGCAGAAAGTTCGGTATACATATTGAAACTGGGGAAATTATTTCAATGGAAGATGATCTTCCAATCTCTATCTCAGAAAAATTCAACATATATCTTTTGTTTTACTATGTGAAACCAGGGGCTAAAATAAAAGGCGAGTGGGTAACGTTTGAAAAACTAAAAAATACATCTCAATTTAAGCCCGCATTCGTAAGAACTGTCTTAAAACCTTTTGCAGAAACATTCGCAGGTCATATGGATAAATTACAATACGCATGCGAAAAAATAGGAGCAAAAAGGATAAAAGCATCTGACATGGGGTATGAAATAAATGCATTTGAATGTATGCCGATTCAGTTTTTATTTTGGGATGAAGACGAAGAATTTGAAGCTAGAGCAAGTATGCTATTTGATTTAGGTTCTACAGATTTCATCCACGAAGAAAGCATAGTCACAATTGCATCAGTCGGGGTTGAAAGACTGGTCCAAATAGCAGGGCTCGACAATAACTTAAATGGATTTGAGATGAAATAAATTTTCAAATTTATTACATTATATTACAAAACTGTAATAAATATGGAAAATAATGTCGACTTTATGGTATAGTGGAGCAGATAAAAGTAAAAAATTCAATAAATTAAGGGAAAAGATATATTTATTAATAAAGCATGATTATTTTTAAGGAGAAAAGATGGAGAATATAAACAAATTTCAGAGCTTAGTAATATTATTCATGGTAGCTTTAGGGATACTATTAGGTCAGATAGGATTTGTGCAGGAATATGCAGAGTACCTAATAACACCATTTTTAATGGTTATGTTATTTTTAGTATTTTTACAAATCCCGCTAAAAGATATATTAAAATCATCAAAAAATCTAAAATTTACTTTGACAGCAGTGATAATAAACTTTATCTGGACACCATTTTTAATCTTTATTTTAGGGAAAATATTCTTAGCTAATTATCCAGAATTATTAATAGGATATATAATGCTTATGGTGACACCTTGTACCGATTGGTACTTAATCTTTACTGGTATAGCAAAAGGTAATGTGGCGCTTGGCTCATCAATATTGCCACTAAATTTAGTTTTACAATTAGTATTATTACCGGTATATGTATTTTTAATAGGTGGAAACAGCGTAGATATGAATACGATTGATTTAGTAAAAGGCGTTGTATCGACATTAATAATTCCATTAGTATGCGCAATATTAATTAGAAAAATTATCTTAAATAAAATAAGCCAAGAAGATTTTGATGAAAAAGTTGCGACAAAGGCTTGTGACTACCAAGGATATTTTCTAAATGCAGCAATTGTAAGTATGTTTGCATCACAAGGCAAAATACTTTTAGAAAATATTCAAGTATTACTTATATTATTAATACCAGTATTACTATTTTTTATAATAAACTTTTGTGTAGGAAGATTAGTAGGAAAAGTTATGAAATTGAGTTATGAAGATAATGTATCACTAAATTTGACGACATTAGCGAGAAATTCACCTATAGCTTTAGCAATAGCAGTAGCAACATTTCTAGATAAACCATTAATATCTTTAGTTCTTATAATAGGCCCATTAATTGAGTTGCCGGTATTATTTATAATTGCGAAGATATTACTAAATATAAGAAGTAAAAAAATAGACATAATAGAAAACTAATAATTTATTTATAAAATAAGTTATATTCAAATTAGGAAGATATATAGAAACAGATAATTATAAATTACAAAAAAATCATTCAAAAATTATTAAAAAGATTACAACTAAAAATATTCATTTAATGCATATCTTAAAATCCATTATGTAGATATTAAGGATTTTCTTGTTTATTGAGAATATAAAAATAATTAGGGGGAAATAATTATGTGTGGATTTTCGGGTTTTATAGATAATATACCGAATAAGAAAAATGTTTTGGAGAGTATGATGGATGAAATAATCCATAGAGGTCCAGACGAAAGTGGAGAATATATAGATGAAAATGCCGCTTTAGGATTTAGAAGACTTAGTATAATCGGTGTAAGCAATGGGCTACAACCATTATACAACGAAGACGGAAGCTTAGCTTTAGTATTTAATGGAGAAATATACAACTACCAAGAATTAAGAGAAGACTTAATCAAAAAAGGACATATATTTAAAACAGAAACAGATAGTGAAGTATTAATACACTTATATGAAGATTGTAAAACTGAAATGGTTAAAAAACTAAGAGGGATGTTCGCTTTTGTAATTTGGGACAAAAACGAAAAAACTCTATTTGCCGCAAGAGACCATTTTGGTATAAAACCGTTCTACTATACTCAAGTTGAAAAAGACGGACAAAAAAGTTTAATATTTGGTTCAGAAATAAAGAGTTTATTGATGCATCCTAATTTTAAAAAGGAAGTAAATAAACACGCTTTAAAACCATACTTAACATTCCAATATTCAGTACTTGATGAAACTTTCTTTAAAGGAGTTTTCAAACTAAAACCAGGTCATTTTATGGTTTATAAAGACGGAAAAATAAAAATAGAACAGTATTGGGATGTAGAATTTAATCAAGAAAATATAGACTTACAAGAAAGTATAAATAGAATAAAAGATGCAGTTAGCGAATCAGTAGAAATACACAGCCACAGTGAGGTGCCACTAGGTTCATTCTTATCAGGTGGAGTAGATTCAAGTTATATCGCAAAATGCCTTATGCCACAAAAGACTTTCTCAGTTGGTTTTGAGCAAGAAAACTTCGACGAATCAGACTTAGCAAAAGATCTATCTGACATATTAGGAATAGAAAATGTGAGAAAAATGATAACTGCTGATGAGTGTTTCGATATGCTGCCGACTATCCAATACCACATGGATGAGCCACAATCAAACCCATCTTCAGTGCCGCTATATTTCTTAGCACAACTTGCTAGAGAGCATGTAACAGTTGTTTTATCTGGAGAAGGTGCTGACGAAATCTTTGGTGGATATGAGTGGTATGATGATGATGAAAAACTTAAAAAATATAAAAAACTACCATCATTTATAAGAAAACCAGTAGCAAAAGTTGCTGAAAAAATGCCTTACTTCAAAGGTAGAACAACTCTTATAAGAGGTGGATCTTCTGTTGAAGATTACTTCATAGGACAAGCACAGATATTTGAAGAAAGAGAAGCGGTGGATATATTACAAAGTCCATATACAAAATCGCCATCAATAAAAGAAATAACAAGACCTGTATATAACAATGTAAAAAATGAAGATGATGTAACTAAAAAACAATATCTTGATTTAAAACTTTGGTTAGCAGGTGATATACTTCTTAAAGCTGATAAGATGAGTATGGCTCACTCTATAGAGCTTAGAGTTCCTTTCTTAGATAAAGAAGTTATGAAAGTTGGAGAAAGCATACCAACTAAATATAAAGTTAATGACGAAAATACAAAGGTTGCACTTAGATATGCAGCAAAAGAAGTATTGCCAGAAGAGTGGGCGAAAAGACAAAAGAAAGGATTCCCAGTTCCAATAAGATTCTGGTTTAAAGAACAAAAATACTACGATATGGTTAAAGAAGCATTTACAAGTGATTATGCTAGTGAGTTTTTCGATACAGCAAAAATTGTTAAACTTCTAGATGACCACTTTAACGAAAGATGTAACAATGCCAGAAAAATCTACACTATATATGTATTCTTAGTGTGGTATAAGAGATTCTTTATCGCTTGCTAATTGTGTGTTGTATTTTTCTTTATTTTACATAAAAATTCAAAATAAGCGAAAATACTTATAAAATACTAAAAAATTTGTAAGATAAAAGAGGGAAATTGAAAGTAGTATAGAACATATAGTATTGTGAAGTTAATAAGACAACTAAAATGGTGTTTATTGGCAGAAAAATATATACTAATTAAATAAAAAAACAACATTAAATAATAGGATTTGACGTAACTAAATAATAAAAAATTAGGGGGAATCCATATTATGAATGAAAAACAATTAGAACAAATGAAATCTAAAAAAGGCTTTATAGCGGCATTAGACCAAAGTGGCGGAAGTACACCAAAAGCCCTTAGATTATATGGAATACCAGAGGATAAATACAACAACGACGACGAAATGTTTGATTTAATCCACGAAATGAGAACAAGAATAATAAAAAGTCCTTCATTTACTGGTGATAAAATAATCGGTGCGATTTTGTTTGAAAAAACAATCGAAAGAAAAATCGACGATAAATTTACAGCAGATTATCTATGGGAAGAAAAGGGCGTAGTTCCTTTCCTTAAAGTTGACAAAGGTCTTCAAGAAGAAGCAAACGGAGTTCAACTTATGAAAGACATTCCTACTTTGGACGAACTTCTTAAAAAAGGTATTGAAAAACACGTATTTGGAACAAAAATGCGTTCTGTGATAAAATCTGCAAATGAAGAAGGAATAAAAGCTATAGTAGCTCAACAGTTTGATATAGCTAAAAAGATATTGTCTTATGATTTAGTTCCTATAATCGAACCGGAAGTAGATATCCACAGTGCAGACAAAGAAAAATGCGAAGAAATACTTAAAAAAGAAATATTTGCAAATTTAGATAAACTAGATAAAGATCAAAAAGTTATGCTTAAACTTACTATACCATCACAAGAAGGGTTCTATTCTGACGTTATCGCACACAATAATGTACTTAGAGTAGTCGCTTTATCAGGTGGATATACAAGAGAAGATTCTAATGAAAAACTTGCGAAAAATCCTGGGCTTATTGCTAGTTTCTCAAGAGCTTTGACAGAAGGACTAAACGCAGGTCAAACTGAAAAAGAGTTTGATGATTTGTTAGAAGAGTCAATAGACAGCATTTATAAAGCATCTATAAAATAAGCATATTACAATATAAATTATATAAAAGGAGATATCAAAACAAAGATATCTCCTTTTTTTAAACAGGATTTTAAGAAGGAGGTTTATATTGTAAATAATAGGTATATTAATTATAATGTAGAGAGTGGAGAGGAGGTAGACAAATGAATATAATTGTTTGTTTAGAAGATAAAAATGGAATGATGTTTAACAAGAGAAGACTTAGCCAAGATAAAGTTATAAGAGAAGATATATATAACAATATGGACGGAAAAAGTCTTGTAATGAACAGTTATTCTTTTAAAATGTTTGAAAAAGATAATCCAACGATAGATATTATTGTGAGAGAAGATTTGCCTCTTTGTGATAAGGATAATCTTCAGTTTATTGAAGACAAACAATTGGGCAAGTTTGAATCAGAAATTGATAAAATAATCGTTTACTACTGGAACAGAAGATATCCAAGCGATTTGAAGTTTGATATTGATTTTTCAGATGGTAATTGGGAAGTAATATCTGAGGAAGAATTTTGCGGTAATTCACATGAGAAAATCACCAAAAAAATTATTTTAAAGAAATAGATATTTACAATCTAATTTATAAATATAAGAAAGAGTTAGATATTTATAATATAAAAATCTAAGAAATAGATATTTATAATTTGCAAATTTAGATTTAAGGATTAAATATCGAATAAAAATTAAAATTATTAGTATTTATAATACAAGAGATTGTTTATATAGGGGGAAATATGAAAATTTTAAAATTATTAATGGCTTTTATCTTGTGTATAACCTTAGTTGGATGTCAAACAACTACCAACCAAAATAGTGGCGAGAACACAAATATTTCACAAAACAGCAATATAGACGACAATAGAGATAAGGGAATAACATTAGATAATTTGCCAGAATATCCTGGGGAACCTTTTGTTGCATTATATAATAATGTACCTGATTTTGACAACGAAATAGACAAGGCTAAAAAGTCTTTTGAAACATATAGTGATTTGGACAGTTTGGGAAGATGCGGTGTTGCATATGCGAATATAGGAAAAGACTTGATGCCTACAGACAAAAGAGGCAATATAAGCAGTGTAAAGCCAACTGGATGGATAAATAAAAAATACGATACTAGCTTAGTTGATGGCGGATATATCTACAACAGATGCCATCTTATAGGACATCAGCTTGCTGGTGAAGATGCCAACGAAAAGAACTTAATTACAGGAACTAGATATTTTAATGTTGAGGGAATGTTGCCATTTGAAAACATGGTTGCCGACTATGTAAAAGAAACAAACAACCACGTATTATACAGGGTTACTCCGATTTATGATGGAGATAATTTAGTCGCAAAAGGTGTTCAAATGGAGGCTCAGTCTGTAGAAGATGACGGCGAAGGGATAATGTTTAATGTCTTTGTTTATAATGTTCAACCTGGTATAAAAATAGATTACAAAACAGGAGATAGCGAGCTTAATCAAGACGACAACACTACTAGCCAAACATCACAAAATAGCAAAAATACAGAAACTAACTAAGAGAGAAAATTTACAATTAAATAACCAAACTAGTCATTTGATTTATGAATAATTTCTGTCTAATCATATGTTTAAAATAATGCAATCAATAAATTTTAATTTCAGAAATAATCGAAGTATAGATGAGGAAGGAAATAGACAAATGAAATTATTGAGATTTTTAATGGTATTCTTACTGAGTTTAATGTTAGTAGGATGCGAGGCGGATGACACATCTTTAAATAACAGCTTATTAGGAGCAGTAAAAGGCAGTACTACAACTACAGATTCTTCTGTAAATAATATACCAGAGTATAGTGGTGAAGATTTTGTAGCTTTAAACAATAACGTACCTAATTTTGACGAAAAAGATAAAACAACAACATCTTTTGAAACATATAGCCCGCTTGACAGCCTTGGCAGATGTGGTGAGGCATATGCAAATATAGGTAGAGATTTAATGCCTACTCAAAAAAGAGGCGATATAAGTAGTGTAAAACCAAGTGGATGGTTAAACAAAAAATACGACACTAGCTTAGTTGATGGTGGATATATCTATAACAGATGTCACCTTATAGGACATCAGCTTGCAGGAGAAGATGCCAACGAGAGAAACTTAATTACAGGAACTAGATACTTTAACGTTGATGGAATGTTGCCGTTTGAAAATATGATTGCCGACTATGTAAAAGAAACAAATAACCACGTATTATTCAGAGTTACTCCAGTTTATGATGGTGACAACTTAGTTGCAAAAGGTGTTCAAATGGAAGCTTATTCTGTTGAAGATGACGGTGAAGGTGTAATGTTCAATGTATTTGTTTATAATGTTCAGCCTGGAATCGAAATTGACTATGCTACAGGTGAGAGCTGGTTAAGTGGAGAGGAAAGACCTGCACAAACTACAAATAATAAAAATAATTCAAATAGCAATAAATCTAATAATGTAGATAATAAACAATCAACTAATAGTAGTCAAAATAATAGTGTTAATAACAGTAATAATAGCACTAGCAACAATAAAAACACTAATACTAGCACTAATAGTAATGCTAATGCTAGCACTAGCAATAAAAACAATAACATTAGCAACAATTCTAATTCAAACCAACAAGCATCAGGCGTGATAAGAGGAAACTCAAAATCAAAAATATATCACTGCCCAGGTCAAGCAAATTATGACGATATGAAAGATTCTGCTAATCTTGTTGTATTCAATAGTGAGCAAGATGCGATAAACGCTGGATATAGAAAAGCTAAGAGATAGATTATTAAAATACCCTATACACAAAGCACATGAGATGCTTTTGTATAGGGCTTTTTAATTTCAAACTTATTATCTAAGCAACGCACTAAGTCATTGGCGTTATGAATGTAGTAAATAACTTATATTTACAATTCACTTTTAAAATCTTCTACAAAATCTATAAATTTCTTTATTGAAAAATTATACTTAGTACTTTTGTGTTTTGCTAAAACAACGGACAATTTTATACTTGGATCTAGTGAAATTGTGTTTATATTTTTCTTGTGAAATACTTCAAAATTGCTCTTTGGAAGCAAGCTAATACCTTCATTTATAGAGACAGATCCGAGGATGGATTCTGTTCTAGCAGTCTTTATTATATTTGCGTTTATGTTATGATTTTTTAGCTCATTTATGCAAAGCTGATAAATCGATGTATAAGGGTTCATCAAGATAAAGTCCTCGTCAGCAATATCATAAAAAGTGAGTTTATTATATTGTGAAAATCTATGATTTGATGAAAGTGTGACAACAAGTTCATCTTGTGTAAGGAGGTAAGTTGTAAAATTCGCTTTATCAAACATAGCCTCTCTTGCAATTATCAAGTCGTATTTATTTTTTTCTATCCCCTCAATAAGTTTATCATCTTCAACCTCAGTAATTTGAAGGTCTATATTTGGGTTTTGTCTTTTAAAATTGTTAAATAACTCGTTTAAATTATACTGAGTTTGGATTGGAAGAACTGCAATATGTAGTTTATTTTCGTGAGTAGTTTTGAAGTTTTCGACGTTTTTTAATGTATTTTGATAATGTTTTACTAATTGTTTTGCCTCATTATAAAAAAATTCCCCAGCTTGTGTTAAAGTTGCACTTCGAGATGACCTATCAAAAAGTTTTAAATCTAGCTCCTTTTCAAGTTTCATAATATGCTTAGACAGGCTAGACTGTGAAATATTCATTTTGTAAGCAGCATCAAAAAAAGTATCACTTTCTACAACAGCGATAAAATAATTTAGTTGTTCAAAAGTCATGATATCCCCCTAATTTAAATATATTTAAAGTTGATAAATTCATAATTATCATCTTTTATTTGAATGTTTCATTTTCTGAATGAATTATAACATAAGTCGAATTGATTTTCTATATTGCAGATTTTAAACTGATAATTAAGGTAGAAAATTAAATTAATTAAATGTAGAGAACTGAAAAATTAATATAGAAAATTGCAAAGAGAAGGAAATTTATAAGTATAAAAGTATATTTAATATAGGAGGAAAGATGAATAAAGTAAGGGATTTGAGAAGTGCATTAGAATTATTGCAAAAGGAAGAAAATCAATTAATAGAGACGGATGTAGAAGTTGATCCAATGGCGGAACTTTCTGGAGTATATCGACACATCGGGGCGGGCGGAACAGTACAAAGACCGACAAAAGAAGGACCAGCTATGATATTTAACAACGTAAAAGGTCATAAAGATGCGAGAGTTTTGATAGGGCTTTTGGCAAGTAGAAAAAGAGTGGCAATGCTTTTGGGCGAAAAACCTGAGAATTTGGGAAAACTTCTTTATAAAAGTGTCGATAATCCAATACCACCAGTGCTTACAGATAAGAAACCACTTTGCCAAGAAGTCGTACATAAGGCGACTGACGAGGATTTCGATTTATATAAATTAGTTCCAGCACCGACAAACACGCCAGATGATGCCGGCCCATACATAACGCTTGGGATGTGTTATGCAACACATCCTGAAACAGGATGCAGTGATGTAACAATCCACCGTCTATGTATACAAAGTAAAGATGAATTATCAATATTCTTTACACCAGGGGCTAGACATATAGGTGCAATGGCAGAAAGAGCAGAGCAATTAGGACAAAGGTTACCAATTTCTATAAGCATAGGTGTTGACCCTGCAATCGAAATCGGCTCATGCTTTGAACCACCGACAACGCCAATGGGTTATGATGAGCTTGCAGTTGCAGGTGCACTTAGGGGAGAGGCTGTTGAGCTTTGCAAGTGCTTAACTGTCAACGAAAGAGCTATTGCAAATGCTGAGTATGTTATAGAAGGTGAAGTAATTCCAAATGTGAGAGTAAAAGAAGATCAAAACAGTAACACAGGGTATGCAATGCCAGAGTTTCCGGGGTATACAGGGCCGGCAAGCGACCAATGCTGGATGATTAAAGTAAGTGCAGTAACTCACAGAAAAAATCCAATTATGCAAACTTGCATAGGTCCTAGCGAAGAACACGTATCTATGGCGGGAATTCCAACAGAGGCGAGCATATATGGAATGGTCGAAAAAGCAATGCCGGGCAGACTACAAAATGTGTATTGTTCATCAGCAGGCGGAGGAAAATATATGGCAGTGCTTCAATTTAAAAAATCTGTTGCAAGTGATGAAGGACGACAAAGACAAGCAGCATTGTTGGCGTTTTCAGCATTTAGCGAGTTGAAAAACATATTTATAGTTGATGAAGATATCGACTGTTTTGATATGAATGATGTTTTGTGGGCAATGAACACTAGATTCCAGGGAGATGTCGATATTATCACAATTCCAGGAGTGAGATGCCATCCACTAGACCCATCAAACGACCCTAGTTTTTCACCAAGCATAAGGGACCACGGAATAGCTTGCAAAACTATTTTCGATTGTACTGTTCCATTTGACCAAAAAGATAGATTTAAAAGGGCTAGATTTATGGAAGTCGACCCTAATCGTTGGTTATAGGATAAGGATTTAGATTATATGAAAAGTTTAAATCACGAAATAGATAACTTAAAATATATAAAATGAGAAAAAATATAACACTTGAATAATTAATAGTAAAATTTAGATTATTTAGGATTTAATAATAGAAATAAAAATACATTAAATAATTGAGGCAAACGGAAAAATAAATAATAATTAACGCTAATAAAAAATTATATTAAAGCGAGAAAAAAGCTAGTAAAAAGATAATAAAAATCTAGTGGAAATCTAATAAAAGGTTAGTGGAAATCTAATAAAAATCTAATAAAAAGCTAGTAAAAGGAGATTGTAAGATGGAGAAAAATATCATAGTGGCGGCGACTGGGGCGAGTGGATTACCGCTATTAGTTCAATGTTTAAAAATTATAAAAGAAAACGACGATTTTAAGTCGTATCTAATAATGAGTGACAGTGCAAAACTCACACTAAAACAAGAAACTAATTATTCATTAGAAGATGTGTATAGCTATGCAGATTTTGTACTAGATCAAAATGATATAGGAGCAGGACCGGCTAGTGGCTCATTCAAAACGCATGGGATGTTGATTGTACCATGTAGTATGAAGACAATAGCCGGAATTAACAGTGGTTATGGGGAAAACTTAATACTTAGAGCGGCCGATGTAACAATAAAAGAACAAAGAACTTTAGTCATAGCTGCGAGAGAGACTCCACTTAGCCCAATCCATCTTAGAAATATGTACGAACTTTCACAAATGCCAGGTGTGAGAATAATTCCACCTATGATGACATTTTACAATCTACCAAAAGATATAGACGAGATGATGTACCATATTGGTGCGAAACTATTAGAACCATTTGGGATTGAGGCAAAGGAGTATAGACGATGGACGGGACTTCATACGAAAGAAAGTTGTCATTTTCAACAATCAAGTTACACGTATTAAAACTTGGTGATGACTATAATATAACGATTTTTGGCGGGGACAAGCCCCACATAGGCACAAGCGTACTTTCTGTACCGAGGTTGTCTTTAAGTGGCGACAACACAATAAGTGCAACTTCCTCTGTAATAAATATGATAAGTCATAAAGACGAGCACATATGCAGATACGTTGCAGAAACAGTATGTAAAAAGAAAAATGCAGTTGTACTTTGCTCAGGTGGGTTTCATGTCGACAATATAACTAAAGATATGATAGATGAAGTATTAAAATCAGTTAGAGAATTGGCTGATATGATTTAGTTTATAATTTTTATATGCATTTTAGAAATGATTTAATTAAAAATTACAAACTATAAGCTAATAAATCATAAGTTAATAAATCCCCTATAGATTAGGCACTAAAAATGTCTATCTCTATAGGGGATTTTTATGTGATGATGTTTGTATGTATTCGTTATGGTATAATTATATAAAATAAGACGATAATAGAAAAATATATCTTTTAGAGAGGAGGAAATTGTATGGGGTTATATTTAAATAGTGATAGATCATTAAAAAATTATGAAGAGCTATGCAGAAGTGATTACTTTGTAGATAAATCTTTAATAATAGAACGTTTAAATAAACTTATCGGAAAACGAAGTAAATATCTATGCATAACAAGACCTAGAAGATTTGGAAAAACAAGTGTTGCAGATATGGTAGCTGCATACTATTCAAAAGCAGTGGATTCAAAAGATATTTTTGATAATTTGAATATAAGTAATGTGAATAGTTACGAGGAAAATTTAAATAAATACAATGTGATAAATATATCTTTTAACAAGATGCCTGACAGTGGAAAAACATATGATAACTATATAAATATGATAAAACAATCTTTGATTTCTGATATTGTAAAATATTATCCCAATATAAATCCAAACGAATTTTTTACAGTTGGAGATATGTTAGAGAGTACGGGAGACCAATTTATATTTGTATTAGATGAATGGGATTATATATTTAGCAAAGATTTATTCCAAGAGAATCAAGATGATTTCTTAGAATTTTTAACATTCTTATTAAAAGACAAACCATATGTATTGCTTTGCTATATGACAGGAGTATTGCCGATTAAAAGATATTCAAGTGGTTCGGCACTTAATATGTTTGATGAATTACATTTTTAAAAGATAGACGATTTGGCGAATTTTTTGGATTTACAACAGATGAAGTATTGAAATTGTGTGATGAAAATCAATATATGAATTTTGAAAAGCTTGAACTATGGTATAACGGATATACTACAGCAAATGGAGTGAAAATTTATAATCCTCGTTCTGTGGTTAAAGCGCTTGAAAATAATTACTGTGAAAGTTATTGGACAAACACAGGAGCAATGGATGAAGTATCTCAGTATTTAAAATATAATGTTTTAGAAATAAGAGATGATGTAATTCAAATGGTTGCTGGAGAAGAAATTGATATAATTAAAGAAAAGGAATATATTCAAAAGTTTAAAGTAGAAAACGAAGGCAAAGAGGTGATGGCAGTTGCAATATGTTATGATTCAAAAAGTAAAGAGCATCATTGTAAGATCGAGGCAATATAATGATTTTTATATAGGTGATAGATATAGACTTAAAAGTCGATATTTATCACTTTTTTAATTCTAAGGAAATTATATATTTATACATAAAATAAGGATCTATAAACAATTTATTCTAAATGTTATAATATTAAAAAAAATAGAGGAATATAAAGAGGTATTTATGGAGGATAATAACAAATTAATAATAAATTCAAAACAAGGTAATTTATTAAATGAATTAAAAAAGAACTTAAAAGAATGTGAGAGATTTTATTTTAGTGTAGCTTTTATAAATTACAGCGGTCTACAGTTATTATTAGATACGTTTAAAGAACTTGAAATGAAAGGTGTAAAAGGACAAATAATTACAACTACATATTTAAATTTTACAGAACCAAAGGCATTAGAAAGACTTCAAGAGTTCGAAAACATAGATTTAAAAGTATTTATTGCAAATAAAGATATAGGTTTCCACACAAAAGCATATATATTTGAAAATAAGAACGATTATAAAATTATAATAGGTTCATCGAATCTTACTCAAAGTGCATTAAAAAGCAATATAGAGTGGAATGTAAGAATAATTTCAAAAGAAGACGCACCATTTATAAAAGATGTATTAAAAGAATACGATAATCTGTGGAATATGAGTTCAGAATTAAATGACGATGTTCTTCAAAAGTACATGTTATTTTTAAATGAGATTAAAAAAATGGAAGTAAAACGACAATTAGTATTTGAAAGTTTACAAACTATACAGCCTAATAAAATGCAATTAAGGGCTATGGAAAATTTAAATAGACTTAGGGAACATGGGGAAAGCAAGGCATTAGTAATTGCAGCTACTGGAACAGGGAAGACTTATATGTCGGCTTTTGATGTAAAGCAGTTTAATCCAAAGAAGATGCTTTTTATAGTTCATAGGGAAGAAATTTTAAAAAAGGCAAAAGAAACATTTGATAAAGTTTTAAAGGAAAGAAATATAAAAACAGGACTATTTACAGGTAATAAAAAAGAATACGATGCTGATTATTTATTTTCAACTGTTCAAACGATGAATAGATATTATGAAGAATTTGATAAAACTTATTTCGACTATATTGTGATTGATGAGGCCCACCATGCTGCGAGTGATTCATATGTAAATATTATGGAATATTTTAATCCAAAATTTACATTAGGTATGACAGCAACACCTGAAAGAGGGGATAGTTTAAGCGTATTTGACTTATTCGACAACAATGTAGCATTAGAGGTTAGATTGTATGAAGCTTTAGAAGATGACTTAGTTATACCATTTCACTATTTTGGAATAACAGACATAGACGGAGTAGACTTACAAGGAGTAAATTTAGATGATATATCTGAAGTTGCAAGTCGTCTTATGATAAATAGAAGAGTAGATTTCATAATTGATAAGATGAATTTTTACGGTTATGATGGTAAGTTTAGAAAATTACTGGGATTCTGTGTAAGTATAGAACATGCTCAATATATGGCAGATGAATTTACAAAAAGAGGTATAAAAAGTGTTGCACTTAGCGGAAGAGACTCCGTAGCTACAAGAGAGAAATATATAGCAAAATTACAAAGTGATAAAGATGATTTACAGGCTATTTTTACAGTAGATATATTTAATGAAGGTGTTGACATACCGAATATAAATACTGTTTTAATGCTTAGGCCGACAAATTCGCCAATAATTTTCATTCAACAGTTAGGAAGAGGACTTAGAAAAAGTGAAAATAAAGAGTTTTTAACTGTACTTGATTTTATAGGAAATCACAATAAAGCATTCTTGATTTCTATAGCATTAAGCGGGGCTAGATATTATGATAAAGATAGCTTAAAAGTAGCTGTAGCGACTGACTTCACAGATGTTCCAGGATGCACTAATATCCAAATAGATGAAATAGCAAAAGAAAGAATATTAGCTCAGATAGATGGAGAAAACTTCAGAGAAATGAAATATTTAAAAGAAGAATATAATCAGTTTAAAAGTTTGTGTGGTGGTAAAATTCCATACATGTTATTAGATTATATAAAATATGATGGAGCTCCAGATCCAGTAAAATTTATCGATAAAGAAAAGACATACTTAGGATTTGTTGCAAAAACAGAAAAAGACGAAAATTTAAAGGCATTACTTTTAGATAATAATTTTGAAAAGATTTTAAAAGAGTTAAATGGAAACTTACCATTAAAGAGAATTAATGAGTTCGTAATTTTAAAATATTTACTAAAGCATAAATCTATTTCTATTAAAGAAGCTAATGACGAAATTCTAAAATATATAGAAGAAATAAATCAAGATAGTATAAAACATGCTTTTGAATGTTTAAATCATCAATATTATGATTCATCTATGATTAATCAAAGAGTAAAGATGGTTGAATATAAAAATGAAGTTTTATTTAGAAGTAGTGAATTTGAAGAAATTATAACTAATATTAAATATAGAAAGTATATAGAAGATGCAATAAATTACGGTATTCTGAGATATAAAAATGAGTTTAAAGAAGAAAATTATGGACTTCCATTTTTAAAATTATATGAACAATATAAAATGGTAGATGTAGCTTTACTATCAAACTATAGAAAGATACATTCAGCATTTAGAGGAAGTGGACTTTTAACAAATAATAATGAGTATTTCTTATTTATAGATTTACATAAAGAAGAAGGCATAGAAGAAAGAATAAATTACAAAGATAAATTTTTGGATAGAGAATACTTCCAATGGCAAAGTCCAAATTCTACGACACAAAGTAGTGATAGAGGAAAAAATTTGATTTTTAATAAAGATAGAAAAATTAATCTACATTTATTTGTTAGAAAATATAAGATGATTGACAAAAAGTCACAACCATATATTTATATTGGAACAGGTGATACTGTCGAATATAATGGTGAAAAACCTATAACTATGAAAATTAAACTGCATAATGAAGTGCCAAGTAAAATTTATAGAGAATTTATTCAAAAGGTATAAAAACTAAGGTAACAAAAAATAAAAAAATACCAAACATATGTAATATAAGCATAAAATCAAATAATTAGAAATAATCATAAAAAATCATAATATAAACTCATTAAAACAAGTTTTATAATATTTGTTTTAACAACTTAGTCATGGTTAGTCATGTTATGTACAATTTGACACAAAAATAAAATAAAACCATATGATATATAGAAAAGCCTATGTATTATATAAAAGTAAAATAAACCTACATTATATTAATCAAATGTAAAGTAAAATACATATACACCCAAACACAATGCTTGAAATAAAAAAACCAAAAATGGTAACATGTGTAAAAGGGGAAAATATATTATTAAAGGGAGAAAAACCATGAACTTAAGTGCAAGAAATAAATTAACTGGAAAAATAATCGATGTAAATAAAGGAGCAGTAAACGGGGTAGTAAAAGTTGAATTACCAAACGGGATGATAGTAACTTCAACAATAAGTTTAGCTGCTATAGAAGAATTGGAGTTAGAAGTAGGAAAAGAAGCAACTGCTGTAATAAAAGCAACTTCTGTTATGATGGGATAATCCTAAATAATTTATTTAAAAATTATATATAAAGTAAATAAAATAAATTAAATTAAAACAAAGTATATAGAAATTCCTCTCTAGCGGGCAAGCCACAAGGGAGGAATTTTTTTAAGCAACGGACGAAGTCGTTGGCGCCATGAGCAAAGCGAATTTTTAAGCAACGGACGAAGTCGTTGGCGCCATGAGCAAAGCGAATTTTTAAGCAACGGACGAAGTCGTTGGCGCCATGA
>OOCW01000826.1_pt1 | contig 26351 bp, 20 predicted proteins | sample 1671201 | NCBI WGS metagenome assembly OOCW01 (sample SAMN06348132, study PRJEB24527) | human gut metagenome | biome: human gut; feature: ankylosing spondylitis patient; material: feces | host: Homo sapiens | place: China | collected 2015-10
CGATGGTAGTGTGGGGTCTCCCCATGCGAGAGTAGGGAACTGCCAGGCATCAAATTAAGCAGTAAGCCGGTCATAAAACCGGTGGTTGTAAAAGAATTCGGTGGAGCGGTAGTTCAGTCGGTTAGAATACCTGCCTGTCACGCAGGGGGTCGCGGGTTCGAGTCCCGTCCGTTCCGCCACCCTAATTAGGGGCGTAGTTCAATTGGTAGAGCACCGGTCTCCAAAACCGGGTGTTGGGAGTTCGAGTCTCTCCGCCCCTGCCAGAAATCATCCTTAGCGAAAGCTAAGGATTTTTTTTATCTGAAATAACCTCTCCGAAGTAAATCCTTCTACCGGCATCCTTGCCAGCCATTCAGATTAATACACTTCATCCAGCACGTTAATTTTCAATAGATCGCGAATCAACGCATTTTTATCGCTATTTTGCAGCCATATGGCATAAAGCGGCCGTGAAAGTGTTGTGCTATCGACAACGGTATGCAGGCCGCCCTTTTTACGCGCCCAACTGACGGGTAGCCAGGTGCAACCATTAAGCGTCGCAATCTGTTGCTGTGCCAGTTCAGCAGAACTGGTTGTCAGAATGGGCACTTCGTCAGCACCGATCAAACCTGCCTCATGCTGTTGAAAATCTGGCCCCCACTCAAGTCGCAGATAATTAAGATCTCCCTTTAGTTTGGAAGGGGCACTGGTATAAAGCGCTAAAGTGAAATACCCGAGCAACTGACTGCTAAATTCGTCCATTTTGGGCGCTTCAGTAGTAATAAGAAGATCAAGCTGGCGTTCATGCAGCTGTTTTACCAGAGACTGCCGTTGGGCAATTCGCGCTTCGAACTGTAAGCCTGTATGGGCATCCTGATTTTGATACAAACGTCCCAGCCACTGATTAAGCATACATTCCCACAATGAGGCGCTGGCACCGATAGAAAACTCGTTATGTCGTGAGGTATGCGCCACCTCCTTACGGGCGGCCTGCCAGGTGCTCATGAGCGTTTCTGCATAAGGCAGAAGCTTTTCTCCGGCGGCGGTTAAACGGATATTGTTTCTGTGGCGGGTGAAAAGATTCACACCCAGTTGATTTTCCAGTTGTCTGATTCGAAAGCTCACGGCTGATTGGGTCAGATAGAGCGATTCAGCCGCTCGACCAAAGTGACGCGTTCGGCTAACTTCCAGGAAAGTTTTTAACAATTCCGTATCCACAGTGCTCTCCGCAAAATTATTTGTCGTTATGATTTAAATGTTTTGTTTTACACTCTGTCAAGCGTAACTAATACTCCGCGCCATAACTAGCTCGGTCAAAGAATTAGGAGCGTGCAGGATGGCGGAAAGCTTTACGACGACTAATCGATATTTCGACAATAAACATTATCCACGTGGATTCTCTCGTCATGGTGACTTCACCATCAAAGAGGCACAACTGCTTGAGCGTCATGGTTATGCCTTCAATGAGTTGGATCTTGGCAAACGCGAGCCGGTTACCGAGGAAGAGAAACTCTTCGTAGCAGTATGCCGTGGCGAACGTGAGCCAGTGACAGAAGCAGAACGCGTGTGGTCCAAGTATATGACGCGTATTAAGCGTCCAAAACGTTTTCACACCCTTTCCGGCGGTAAACCGCAGGTTGAAGGTGCTGAAGACTACACCGATTCTGACGATTAATAAAAAGGGCGAAATGCCCTTTTTTTATGTCAGTAGTTTTTGCAGATGGATGAGCAAACGGTCAATGGCACGATAGCTAACTGCCTCCTGCAAATGCTGACGTGTGATAATGTCAGACTGATCAATATCAGCAATGGTTCGTGCAACTTTCAATAACCGCTGCCAGGCACGAATCGATAACCCCAGATGGATCAGCGTTTCTTCCAACCACTGCGCATCTTCGCTCTCAAGCTTGCAGAATTGGCGTATTTCCGGATTATCCAGCCAGGCGTTCAGTTTATTCTGCCGCTTAAATTGGCGCTCTCTGGCGGCCATTACGCGTTGTTTAACGGTGGCGCTGCTTTCTCCCGGCACTACCGTTTTACTCAAAATGCCGGGGGGTGGTAATGGGATCTCCAGTGAGAGATCGAAGCGGTCGAGAAAGGGACCAGAGAGTCGGTTGAGATAACGCAGCGTTTGCTCTGGTGTGCAGCGGTTATGGTTTCCCTGATAATGTCCGGTAGGGCTGGGATTCATCGCCGCAACAAGCTGGAAACGGGCTGGATAGGTTATTTTTGCTCGTGTGCGTGAAAGATGGATCTGCCCGGATTCAATCGGCTCTCGCAAGGCATCCAGTGTACGCCGTTCAAATTCAGGTAGCTCATCAAGAAAAAGCACGCCGTTATGCGCCAGCGAAATTTCACCTGGCCCTGGAATTGCACCACCGCCCACCATCGCAGTTAACGACGCACTGTGATGAGGTGAGCGGAACGGGCGCTGCCGCCATTGTTTTTGTACTGATTCAGCATTTACCAGACTTAATATCGCAGCACTCTCCAGTGCCTCTTCATTGCTTAAATCTGGCAACAGGCCATTAATACGGCTGGCGAGCATTGTTTTACCTGTTCCCGGCGGCCCAATCAGTAAAAGGTTGTGCCCGCCAGCGGCGGTAATTTCCAGTCCTCGCTTTCCTTGCTCCTGACCGACAACATCACTGAGATCATGTTGTAGCGCCCGGGATACTGCATCAGTTGGTTTCGGGCGTTCGAGAGCGTGCTTACCTTCCAGAAACGCACAGACAGCTTGCAGATGATCGGCTATCAGGCATCCTTCACCGTTAATTAGCCCCACTTCATCTTCGTTATCTTTCGCGACGATAATTTTTCTGCCCGACTTAATAGCTTCAGTTGCACTGGAGATTGCGCCGGGAACGCCACGCAGAGCGCCTGTAAGCGCCAGTTCTCCGACTAATTCATATTCATCTAACTTATTGGCTGTAAGCTGTTCTGAGGCCGCCAGCAACGCAATGGCGATAGGTAAATCATATCGTCCCCCTTCTTTTGGCAGATCGGCTGGAGCCAGATTGATGGTGATTTTTTTCGCCGGATATTCATATCCGCTATTGATAATGGCGCTGCGCACGCGATCGCGGGCTTCTTTTACCGTTGTTTCTGGTAAGCCCACCATCGTTAAGCCGGGTAGACCTTTACTGATATGTACCTCAACAGTGATTGGGGGCGCATTTACTCCCAGGGCTGCGCGGGTATGAACAATTGACAGTGACATAAGCCCTCCTTGAGTCACCATTATGTGCATAAGATATCGCTGCTGTAGCCCGCTAATTCGTGAATTTTAGTGGCTGATTCCGGTTTATTTGTGTAAGTGAAGTTGAGTTGTTCTGGCGGTGGAATGATGCTCGCAAAAATGCAGCGGACAAAGGATGAACTACGAGGAAGGGAACAACATTCATACTGAAATTGAATTTTTTTCACTCACTATTTTCTTTTTAAAAAACAACAATTTCTATTGAAATTATTAAAGCCATCATAAAAAACGGCCAAAAAATATCTTGTGCTATTCGCAAAATCTATGGTAACTCTTTAGGCATTCCTTCGAACAAGATGCAAGAAAAGACAAAATGACAGCCCTTCTACGAGTGATTAGCCTGGTCGTGATTAGCGTGGTGGTGATTATTATCCCACCGTGCGGGGCTGCACTTGGACGAGGAAAGGCTTAGAGATCAAGCCTTAACGAACTAAGACCCCCGCACCGAAAGGTCCGGGGGTTTTTTTTGACCTTAAAAACATAACCGAGGAGCAGACAATGAATAACAGCACAAAATTCTGTTTCTCAAGATTCAGGACGGGGAACTAACTATGAATGGCGCACAGTGGGTGGTACATGCGTTGCGGGCACAGGGTGTGAACACCGTTTTCGGTTATCCGGGTGGCGCAATTATGCCGGTTTACGATGCATTGTATGACGGCGGCGTGGAGCACTTGCTGTGCCGACATGAGCAGGGTGCGGCAATGGCGGCTATCGGTTATGCTCGTGCTACCGGCAAAACTGGCGTATGTATCGCCACGTCTGGTCCAGGTGCAACCAACCTGATAACCGGGCTTGCGGACGCACTGTTAGATTCCATCCCTGTCGTTGCCATCACCGGTCAGGTGTCTGCACCGTTTATCGGCACTGACGCATTTCAGGAAGTGGATGTCCTGGGATTGTCGTTAGCCTGTACCAAGCACAGCTTTCTGGTGCAGTCGCTGGAAGAGTTGCCGCGCATCATGGCTGAAGCATTCGACGTTGCCAGCTCAGGTCGTCCTGGTCCGGTTCTGGTCGATATCCCAAAAGATATCCAGTTAGCCAGCGGCGATCTGGAACCGTGGTTCACCACCGTTGAAAACGAAGTGACTTTCCCACATGCCGAAGTTGAGCAAGCGCGCCAGATGCTGGCAAAAGCGCAAAAACCGATGCTGTACGTTGGCGGTGGCGTTGGCATGGCGCAGGCAGTTCCGGCTTTGCGTGAATTTCTCGCTACCACAAAAATGCCTGTCACCTGCACGCTGAAAGGGCTGGGCGCAGTTGAAGCGGATTATCCGTACTATCTGGGCATGCTGGGAATGCACGGCACCAAAGCGGCGAACTTCGCAGTGCAGGAGTGCGATCTGCTGATCGCCGTGGGTGCACGTTTTGATGACCGGGTGACTGGCAAACTGAACACCTTCGCACCACACGCCAGCGTTATCCATATGGATATCGATCCGGCAGAAATGAACAAGCTGCGTCAGGTACATGTGGCTTTACAGGGTGATTTAAATGCTCTTTTACCAGCATTACAGCAGCCGTTAAATATCAATGACTGGCAGCAATACTGCGCGCAGCTGCGTGATGAACATACCTGGCGTTACGACCATCCCGGTGACGCTATCTACGCGCCGTTGTTGTTAAAACAACTGTCGGATCGAAAACCTGCGGATTGCGTCGTGACCACAGATGTGGGGCAGCACCAGATGTGGGCTGCCCAGCACATCGCCCACACTCGCCCGGAAAATTTCATCACCTCCAGCGGCTTAGGCACCATGGGTTTTGGTTTACCTGCGGCGGTTGGCGCACAAGTCGCGCGACCGAACGATACCGTCGTCTGTATCTCCGGTGACGGCTCTTTCATGATGAATGTGCAAGAGCTGGGCACCGTAAAACGCAAGCAGTTACCGTTGAAAATCGTCTTACTCGATAACCAACGGTTAGGGATGGTTCGACAATGGCAGCAACTGTTTTTCCAGGAACGATACAGCGAAACAACCCTTACTGATAACCCCGATTTCCTCATGTTAGCCAGCGCCTTCGGCATCCCTGGCCAACACATCACCCGTAAAGACCAGGTTGAAGCGGCACTCGACACCATGCTGAACAGTGATGGGCCATACCTGCTTCATGTCTCAATCGACGAACTTGAGAACGTCTGGCCGCTGGTGCCGCCTGGTGCCAGTAATTCAGAAATGTTGGAGAAATTATCATGATGCAACATCAGGTCAATGTATCGGCTCGCTTCAATCCGGAAACCTTAGAACGTGTTTTACGCGTGGTGCGTCATCGTGGTTTCCACGTCTGTTCAATGAATATGGCCGCCGCCAGCGATGCACAAAATATAAATATCGAATTGACCGTTGCCAGCCCACGGTCGGTCGACTTACTGTTTAGTCAGTTAAATAAACTGGTGGACGTCGCACACGTTGCCATCTGCCAGAGCACAACCACATCACAACAAATCCGCGCCTGAGCGCAAAAGGAATATAAAAATGACCACGAAGAAAGCTGATTACATTTGGTTCAATGGGGAGATGGTTCGCTGGGAAGACGCGAAGGTGCATGTGATGTCGCACGCGCTGCACTATGGCACCTCGGTTTTTGAAGGCATCCGTTGCTACGACTCGCACAAAGGACCGGTTGTATTCCGCCATCGTGAGCATATGCAGCGTCTGCATGACTCCGCCAAAATCTATCGCTTCCCGGTTTCGCAGAGCATTGATGAGCTGATGGAAGCTTGTCGTGACGTGATCCGCAAAAACAATCTCACCAGCGCCTATATCCGTCCGCTGATCTTCGTTGGTGATGTTGGCATGGGCGTAAACCCGCCAGCGGGATACTCAACCGACGTGATTATCGCTGCTTTCCCGTGGGGAGCGTATCTGGGCGCAGAAGCGCTGGAGCAGGGGATCGATGCGATGGTTTCCTCCTGGAACCGCGCAGCACCAAACACCATCCCGACGGCGGCAAAAGCCGGTGGTAACTACCTCTCTTCCCTGCTGGTGGGTAGCGAAGCGCGCCGCCACGGTTATCAGGAAGGTATCGCGCTGGATGTGAACGGTTATATCTCTGAAGGCGCAGGCGAAAACCTGTTTGAAGTGAAAGATGGTGTGCTGTTCACCCCACCGTTCACCTCCTCCGCGCTGCCGGGTATTACCCGTGATGCCATCATCAAACTGGCGAAAGAGCTGGGAATTGAAGTGCGTGAGCAGGTGCTGTCGCGCGAATCCCTGTACCTGGCGGATGAAGTGTTTATGTCCGGTACTGCGGCAGAAATCACGCCAGTGCGCAGCGTAGACGGTATTCAGGTTGGCGAAGGCCGTTGTGGCCCGGTTACCAAACGCATTCAGCAAGCCTTCTTCGGCCTCTTCACTGGCGAAACCGAAGATAAATGGGGCTGGTTAGATCAAGTTAATCAATAAATACAAAAAATGGGACGGCACGCACCGTCCCATTTACGAGACAGACACTGGGAGTAAATAAAGTATGCCTAAGTACCGTTCCGCCACCACCACTCATGGTCGTAATATGGCGGGTGCTCGTGCGCTGTGGCGCGCCACCGGAATGACCGACGCCGATTTCGGTAAGCCGATTATCGCGGTTGTGAACTCGTTCACCCAATTTGTACCGGGTCACGTCCATCTGCGCGATCTCGGTAAACTGGTCGCCGAACAAATTGAAGCGGCTGGCGGCGTTGCCAAAGAGTTCAACACCATTGCGGTGGATGATGGGATTGCCATGGGCCACGGGGGGATGCTTTATTCACTGCCATCTCGCGAACTGATCGCTGATTCCGTTGAGTATATGGTCAACGCCCACTGCGCCGACGCCATGGTCTGCATCTCTAACTGCGACAAAATCACCCCGGGGATGCTGATGGCTTCCCTGCGCCTGAATATTCCGGTGATCTTTGTTTCCGGCGGCCCGATGGAGGCCGGGAAAACCAAACTGTCCGATCAGATCATCAAGCTCGATCTGGTTGATGCGATGATCCAGGGCGCAGACCCGAAAGTTTCTGACTCCCAGAGCGATCAGGTTGAACGTTCCGCGTGTCCGACCTGCGGCTCCTGCTCCGGGATGTTTACCGCTAACTCAATGAACTGCCTGACCGAAGCGCTGGGCCTGTCGCAGCCGGGCAACGGCTCGCTGCTGGCAACTCACGCCGATCGTAAGCAGCTGTTCCTCAATGCCGGTAAACGCATTGTTGAATTGACCAAACGTTACTACGAGCAAAATGACGAAAGTGCACTGCCGCGCAATATTGCTAGCAAAGCGGCGTTTGAAAACGCCATGACGTTGGATATCGCAATGGGCGGCTCTACCAACACCGTACTTCACCTGCTGGCGGCGGCGCAGGAAGCGGAAATCGACTTCACCATGAGTGATATCGATAAGCTTTCCCGCAAGGTTCCGCAGCTGTGTAAAGTTGCGCCGAGCACCCAAAAATACCATATGGAAGATGTTCACCGGGCTGGTGGTGTTATCGGTATTCTCGGCGAGCTGGATCGTGCGGGATTACTGAACCGTGATGTGAAAAACGTACTTGGCCTGACGTTGCCGCAAACGCTGGAACAATACGACGTTATGCTGACCCAGGATGACGCGGTAAAAAATATGTTCCGCGCTGGCCCGGCGGGCATTCGTACTACACAGGCATTCTCGCAGAATTGCCGCTGGGATACGCTGGACGACGATCGCGCCAATGGCTGTATCCGCTCGCTGGAACACGCCTACAGCAAAGACGGCGGCCTGGCGGTGCTCTACGGTAATTTCGCAGAAAACGGCTGCATCGTTAAAACCGCGGGCGTCGATGACAGCATCCTCAAATTCACCGGCCCGGCGAAAGTGTACGAAAGCCAGGACGACGCGGTAGAAGCGATTCTCGGCGGTAAAGTTGTCGCCGGAGATGTGGTAGTAATTCGCTATGAAGGCCCGAAAGGCGGCCCTGGCATGCAGGAAATGCTCTACCCAACCAGCTTCCTGAAATCAATGGGTCTCGGTAAAGCCTGTGCGCTGATCACCGACGGTCGTTTCTCTGGCGGCACCTCTGGTCTTTCCATCGGCCACGTCTCACCGGAAGCGGCAAGCGGCGGCAGCATTGGCCTGATTGAAGATGGTGACCTGATCGCTATCGACATCCCGAACCGTGGCATTCAGTTACAGGTAAGCGATGCCGAACTGGCGGCGCGTCGTGAAGCGCAGGAAGCTCGGGGTGACAAAGCCTGGACGCCGAAAAACCGTGAACGTCAGGTTTCCTTTGCCCTGCGCGCCTACGCCAGCCTGGCAACCAGCGCCGACAAAGGTGCGGTGCGCGATAAATCGAAACTGGGGGGTTAATAATGGCTGACTCGCAACCCCTGTCCGGTGCTCCGGAAGGTGCCGAATATTTAAGAGCAGTGCTGCGCGCGCCGGTTTACGAGGCGGCGCAGGTTACGCCGCTACAAAAAATGGAAAAACTGTCGTCGCGTCTTGATAACGTCATTCTGGTGAAGCGCGAAGATCGCCAGCCAGTGCACAGCTTTAAGCTGCGCGGCGCATACGCCATGATGGCGGGCCTGACGGAAGAACAAAAAGCGCACGGCGTGATTACCGCTTCTGCAGGTAACCACGCGCAGGGTGTCGCGTTTTCTTCCGCACGGTTAGGCGTGAAGGCGCTGATCGTCATGCCAACCGCCACCGCCGATATCAAAGTTGATGCGGTGCGCGGCTTTGGCGGCGAAGTGCTGCTTCACGGCGCAAATTTCGATGAAGCGAAAGCGAAAGCGATCGAACTGTCACAGCAGCAGGGGTTCACCTGGGTGCCGCCGTTCGACCATCCGATGGTGATTGCCGGGCAAGGCACGCTGGCGCTGGAACTGCTCCAGCAGGACGCCCATCTCGACCGCGTATTTGTGCCAGTCGGCGGCGGCGGTCTGGCGGCGGGCGTTGCGGTGCTGATCAAACAACTGATGCCGCAAATCAAAGTGATCGCCGTAGAAGCGGAAGACTCCGCCTGCCTGAAAGCAGCGCTGGATGCGGGTCATCCGGTTGATCTGCCGCGCGTAGGGCTATTTGCTGAAGGCGTAGCGGTAAAACGCATCGGTGACGAAACCTTCCGTTTATGCCAGGAGTATCTCGACGACATCATCACCGTCGATAGTGATGCGATCTGTGCGGCGATGAAGGATTTATTCGAAGATGTGCGCGCGGTGGCGGAACCTTCCGGCGCGCTGGCGCTGGCGGGGATGAAAAAATACATCGCCCAGCACAACATTCGCGGTGAACGGCTGGCGCATATTCTTTCCGGTGCCAACGTGAACTTTCACGGTCTGCGCTACGTCTCGGAACGCTGCGAACTGGGCGAACAGCGTGAAGCGTTACTGGCGGTGACCATTCCGGAAGAAAAGGGCAGTTTCCTCAAATTCTGCCAGTTACTTGGTGGGCGCTCGGTCACCGAGTTCAACTACCGCTTTGCTGATGCCAAAAACGCCTGCATTTTTGTCGGCGTGCGCCTGAGCCGCGGTCTCGAAGAGCGCAAAGAAATTTTGCAGATGCTCAACGACGGTGGCTACAGCGTGGTTGATCTCTCCGACGACGAAATGGCGAAGCTACACGTGCGCTATATGGTCGGCGGACGTCCATCGCATCCGTTGCAGGAACGCCTCTACAGCTTCGAATTCCCGGAATCACCGGGCGCGCTGCTGCGCTTCCTCAACACGCTGGGTACGCACTGGAACATCTCGCTGTTCCATTATCGCAGCCACGGTACCGACTACGGGCGCGTACTGGCGGCGTTCGAACTTGGCGACCATGAACCGGATTTCGAAACCCGGCTGAATGAGCTGGGCTACGATTGCCACGACGAAACCAATAACCCGGCGTTCAGGTTCTTTTTGGCGGGTTAGGGAAAAATGCCTGATAGCGCTTCGCTTATCAGGCCTACCCGCGCGACAACGTCATTTGTGGTTCGGCAAAATCTTCCAGAATGCCTCAATCAGCGGCTCATGCAGCCGCTTTTTTTGCGCACACACGCCTAGCTCAAACGGCGTTTTTTCATCACTGCGCTCTAAAATCATCACGCGGTTACGCACCGGTTCCGGGCTGTTATCCAGCACCACTTCCGGCAACAGCGCCACGCCACAGCCGAGCGCCACCATCGATACCATCGCTTCATGCCCGCCAACCGTGGCGTAAATCATTGGGTTGCTGATTTTGTTACGCCGAAACCACAGTTCAATGCGGCGGCGTACCGGTCCCTGATCGGCCATGATAAACGGCACTGTAGACCAGTCGGGCTTTTCGACAGATACCTGATTACGCACCGGGCAGGGCAGCGCGGGAGCAATCAGCACCACCGCCAGATTCTCCAGCATCGAAAACGCCACTGCGCCGGGTAAGGTTTCCGGTTTCCCCGCAATCGCCAGATCCGCTTCACCAGTGACCACCTTTTCCATCGCATCTGCCGCATCACCAGTAGTAAGTTTAATCTCCACCGACGGGTGTTCCGCGCGGAAGCGATCCAGAATCGGCGGCAGATGGCTGTAGGCAGCGGTCACCGAGCAGAAGATATGTAATTCGCCAGAGAGCGACGGCCCTTGCTGATCGATGGTGTGACGCAATTGCTGATATTGCAACAGCGTTTGCTGGGCGAAAACGCGCAGTTCTTCGCCCGCTTCCGTCAGCGTTACCGTGCGGTTATCGCGCACAAATAGCGGCTGACCAAGATCTTCTTCCAGGCGCTGAATCTGCCGTGAGAGCGTGGATGGGCTAACGTGCATCGCCCGCGCGCTGCGGCCAAAATGGCGGCTTTCCGCCAGATGCAGGAAGGTTTTCAGATCGCGTAAATCCAATGGCGCAGCCCTCAATGTTGACGTTGCAGAAATTGCAATGTGACGTTGTGAATATATCAATTTCCGCAATAAATTTCCTGTCATATAGTGAATTCAATCTCGCAAACGCGAACCGAACAATAAGAAGCACAACATCACGAGGAATCACCATGGCTAACTACTTCAATACACTGAATCTGCGCCAGCAGCTGGCACAGCTGGGCAAATGTCGCTTTATGGGGCGCGATGAATTCGCCGATGGCGCGAGCTACCTTCAGGGTAAAAAAGTAGTCATCGTCGGCTGTGGCGCACAGGGTCTGAACCAGGGCCTGAACATGCGTGATTCTGGTCTCGATATCTCCTACGCTCTGCGTAAAGAAGCGATTGCCGAAAAGCGCGCATCCTGGCGTAAAGCGACCGAAAACGGTTTTAAAGTTGGTACTTACGAAGAACTGATCCCGCAGGCGGATCTGGTGGTTAACCTGACGCCGGACAAGCAGCACTCTGATGTAGTGCGCACCGTACAGCCACTGATGAAAGACGGCGCGGCGCTGGGCTACTCGCACGGTTTCAACATCGTCGAAGTGGGCGAGCAGATCCGTAAAGACATCACCGTAGTCATGGTTGCGCCGAAATGCCCAGGCACCGAAGTACGTGAAGAGTACAAACGTGGATTCGGCGTACCGACGCTGATTGCCGTTCACCCTGAAAACGATCCGAAAGGCGAAGGTATGGCGATCGCTAAAGCATGGGCGGCAGCAACCGGTGGTCACCGTGCGGGCGTGCTGGAATCGTCCTTCGTTGCGGAAGTGAAATCTGACCTGATGGGCGAGCAAACCATTCTGTGCGGTATGTTGCAGGCTGGCTCGCTGCTGTGCTTCGACAAGCTGGTGGAAGAAGGCACCGATCCGGCATACGCAGAAAAACTGATTCAGTTCGGTTGGGAAACCATCACCGAAGCGCTGAAACAGGGCGGCATCACCCTGATGATGGACCGTCTCTCTAACCCGGCGAAACTGCGTGCTTACGCGCTGTCTGAACAGCTGAAAGAGATCATGGCACCGCTGTTCCAGAAACATATGGACGATATCATCTCCGGCGAATTCTCCTCCGGCATGATGGCGGACTGGGCCAACGATGATAAGAAACTGCTGACCTGGCGTGAAGAGACCGGCAAAACCGCGTTTGAAACCGCGCCGCAGTATGAAGGCAAAATCGGCGAGCAGGAGTACTTCGATAAAGGCGTACTGATGATCGCGATGGTAAAAGCGGGCGTTGAGCTGGCGTTTGAAACCATGGTTGATTCCGGCATCATCGAAGAGTCTGCTTACTATGAATCACTGCACGAACTGCCGCTGATTGCCAACACCATCGCCCGTAAGCGTCTGTACGAAATGAACGTGGTTATCTCTGATACCGCTGAGTACGGTAACTATCTGTTCTCTTACGCTTGTGTGCCGCTGCTGAAACCGTTTATGGCAGAGCTGCAACCGGGCGACCTGGGTAAAGCTATTCCGGAAGGCGCGGTAGATAACGGGCAACTGCGTGATGTGAACGAAGCGATTCGCAGTCATGCGATTGAGCAGGTAGGTAAGAAACTGCGCGGCTATATGACGGATATGAAACGTATTGCTGTTGCAGGTTAAGTGCGATTCAGAGTTCAAGGCCTTCTCCCGGAGAAGGCCTTGCTGTTAGTTACGGTAAAGCACCTTAATGATGTGATACCCGAACTGGGTATGCAGCGGACCGGTTGGCTCCAGTACCGGACAAGAGAAAACCACTTTATCGAACGCCGGAACCATCTGACCCTGGCGGAATTCACCTAAATCACCGCCGCGTTTGCCTGATGGGCAAATGGAGTGTTTCTTCGCCAGCTTGCCGAAATCGGCACCGTTCTTAATCTGCTCGAGAAGTTCCAGAGCCAGTTTCTCTTCTTTTACAAGGATATGCAGTGCTGCTGCTGTTTTTGCCATGATCGTGCCTTGAGTGAATAATTGTCAGGCGGCGATTTTAGCATGATCCGCAGATGCTAACGTAATTGTCAGTCAGGGAGGGGCTGGTACATATATGGCAAAAGCCCGGAAAATCCGGGCTTCGCAGGTCCCTCAAGGGGAGAAAACTTAGGGCCTCTATGGGCTACAAAGTCATTATCGGGGATGGTTATTTTATTGTCAATTTATGAGCGATATGGCATTGATTGACTTGATGACTGCCCTCTGTATGTCTGCAACCAACTCATGTGGCAAACATTGATTAAGATACCCCCGATAAGTCCTTGCTCTGTTTAATCGGTTTCGACTGACTTGTTGTACCAGGTCGGCTTTGGCCCAACGAATCTGCTGATCAAAGAATTGCAGGTCATTGATAACATTACTGGCTATTTCAACATGCATTCCACGATTTAACTTGTCATGGTCGCGAGTGGTTGATAATGGAACGACGATACATGCGTTGCCATTAATTTTTCCGTTGAGCACGACAACTAACCTGTTTTTTATCATTTCAGGAGGAATGCGGCCATCGTAATACGTCGTGCTGAACTGTCCATTCTGGCTAACAGGATAGTTACCAAAGTTGCATTCCAGTATTTCACCAACCTTGGGGCTGAAATTAATCGCCACGAGTAAACCTCTCCTTAGTAAACTCTGAAAAAGTAATAACACAACGTTACGACCCGATATTTTCTAAGTCTAATGGATTCATGATGAACTCCGGTTTCGGCCTTCCCTCTCTGATTTAAACATCCGCAGCCATCCGGTTAGCGGTTTTCACGCGGTCACATTCAAATGCGATTCTGCTACAATCCTCCCCCCGTTCGAAGATTGAGCAATACACCTATGCGTCTAAACCCCGGCCAACAACAAGCTGTCGAATTCGTTACCGGCCCCTGCCTGGTGCTGGCAGGCGCGGGTTCCGGTAAAACTCGTGTCATCACCAATAAAATCGCCCATCTGATCCGCGGTTGCGGTTATCAGGCGCGACATATCGCGGCGGTGACCTTTACCAATAAGGCGGCGCGCGAGATGAAAGAGCGTGTCGGGCAGACGTTGGGTCGCAAAGAGGCGCGTGGGCTGATGATCTCCACCTTCCACACACTGGGGCTGGATATCATCAAACGCGAGTATGCGGCGCTTGGGATGAAAGCAAACTTCTCGTTGTTTGACGATACCGATCAGCTTGCTTTGCTTAAAGAGTTGACCGAGGGGCTGATTGAAGATGACAAAGTCCTCCTGCAACAGCTGATTTCGACCATCTCTAACTGGAAGAACGATCTCAAAACACCGTCCCAGGCGGCAGCCAGTGCGATTGGCGAGCGGGACCGTATTTTTGCCCATTGTTATGGGCTGTATGATGCACACCTGAAAGCCTGTAACGTTCTCGATTTCGATGATCTGATTTTATTGCCGACGTTGCTGCTGCAACGCAATGAAGAAGTCCGCGAGCGCTGGCAGAACAAAATTCGCTATCTGCTGGTGGATGAGTATCAGGACACAAACACCAGCCAGTATGAACTGGTGAAACTGCTGGTGGGCAGCCGCGCGCGCTTTACCGTAGTTGGCGATGACGACCAGTCGATCTACTCCTGGCGCGGTGCACGTCCGCAAAACCTGGTGCTGCTGAGTCAGGATTTCCCGGCACTGAAGGTGATTAAGCTTGAGCAGAACTACCGCTCTTCCGGACGTATTCTGAAAGCGGCGAACATCCTCATTGCCAATAACCCGCACGTCTTTGAAAAGCGTCTGTTCTCCGAACTGGGCTATGGCGCGGAGCTAAAAGTTTTAAGCGCGAATAACGAAGAACATGAGGCTGAGCGCGTTACTGGCGAGCTGATCGCCCATCACTTCGTCAATAAAACGCAGTACAAAGATTACGCCATTCTTTATCGCGGTAACCATCAGTCGCGGGTGTTTGAAAAATTCCTGATGCAAAACCGCATCCCGTACAAAATATCTGGTGGTACGTCGTTTTTCTCTCGTCCTGAAATCAAGGACTTGCTGGCTTATCTGCGCGTGCTGACTAACCCGGACGATGACAGCGCATTTCTGCGTATCGTTAACACGCCGAAGCGAGAGATTGGCCCGGCTACGCTGAAAAAGCTGGGTGAGTGGGCGATGACGCGCAATAAAAGCATGTTTACCGCCAGCTTTGATATGGGCCTGAGTCAGACGCTTAGCGGACGTGGTTATGAAGCATTGACCCGCTTCACTCACTGGTTGGCAGAAATCCAGCGCCTGGCGGAGCGGGAGCCGATTGCCGCGGTGCGTGATCTGATCCACGGCATGGATTATGAATCCTGGCTGTACGAAACATCGCCCAGCCCGAAAGCCGCCGAAATGCGCATGAAGAACGTCAACCAACTGTTTAGCTGGATGACGGAGATGCTGGAAGGCAGCGAACTGGATGAGCCGATGACGCTCACCCAGGTGGTGACGCGCTTTACTTTGCGCGACATGATGGAGCGTGGTGAGAGTGAAGAAGAGCTGGATCAGGTGCAACTGATGACTCTCCACGCGTCGAAAGGGCTGGAGTTTCCTTATGTCTACATGGTCGGTATGGAAGAAGGGTTTTTGCCGCACCAGAGCAGCATCGATGAAGATAATATCGATGAGGAGCGGCGGCTGGCCTATGTCGGCATTACCCGCGCCCAGAAGGAATTGACCTTTACGCTGTGTAAAGAACGCCGTCAGTACGGCGAACTGGTGCGCCCGGAACCAAGCCGATTCTTATTGGAGCTGCCGCAGGATGATTTGATTTGGGAACAGGAGCGTAAAGTGGTCAGCGCCGAAGAACGGATGCAGAAAGGGCAAAGCCATCTGGCGAATCTGAAAGCGATGATGGCGGCAAAACGAGGGAAATAATCAAGGCCGGAAAAGATGCGTCAGCATCGCATCCGACACTTACTCATTAATGCACTTCCAGCGGCCAGTGGACATAGCTCTGCCACTGGCTTTCCTGAGCAATAATCTCTTTACCCAGCGGATGTTGGGTTAACCAACCTTGCGGAAGCGTCAAGGTCAACAGTTCATGGTTAGCCTGTAATGTCATCTCTGGCACGAGATCGTCACGACGACGGCTGGCAAAAATGATGGCCAGGCGGAGTAAACGGCAGAGTTGTTCTGCGACGCGCGGCGGTACGGCATTTTGCTGATGCAGCGATGAGAGATCGACCGGATTCGTCTGGTTGAGCAGTAGCGTCGCCAGCAATTTTTTCTGTGCGGGGGTAAAACCGGGAAGATCCAGATTACGCACCAGATAAGCAGCGTGTTGCGGCGCTTGTTTGAAGTCAACGCTCAGGCCGATTTCATGAAGCTGGCAGGCGCTGATGAGCAAATCGCGGCTTATTGCTTCAAGATGCCATTCGTTTTCCACCTGATCGAAGAAGTTAGCCGCAACTTTGGCTACGCGCTGTGCCTGATCAATATCGATCATAAAGCGGCGCTGAATATTACGCAGCGTACGGCTGCGAATATCCTGCTCGACGGCCAGATGCAACATGCCGTAGACCAGGCCTTCACGCAGCGCACCGCCCGCCAGGGTCATACACTGAATATTCAGTTCGGTAAAAATGGCTATCAGGATCGCCAGACCACTCGGGAACACTAACGCACGTTCCAGCGTCAGCCCGTCAATCTCTAGCTCTTCCAGCCGACCGCAATGAATGGCGCGTTGTTTCAGTTGCTGCAACTTTTCCAGGGTAATGCGTTCATCCATCCCCTGTGCCATCATGATTTCCTGTAACGCCTGCACGGTGCCGGAAGCGCCAACGCACACTTTCCAGCCGTGATACCGTAATTCATCGGCAACCGGACGTAACACTTCGCGTGCCGCTTTTTCTGCAGCATCAAAATTTTCCTGCGCCAGATTACGATCGGCAAAATAGCGTTCCAGCCAGGTGACGCAGCCCATCGACAGGCTGAACAACGAGGTGGTTTGTGCACCCGTGCCGGTTACCAGTTCAGTACTGGCTCCGCCTATATCCACCACCAGGCGCTGATCGGCACCGCCTGTTGTGTGGGCCACCCCCTGATAAATCAGGCGGGCTTCTTCTTCACCGCTGATGACTTGTACCGGGCAGCCAAGGATTTCCTGTGCTTTGGCGATAAAATCACCCGCATTGACGGCTAGTCGTAATGTCGCCGTAGCGACAACGCGAATTTGCGAGGGAGGGATATCTTGCAGACGTTCAGCAAACAGGCGCAAACATTGCCAACCGCGCTCCATTGCTTCATTAGACAGGGCATTTTCGCTATTCAGGCCAGCAGCCAGACGCACTTTGCGTTTTATTCGCGTCAGCGTCTGGATGCTTCCAGCCACCTCGCGCACAACCAGCATATGAAAACTATTCGAACCGAGATCAATGGCTGCATACAGCGACGAGGTGGAACCCATACTCTTCATCCTTCAATCTGTCTCTGTGTTGGCTGCATTCTTTCACCTGAATCACTTACTACAGTAAGCTCATCGGGGTTCATTCTCTTGCCATCTTGATACAGTTTGAATGATTTTGAGTATGACATTTTATTTAACCTGAACGACGACGATTACGCGGAGCGCCAGTACGACGCGGACCATTGCCTGTGCGCGGGCGCGTGAGGCGCAGCGGTTTTGGCAGATCGGTCATCAATGCGTCCGGATTGTATTTGCTTACCGGAATTGAGTGACCAATATAGGTCTCAATAGCAGGCAAATTCAATGCATACTCTTCACACGCCAGGCTGATAGAGTGACCGCTTGCGCCTGCGCGACCTGTACGACCAATACGGTGAACGTAATCTTCACAGTCATCGGGTAAATCGTAGTTAAAGACGTGCGTCACTGCCGGAATATGCAAACCACGCGCGGCAACGTCGGTGGCAACCAGAATATCCAGATCGCCACGGGTAAATTCATCAAGAATACGCAGACGTTTTTTCTGCGCGACATCGCCTGTCAACAAACCGACACGATGACCATCTGCCGCCAGGTGGCCCCAGATCTCTTCACAACGGTGTTTGGTGTTGGCGAAAATAATCGCTCTGTCTGGCCACTCTTCTTCGATCAGCGTTTGCAGCAAACGCATTTTTTCTTCGTTAGAAGGGTAGAAAAGCTCTTCTTTAATACGGTGGCCCGTTTTCTGTTCCGGTTCCACTTCAATATATTCGGCATTGTTCATCTGCTCGAACGCCAGTTCACGTACCCGGTACGAAAGCGTGGCGGAGAACAGCATGTTGAGGCGCTGGTTTGCAGGCGGCATACGGCGGAACAGCCAGCGGATATCTTTAATAAAGCCCAGATCGTACATGCGATCGGCTTCGTCCAGTACCACCACCTGAATGGCACCGAGGTTAATGTGGTTCTGCTTGGCGTAGTCAATTAAACGCCCCGTGGTGCCAATCAGAATGTCAACGCCGCTTTCCAGCACTTTCAGCTGTTTGTCGTAGCCATCACCACCGTAAGCCAGACCCAGCTTCAGGCCGGTAGCTTCCGCCAGCGGTTCTGCGTCGGCATGGATCTGCACGGCAAGTTCACGCGTCGGTGCCATAATTAAGGCACGTGGTTGATTCACCTTGCGATCGGCAATCGCGGGATGAGAGAGAAGATAATGAAACGTTGACGTAAGAAACGCCATCGTTTTCCCGGTACCGGTTTGCGCCTGCCCGGCTACGTCACGACCCGCCAGCGTCAGCGGAAGGGCCAGTGCCTGAATGGGCGTACAGTTATGAAACCCTTTTTTTTCAAGGGCTTCTACAACCTTCGGATGCAGGGCGAAGTCGGAAAACTTCTGTTCTGTTAAATGTGTTTTGCTCATAGTGTGGTAGAATATCAGCTTACTATTGCTTTACGAAAGCGTATCCGGTGAAATAAAGTCAACCTTTAGTTGGTTAATGTTACACCAACAACGAAACCAACACGCCAGGCTTATTCCTGTGGAGTTATATATGAGCGATAAAATTATTCACCTGACTGACGACAGTTTTGACACGGATGTACTCAAAGCGGACGGGGCGATCCTCGTCGATTTCTGGGCAGAGTGGTGCGGTCCGTGCAAAATGATCGCCCCGATTCTGGATGAAATCGCTGACGAATATCAGGGCAAACTGACCGTTGCAAAACTGAACATCGATCAAAACCCTGGCACTGCGCCGAAATATGGCATCCGTGGTATCCCGACTCTGCTGCTGTTCAAAAACGGTGAAGTGGCGGCAACCAAAGTGGGCGCACTGTCTAAAGGTCAGTTGAAAGAGTTCCTCGACGCTAACCTGGCGTAAGGGAATTTCATGTTCGGGTGCCCCGTCGCTAAAAACTGGACGCCCGGCGTGAGTCATGCTAACTTAGTGTTGACTTCGTATTAAACATACCTTATTAAGTTTGAATCTTGTAATTTCCAACGCTTCCCGTTTTATCTTAAATGCGAAGTGAACAGATTTCTGGCTCGTCACTCAATCCGTCTTGTCGTTTCAGTTCTGCGTACTCTCCTGTGACCAGGCAGCGAAAAGACATGAGTCGATGACCGTAAACAGGCATGGATGATCCTGCCATACCATTCACAACATTAAGTTCGAGATTTACCCCAAGTTTAAGAACTCACACCACTATGAATCTTACCGAATTAAAGAATACGCCGGTTTCTGAGCTGATCACTCTCGGCGAAAATATGGGGCTGGAAAACCTGGCTCGTATGCGTAAGCAGGACATTATTTTTGCCATCCTGAAGCAGCACGCAAAGAGTGGCGAAGATATCTTTGGTGATGGCGTACTGGAGATATTGCAGGATGGATTTGGTTTTCTCCGTTCCGCAGACAGCTCCTACCTCGCCGGTCCTGATGACATCTACGTTTCCCCTAGCCAAATCCGCCGTTTCAACCTCCGCACTGGTGATACCATCTCTGGTAAGATTCGCCCGCCGAAAGAAGGTGAACGCTATTTTGCGCTGCTGAAAGTTAACGAAGTTAACTTCGACAAACCTGAAAACGCCCGCAACAAAATCCTCTTTGAGAACTTAACCCCGCTGCACGCAAACTCTCGTCTGCGTATGGAACGTGGTAACGGTTCTACTGAAGATTTAACTGCTCGCGTACTGGATCTGGCATCACCTATCGGTCGTGGTCAGCGTGGTCTGATTGTGGCACCGCCGAAAGCCGGTAAAACCATGCTGCTGCAGAACATTGCTCAGAGCATTGCTTACAACCACCCGGATTGTGTGCTGATGGTTCTGCTGATCGACGAACGTCCGGAAGAAGTAACCGAGATGCAGCGTCTGGTAAAAGGTGAAGTTGTTGCTTCCACCTTTGATGAGCCCGCATCTCGCCACGTTCAGGTTGCGGAAATGGTGATCGAGAAGGCGAAACGCCTGGTTGAGCACAAGAAAGACGTTATCATTCTGCTCGACTCCATCACTCGTCTGGCGCGCGCTTACAACACCGTTGTTCCGGCGTCAGGTAAAGTGCTGACCGGTGGTGTGGATGCCAACGCCCTGCATCGTCCGAAACGCTTCTTCGGTGCGGCGCGTAACGTGGAAGAGGGCGGCAGCCTGACCATTATCGCGACGGCGCTTATCGATACCGGTTCTAAAATGGACGAAGTTATCTACGAAGAGTTTAAAGGTACAGGCAACATGGAACTGCACCTCTCTCGTAAGATCGCTGAAAAACGCGTCTTCCCGGCAATCGACTACAACCGTTCCGGTACCCGTAAAGAAGAGCTGCTCACTACTCAGGAAGAACTGCAGAAAATGTGGATCCTGCGCAAAATCATTCACCCGATGGGCGAAATCGATGCAATGGAATTCCTCATTAATAAACTGGCAATGACCAAGACCAATGACGATTTCTTCGAAATGATGAAACGCTCATAAATTTGTCTTATGCCAAAAACGCCACGTGTTTACGTGGCGTTTTGTTTTTATATCTGTAATCTTAACGGCGTTATAACAAATACGAGTTATGTTTGTTTATTGCGCATAACACGAATCACGTGGTTGTTTTTTGCACAAGGTTGGTGGGTTCAGAGCAGAGTTTCCCTTCTGAATAATGGTCTTCGTGGTTATACTTCTGCTAATAATTTTCTCTGAGAGCATGCATTGTGAATTTACTGACAGTGAGTACTGATCTCATCAGTATTTTTTTATTCACGACACTGTTTCTGTTTTTTGCCCGTAAGGTGGCAAAAAAAGTCGGTTTAGTGGATAAACCTAACTTCCGCAAACGTCACCAGGGATTGATACCTCTCGTTGGGGGGATTTCGGTTTACGCAGGGATTTGCTTCACGTTCGGAATTGTCGATTACTATATTCCGCATGCATCTCTCTATCTCGCTTGTGCCGGTGTGCTTGTTTTCATTGGCGCGCTGGATGACCGTTTTGATATCAGCGTAAAAATCCGTGCCACCATACAGGCCGCTGTTGGCATTGTTATGATGGTGTTCGGCAAACTTTATCTCAGTAGCCTGGGTTATATCTTTGGCTCCTGGGAGATGGTGCTCGGACCGTTTGGCTACTTCCTGACGCTATTTGCCGTCTGGGCGGCCATTAATGCGTTCAACATGGTTGATGGCATTGATGGCTTGCTGGGCGGGTTGTCCTGCGTCTCGTTTGCAGCAATCGGTATGATTTTGTGGTTCGACGGGCAAACCAGCCTCGCAATCTGGTGCTTCGCGATGATCGCCGCCATCCTGCCATACATCATGCTTAACCTTGGTATCCTGGGTCGCCGCTACAAAGTCTTTATGGGTGATGCGGGCAGTACGCTGATTGGTTTTACCGTTATCTGGATCCTGCTCGAAACGACCCAGGGCAAAACCCATCCCATCAGCCCGGTTACCGCTTTGTGGATAATCGCCATTCCGCTAATGGATATGGTGGCGATTATGTACCGTCGCCTGCGTAAAGGCATGAGCCCATTCTCTCCTGACCGTCAGCATATTCACCATTTGATCATGCGTGCCGGGTTTACTTCCCGTCAGGCGTTTGTGCTGATTACCCTTGCCGCAGCACTGCTCGCTTCCATTGGCGTGCTGGCAGAATATTCTCATTTTGTCCCGGAGTGGGTCATGCTGGTGCTCTTTTTGCTAGCATTCTTCCTCTATGGATATTGCATTAAGCGTGCCTGGAAAGTTGCTCGCTTTATTAAGCGCGTAAAACGCAGACTGCGTAGAAATCGTGGTGGCAGCCCCAATTTAACCAAATAAATGAGGATGTGATGACACAACCAATGCCTGGGAAACCGGCCGAAGACGCTGAAAATGAACTGGATATTCGTGGGTTGTTTCGTACCTTGTGGGCTGGGAAGCTATGGATTATTGGCATGGGGCTGGCGTTTGCGTTAATCGCGCTGGCGTATACGTTTTTTGCTCGTCAGGAGTGGAGCTCGACGGCGATTACCGATCGTCCAACGGTGAATATGCTGGGGGGATATTACTCACAGCAGCAATTTTTGCGTAACCTGGATGTCCGTTCAAACATGGCTTCTGCCGACCAACCATCGGTCATGGACGAAGCCTATAAAGAGTTTGTTATGCAACTGGCCTCGTGGGATACCCGCAGAGAGTTCTGGCTGCAAACCGACTATTACAAGCAGCGGATGGTGGGCAACAGTAAAGCCGATGCGGCGTTGCTGGATGAAATGATTAACAACATCGTGTTTATTCCCGGTGACTTCACCCGCGCGGTTAATGACAGCGTTAAGCTGATTGCCGAAACCGCGCCTGACGCTAATAACCTGTTACGTCAGTATGTTGCTTTTGCCAGCCAGCGTGCAGCCAGCCATCTGAATGATGAGCTGAAAGGCGCATGGGCGGCGCGTACCATCCAGATGAAAGCACAGGTGAAGCGTCAGGAAGAGGTGGCGAAAGCCATCTACGACCGCCGGATGAACAGCATTGAGCAGGCGCTGAAAATTGCTGAGCAGCATAATATTTCGCGCAGTGCGACAGATGTGCCTGCCGAGGAATTACCTGATTCAGAAATGTTCCTGCTTGGGCGTCCAATGCTCCAGGCTCGACTGGAAAATTTACAGGCCGTCGGTCCGGCCTTTGATCTCGACTATGATCAGAATCGGGCCATGTTAAACACCCTGAATGTTGGTCCAACCCTGGATCCGCGTTTTCAGACCTATCGCTATTTGCGTACGCCGGAAGAACCGGTAAAACGCGATAGCCCACGTCGTGCCTTCCTGATGATTATGTGGGGCATTGTCGGGGGGCTGATCGGGGCTGGTGTCGCATTAACCCGCCGTTGCTCGAAATAGCAACACTGCTGCGGTGAGCGCAAAGGCGCTCGCCGCTTATTCGAAGAGAATCGATGTGAAAGTACTGACTGTATTTGGTACGCGCCCGGAAGCCATCAAGATGGCTCCGTTGGTGCATGCGTTGGCAAAAGATCCTTTTTTTGAGGCTAAAGTTTGCGTCACTGCGCAGCATCGGGAGATGCTCGATCAGGTGCTGAAACTCTTTTCCATTGTACCTGACTACGATCTCAACATAATGCAGCCAGGACAGGGCCTGACAGAGATAACCTGTCGGATTCTGGAAGGGCTAAAACCAATTCTAGCCGAGTTCAAACCAGACGTCGTGCTGGTTCACGGCGATACGACGACGACGCTGGCAACCAGCCTGGCGGCGTTTTATCAGCGTATTCCTGTTGGTCACGTTGAGGCTGGTCTGCGCACGGGCGATCTCTATTCGCCGTGGCCGGAAGAGGCTAACCGTACATTGACCGGGCATCTGGCGATGTATCACTTCTCTCCAACCGAAACTTCCCGGCAAAACTTGCTGCGTGAAAACGTTGCGGATAGCCGAATCTTCATTACCGGTAATACAGTCATTGATGCACTGTTATGGGTGCGTGACCAGGTGATGAGCAGCGACACGCTGCGTTCAGAACTGGCGGCAAATTACCCGTTTATCGACCCCAATAAAAAAATGATTCTGGTGACCGGTCACAGGCGTGAGAGCTTCGGTCGTGGCTTTGAAGAAATCTGCCATGCGCTGGCAAACATCGCCACCACGCACCAGGACATCCAGATTGTCTATCCGGTGCATCTCAACCCGAACGTCAGAGAGCCGGTCAATCGCATTCTGGGGCATGTGAAAAATGTCATTCTGATCGATCCCCAGGAGTATTTACCGTTTGTCTGGCTGATGAACCACGCCTGGCTGATTTTGACCGACTCAGGCGGCATTCAGGAAGAAGCGCCTTCGCTGGGGAAACCGGTGCTGGTAATGCGCGATACCACTGAGCGTCCGGAAGCGGTGACGGCGGGTACGGTGCGTCTGGTAGGCACGGATAAGCAGCGAATTGTCGAGGAAGTGACGCGTCTTTTAAAAGACGAAAACGAATATCAAGCTATGAGCCGCGCCCATAACCCGTATGGTGATGGTCAGGCATGCTCTCGCATTCTGGAAGCGTTAAAAAATAATCGGATATCACTATGAGTTTTGCGACCATTTCTGTTATCGGACTGGGTTACATCGGGCTGCCTACAGCAGCTGCGTTTGCCTCACGGCAAAAACAGGTGATTGGTGTCGATATCAACCAACACGCGGTTGATACCATCAATCGTGGCGAAATCCATATCGTCGAACCTGATTTGGCGAGCGTAGTAAAAACTGCCGTAGAAGGCGGTTTTTTACGAGCGAGCACGACGCCAGTTGAAGCGGATGCCTGGCTGATTGCTGTACCCACGCCGTTTAAAGGCGATCATGAGCCAGATATGACCTACGTTGAATCGGCTGCTCGCTCCATTGCGCCAGTGCTGAAAAAAGGCGCGCTGGTGATCCTTGAATCCACCTCGCCGGTGGGGTCAACCGAGAAGATGGCAGAATGGTTAGCAGAGATGCGTCCGGATCTCACTTTCCCACAGCAGGTGGGCGAGCAGGCGGACGTCAACATTGCTTACTGCCCGGAACGCGTGTTGCCGGGACAGGTAATGGTCGAGCTGATTAAAAACGATCGCGTGATTGGTGGTATGACGCCGGTTTGTTCGGCCCGCGCCAGCGAACTGTACAAAATTTTCCTCGAAGGTGAGTGTGTCGTCACTAACTCGCGGACGGCGGAAATGTGTAAGCTCACCGAAAACAGCTTCCGCGATGTGAATATCGCTTTTGCTAATGAATTGTCGCTGATTTGTGCCGATCAGGGGATTAACGTCTGGGAACTGATTCGCCTGGCGAATCGTCACCCTCGCGTCAATATTCTTCAGCCTGGCCCTGGCGTGGGCGGTCACTGCATCGCTGTTGATCCGTGGTTTATTGTGGCACAGAACCCGCAGCAGGCGCGGCTTATCCGTACCGCGCGCGAAGTGAACGATCACAAACCGTTCTGGGTTATCGATCAGGTGAAAGCGGCGGTGGCTGATTGTCTGGCGGCTACCGATAAACGCGCCAGTGAACTGAAAATCGCCTGCTTTGGTCTGGCGTTTAAACCGAATATTGATGACCTGCGCGAAAGCCCGGCGATGGAAATCGCTGAACTGATCGCCCAGTGGCACAGCGGCGAAACGCTGGTTGTTGAGCCTAACATCCACCAGTTGCCGAAAAAACTGACCGGGCTTTGTACTCTGGCGCAGCTTGACGAGGCGCTGGCAACGGCAGATGTGCTGGTGATGCTGGTCGATCATAGTCAGTTCAAAGTTATCAATGGCGACAACGTCCATCAGCAGTATGTCGTCGATGCCAAAGGAGTCTGGCGCTGATGAGAAAAATTCTGATAACAGGTGGTGCCGGGTTTATTGGCTCGGCGCTGGTGCGTTATATCATCAACGAAACGAGCGATGCGGTGGTAGTGGTCGATAAGCTGACCTACGCCGGAAACCTGATGTCGCTGGCACCGGTCGCGCAAAGCGAGCGCTTTGCCTTTGAGAAAGTTGATATCTGCGATCGGGCAGAACTGGCACGCGTATTCACTGAGCATCAGCCAGACTGTGTCATGCATCTGGCAGCCGAAAGCCATGTTGACCGTTCTATTGACGGCCCGGCAGCGTTTATTGAAACCAACATTGTCGGGACTTATACATTGCTTGAAGCGGCGCGGGCTTACTGGAATGCGCTGACGGAAGATAAAAAATCAGCGTTCCGTTTTCATCACATCTCCACTGACGAAGTATATGGTGACCTGCACTCGACGGATGATTTCTTCACCGAAACCACGCCGTATGCGCCGAGCAGCCCTTATTCCGCGTCAAAAGCCAGCAGCGACCATCTGGTGCGCGCCTGGCTGCGGACCTATGGTCTGCCGACGCTTATCACCAACTGCTCGAATAACTACGGCCCTTACCACTTTCCGGAAAAACTGATCCCGCTGATGATCGCCAACGCTCTGAACGACAAACCACTCCCGGTTTACG
>OOCW01000834.1_pt1 | contig 26242 bp, 24 predicted proteins | sample 1671201 | NCBI WGS metagenome assembly OOCW01 (sample SAMN06348132, study PRJEB24527) | human gut metagenome | biome: human gut; feature: ankylosing spondylitis patient; material: feces | host: Homo sapiens | place: China | collected 2015-10
TTACATATTTATTAGATCTATAATAAATCATATTAATTACTATTCCAACTACATAGGCTAGTAAACAGAAAGAAAATTGAAATAAAATTGTATTAAAAATAGTGCTTAAACTGTTGCTTTGTGTCCAAGCTCCATTATAAATATCTCCTATGATTCCAACTAAATTTCCATAAGCCATATCATAAAAAGTTGGATTATTAATAAAAATATTATTTATTCTATTAATTATAATATCTATAATGGACATAACTAAAGCTATTGGAATACTTGATATTAATAATCCTTTAATAAATATTTTTCTTGATATACCATTGCCTTTAGCAAAATAAAAGTTTGACTTAAAGGAGTTTAATCCACAAACAAATAAGAAAATTATAGTTGAAATTTCTATTCCTGACATTGTAGCATTTCCTACTGTATTAATTACCGTCATTGTTATTATTATAAAAATAAATATACAATAATATATAATTGCTGATTTCGTAATTCCTTCCATATTCATTTTGGCAACTTTTAAACTTTTCATCTTAAACCTCCTCCTTTTCAGTTAAATATATAAATAACTTTTGCAATTCAACCTTGGAAAACTTTAAATCTAAATCTTGTGCCAACTTTTTATCTTCTTTAGTTAAATTACCTATTATAGTAGCAGATTTGAAGGATGTTATTTCTTCAATATTAACTATATTTTTTGCAGTTATAAACTTATCTATATTTTCAGTTAATCCAGAAACTGTATATGCCTTATCTAATAATTCTTCAGCTTCATCACTACTAATAATCTTGCTATTATTAAAAATAATTACTTTTTCTATTAAATTTGAAACTTCTTCAATAATATGAGTAGATAAAATTATAGTTTTAGGATTTTCAATATAATTTTCCATTAACTCTTTATAAAATAACTCTCTATGATTTGCATCAAGTCCTAATACTGGCTCATCAAATATTAAAACTTCAGCATTTGAAGCAAGTGTAGTTATTATTTTGCATATTGAATTATATCCTGTAGAAAGATTTTTTATTTTAGTATTAATATTTAAACTAAATTTCTTTGCTAACTCTAAAGCATACCCATTATCAAAATTATTGTAAAACTCCTTAGTCCATTTAAATATATCCTTTACTTTAAAGTCTTGAGGATAAAGAGTTCTTTCTGTCATAAAATATATTTTTTCTAAAGCATTATCATTTTCATAAACATTTTCACCATTAACTGTGATTTCACCAGAATCTAATACTGCTCTATCAGTAATTAAATTTAATAAAGTTGTTTTTCCAGCCCCATTTCTTCCTAGTAATCCATAAATTTTATTTTCTTCAAATGTTATATTTATATCTTTTAAAACTTGTTTTTTGTTATAGCTTTTATTAACCTTTTTAACTTCTATTATAGCCATATTCTTACCCCTCTTTACTAATCATTTTTATAATATCTTCCGTTGATATATTTAACTTTTTTGCTTCATCTAAAAGTGTAACTATATAATTATTAAAAAAGCTTTCTTTCCTTTTATTCATTAACACCTCTTTACTTCCCTTTGAAACAAACATCCCAACACCTCTTTTTTTATATATAATTCCTTCATCAACTAAAATGTTAAATCCCTTTCCTACAGTAGCAGGATTAATTTTATACTTTACTGATATTTCTGTAGTTGATGGTATCATTTCATCCTCTTTGAATATTCCTTTTATAATATTGTCCTCTATTGCCTGAGCTATTTGAATATAAATAGGAATATCATTATTAAGCTCTATAATCATATTATATTTTTAACCTCCCTTCTCTTAGTTAGTTAATTGGTTAATTACTTATATAATTAACTATATGACTACCAAAGCATTTTGTCAATATTCTACTGTAACTTTTTTCTAAAAATTATAAAAACCTTTATATTAGATTTCTTTTTATTACTTATTGCTATATTTTTTATTGTATAATATAAATATTGTTATTTTTAAATTAAAAGGAGTACTATTAATGAAAGAATTAGAAACTAGAGTAATGGATATTGATGTTGATGACATTAGAAAGAAGATGAAATCTTTAGGTGCAATTAAAGTTAAATCTGAAGATCAAGTTAATGAAATATATGATTTTGAAGATGGTAGACTTTTAGAAGCTAAAGGATATGCAAGAGTTAGAACTACAATTGATAGGCTTACTGGAAAAGAAACTGTATTTATGACTACAAAGAAAATGTTAAGTCAAGGTACATTTAAAGTTATGGAAGAAAATGAAACAATAGTTGAAGATGGAGAAATGGCTAGAAGAATATTTAAATCTTTAGGACTTGTCCTTCAAGAGTCTATTTCTAAATATAGAGAAAGTTATAAACTTAATGATTCTTTAATTGAAATTGATATTAATGATAAGAGCTTCTGTCCTTTCCCTTACTTAGAAATTGAAACTACTTCTGAAGAAAAACTTGAGGAAATTCTAAAATTAATTGGATACACTTTAGCAGATACTACATCTAAAACTATTTATGAAATTTTAGCTGAAAGAGGAATTGAAGGTAAAGTTAAAGGAAGATAAAATTTTATTTTATAATAAATAAAATTTTAAGGGATAAGTAAAACTCATCCCTTAATTCCTATACTTATTATTTAATTGTTCTAAATTCAAATCCTTGTCCTTGTAGATATTCTATAATTTGTGGAAGTGCTTTTACAGTTTCTTCTTTTCCATATGTATCATGCATTAAAAGAACAACACTATCAGCATTAGGCCCTAGAGCCTCTACACCTTCTTTAACACATTGTACTAACTCTGCAGCATTTTTAGTTTTTCCTTCTGCATCCTTATTTAACGCATTCCAATCTACATTATAGTATCCCTCTTGCTCCATAGCATCTTTCATAGCTGTACGACCTTCCCATGACCAATATCCACCTGGTAATCTAATGACCCTTGTAGAAAAGTCATTACCTAATACTGCCTTCATTGAATTTTCGCTTTTTTCAAGATCTGATATAATGTTATTTACATTCATAACTCCATTAGGATATAAATATGAATAATCATGACTATAGGTATGGTTTGCTATTGCATGTCCTCTTTCAACTTCCTCTTTTAATACTTCCTTTGCTTGCTCACTCTTATCTATTGATGAACCTAAAACAAAAAATGTTGCTTTAACATTATAGTTATCTAATACATCTAATACTTGTGGAGTATTTGTTGTTGATGGACCATCATCAAAAGTTAAATAGACAACTTTTTTACCATCTGTTCTTACTGGATATTGTTTAGTTCCATTTAAAAGTCCTTTAGTATTTTCAGCAACTATAGCTGCATCATCTGCATTAGGATCTTCTTCAAATGATAGATAACCACTATTATCTAACTTATTATTATCAACTTTATCTTTATTATCAGATTCTTCATTATCACTTGTCCCATTTTCATTTTCATTAGGTTTTGTAATTGATATATTATCTTGTTGATGTTTAGGCATAAATTTTATACCTACAAATATCCCAAATATCACAAAAATACCTGCTAGTAAAATTGCTCTCTCTCTTTGTATTTTTTTCTTTCTGTTAACTTTTTTCCTTTTTCTCCCCATGGTTCTATGTTTTCCTCCACATTCTGTATTTTTTAATTGCTTTATCTAAATGTTTATTTTTCTCTGTAATATTAATATACATTATATTCATGGATAAATTCGTTACAAAAGTGTTACAAATTAATTTCACTCTAAAAGCATAATAGGGATAAGTTAAAACTCATCCCTTTAATCTTAATTTTTTACTACTTAATAGTTCTAAATTCAAAGCCCTTTTCTTGTAAATATTCTATTATTTGTGGTAGTGCTTTCACTGTTTCTTCTTTTCCATATGTATCATGCATCAGAAGAACAACACTATCTGCATCAGGTCCTAGTGCCTCTACAGTCTCCTTAGTGCTTTGTAATAATTCATCTGCGTTCTTCTGCTTACCTTCAGCATCCTTATTTAATGCATTCCAATCTACATTGTAGTATCCATTCTGCTCCATAGCTTCTTTCATAGCAGTACGTCCTTCCCATGACCAATAGCCACCTGGGAATCTAATAACTCTTGTTGAAAAGCTCTCACCCAATACTTCTCTCATTATACTATTACTTTTCTCAATATCTGATACAATATTATTCACATTCATAGTTCTATTGGGATATAAATATGAATAATCATGACTATAGCTATGATTAGCTATAGCATGTCCTCTTTTGGCTGTATCCTTTAATATGTTTTTTGCTTCTTCATTCGCTTCAATTGATTTTCCTAAAGTAAAAAATGTTGCTTTTACATTATATCTATCTAATACATTTAATATTTCAGGAGTATTAGTTGTTGATGGTCCATCATCAAAAGTTAAATAGACAACTTTTTTACCATCTGTTCTTACTGGATAATGTTTAGTTCCATTTAAAAGTCCCTTAGTGTTTTCAGCAACCATAACAGCATCATCTGCATTAATATCATCTTTTAACTCTAAATAATTAGTATTATCTACTATATTACTTTCCACTTCTTCAGAATTATCTGTTACCTCTTTATTTTCATTATTACCCACTACTTCCTTATCATCAGAATTTATTTCTTTATTAGGTTTTGTAGTAATTTGTACATTTCCTTTATTATGCTTTGAAATAAACTTAAACCCTATAACTACTGAACCAACTATTAAAAAGAATATCCCTAAAATAATAGCATTTCTCTTCATCTTTTGTCTTCTGTGTCTACTTCTGTTAGACCTTCTTCTTATCATGACTACCCTTCCCCCTATTTTTTACATTGTATCATTACATTTACTATTATAATAACATATATCAAAATATTCTTCCAAAACTCTTTTATTAAATTTGATTAATATTTTTCCTTTAAATCTTATTGAAGCAGAATAAAAAGGATAAGCTTTTGCTTACCCTTTTTTTCTCTATATGATTAATCTTTAAAACTATATATTTAAATCCCATTCATAAATATGATTTCTCATTTCTTTTTCAACGTTATCACATCTATTAACTAATTATCTGATAAAGGTACACCATCTGCATCCGTAGTTATTGTAGTACCGCATAATATAAGTATTCCTTCAATAAATCCCCAAAGGCTCCCTGCACCACAAGTTAAAATAGTAACTACAATTTGTAAAATCCCTATTCCTACATATCCTAAATAAAATCTATGAATTCCAAGTCCACCTACTAAAATTCCTAATATTCCTGCTGCAACCTTAGATTTTGGCCTTTTTGCCACATAATTTGAATTATAATTTTGATTATTATAGTTATTAGAATAACCTTGATTATTATTTGCTGAATAATTTTGATTGTTATAAGTATCCTTCTTTAAATCTTCATTATAACTTTCTATAACATTTCCACAATTACTACAAGTTGCTCCATTTACTTTTACTCCGCACCTATCACAATACCCTTGTCCTTCTCCTGATTTAAAGCCACAATTAAAACAAAAATTAACGCCCTCATTTAATTTTTCTCCACAATTTTTGCAATACATATTACTTCCTCCTTAAATAACTATGTAAATATTATATAATATTAATTAAAAATTTACTTCCATATTTACATATATATTCTATTAATATTATCATTTACTGTTAAAAATGTGGCCTCTCGTATAATAATAACAAAAAACCTAGATAATAATATCTTAGGTTTTTTGCTGACTTTTATATTAAATTATTGATTTTTTTATTCTATAGCATCTTTAGCTAATACTTTATTCATATCTTTTAGTTCCTTTATTCCAGATAATAAACCTCTTATACTTGCAAAAATTATCTTATTATCCATGCCTTCTGCTGTTTTTATATGTTCTTCTACGTTTTTTATTTCATTATCAATATTTATATTTTCTAAATTTGATAACAGCTTTAAATCTTCAACCATATCATTATTATGTTTAATTTCACTTCTTTTTACTAATCTATATAACTGATAAATATCAATAATTAAAACTCTTAATTTATCAAAGTAACTACTATTTTCCTCTATAATAGAGTTACCATTATTAGCAACTAATCTTTCTTCTATCATAGTAGTTACAAGTAATAATGTATCCATTTCATGAGTATTATTATTTTTGTTAATTGCTCCTTCATATACTTCATTTAACATTTTATAAAGTACCCCTCTATAGGTACCTAAAAGTTCCTTATTTGCATCTTTCATCCTTACTGGTAATACAAATCTATTAATTATAATGGCTATTATAGTACCAAATATAACAAATACTATTCTATCTATAGTTAATACAACTTCTCCCCCAGTCATAGCAGCTGCACCAATTGCACATATTGTAGTATAAATAGTTCCATATCTATATGTTGAAGTATATGATCTTAAATAACCCGCAGCCATTATTACTAACATTCTAATTAACATATTTTTAAATAGTGTAAATACTATAACTATTATAGCTCCACCAACTAAAGTTGCAAAAATTCTATCTTTTAGCTTTTTCTTTGATAATTCATATATAGGAATTATTATTGCAAAGGCTGTAAAGTATATCCATCTACCTTCTGGAAACTTAAAATAATCTGCAATAAAAGCAGAAATAGTTATTCCCAAAGATACTCTAATAGCATAAGAAAACTTTACTGACTTTGTATAAAACTCCTTCTTATGAACATTAATCATTTTGTACTGCTCAGGGATACTTTTATTTGCCTTTATAGTATTATAGTTTTCCTTACCTAATGATTTTAACTCTCCTAAAGATATATCTAACATATTGATAGTATTTAGTATTCTTAAACTAACTAAATCATTAATGTTATCCCTTTTATAATTATTTAATATTTTGCTTATATTATCTGCAATATTCTTTAAATTATCTTCCTTTCCTAAGCTATACTTTAATTCTTGCAAACAAACTATTAAATCATTTAATAGTTGCTTGTTATTAGTACTTTCATCTAATAAATTTGATAACTTTTCTAGAATTATAACAATATTTAATTTTATTCTTCCTTCTTCTGTTACGTAGAAGTTATCTTTTCTATTATCATAAATAATTTTTCTAAAGTCATTAGCATTTTTCTTTATTGCTTCATTTATCTCTACTTTATTCTCATCATTATTAATCTTTTTTATAAGATTATCACAAATACCACCTATTAACTTATTTCCAACCTTAGTAGTTTTATTTTTATTAACAACAAATTGTATTAACATAATTCCAATTGGTGCTACTAAAAGTGAAAGTAATCTCATTGGTAATTCAGCTGCAGTAATAGGAGTAGCTAATAAAAACATATATTGTAATGTAAATGGTAAATATACCGGTGATTTTAAATTATAATAAAAGGTATAAGCTATTACAAATATACCTATGAAATTTATTGGTATAGCTGCCCATATATTAAGATTTGCTAAATATGTAAATATGCCTATTCCTAAGTTTATTATAAGCAACTTCACTAAATTTTTTCCTGGAGAAACAGTAAGATTAATTTGGGTAAGCATTAATATTGCTGTTATGCCCATTACTCCAACAAGTATATTTTTATCTCCAAAAATAATTTTAAATGTTATTACAAATGCCATTATAAAAACATATAAAATAGTCTGTGATATAATAAATTGCTTAGTTATTTTTGTCTTTCCAGCCAATGTAACCTCTTCCTTTCCTAATAAATATACAAGAAATAATTCTACTCTAAATTTAATCTTATATTAATTTCATTCTTTTATAGTATTTTCTTGTGTTGCTATACTTTTTACTAATAAGCGATTTCACTTATATTATTCTCTTATAACTATAAAATTATTAGTATTTTTACTTATAAATGCTAAAAAGATGATTGCTATTAACTATAACAACCATCTTTTCTAATTAATATATTATAATTTTTCTCTTCTTAAAGAAGATTTAATAAACAACTCTTGTAAATTTTCTTTATCCTCATTTTCCAAACAACTTTTAATTTTATCTAGTTCTTCTTCAAAATTATAAATTGCTTGTAATAAATTTTCTTTGTTTCCTAGAAATAATTGACTCCATAAAGATTCATTGATATTTGCAATTCTAGTTAAATCTCTATAACTATCCCCTATAAACTCTCCTGTATTTCTCCCTTCAATATCACTATTTATAAGAGCTACAGCTAAAGCATGAGGTAATTGACTAGTAAATGCTATCATTTCATCATGGTATTTAGGACATATTCTTTTTACATGCTTAAATCCCATTTTATATGCTAAATTTTCTATTAAATCTAAATTTTCATCCTTATTTCTATCTGTTACTGTAATTAAAAAATTTGCACCTTTAAATACTTGATTCGTAGCATAATCTATGCCTTTTTTCTCTCTTCCAGCCATAGGATGCGCAAAAACAAAATCAATATTTTGGGGTAATATTCTAGTTATTTCATTAATAAATAACTGCTTAATTCCTGTAACATCTGTAATTACTGCTCCATCTTTAAAATGCTCTTTATTATTGATTATAAAATCCTTAACTAAATTAGGATAAACAGCTAATACAATTAAATCAGCATCTTGAATTATTTCTTTTTCATCTTCATAGCCCTCTTTAATAATACCTAAAGATTTTGCCTTTCTTAATGTTTCTATATTCTTATCTATACCATAAACCTCTGTATATCCAGCTTCCTTAAGTGCCATTGCATATCCACCACCAATGACACCAAGCCCTACAATAACTATTCTCATAATTCCCCCATTAGTCTTTAATTAAAGACTTTTTCCTTCCATTTCAGCTAAAACTTTTACCTTTTTCATTATTGTATCAAATAATTCTGGTTTTACTGATTGTTGGCCATCACTTAATGCATGTTGTGGATCATTATGAACTTCTATCATAAGTCCATCTGCACCTGCTGCTATTGCCGCTTTTGCTAATGGTTCTACTAAGTACCAATATCCTGAAGCATGACTTGGATCAACTATTACTGGTAAATGAGATAACTTTTTAATTACTGGTATTGCACTTAAATCTAAAGTATTTCTAGTGTATCCTTCATAAGTTCTTATTCCTCTCTCACAAAGAATTACATTTTCATTTCCACCAGCCATTATATATTCAGCACTCATAAGCCACTCTTCTATAGTTGAAGATAATCCCCTCTTTAATAAAATTGGCTTATTAGTTTTACCAAGTTGCTTTAATAAATCAAAGTTTTGCATGTTTCTTGCCCCAACTTGAATTACATCAACATCTCTTACAAATTCATCTATATAATTAGTAGACATTATCTCAGTTACTATTGAAAGACCTGTCTCTTCCTTAGCACGCTTTAATAATCTTAATCCTTCAAGCTCTAACCCTTGGAAACTATAAGGCGAAGTTCTTGGCTTAAAAGCTCCTCCTCTTAAGAAGTTCGCTCCTGATGCTTTAACAGACTTAGCTATTTCTATTATTTGTTCTTCACTTTCAACAGAGCATGGTCCAGCCATAATACCTAAGTGATTTCCGCCAACTAAAGTTCCATTTACATTAATAACTGTATCTTCTGGCTTAAATAATCTATTTGCCTTTTTAAAAGGTTCTTCAACTTTTAATATTTTATCTACTCCATTAAAAGTTAATATACTATTTGAATCTATACTTCTAGTATCTCCTACAACACCTATTATACAGAAAGTTTCACCTTGAGAAAGATGAGTTCCTAACCCTTGTTTAGTTAATTCATTTTTTACATCAGCAACTTCTCTTTCGCTACATTTAGGATTCATTACAATAATCATTTCTACCATACCTCCATACTTCATTTAGTTAATAGTTTTGAGTTAATAGTTAATAGTTTAAGTCTAAAACTCCTTTTGAATTTTCTTAATAGTATATTTTTCTAAAGTCTGCTAAGCAGAATTTATTACTTAACTATTAATTCTTAACTATTAACAAGTTTTGCTATTTCATTAACGACTTCTTCTAGCCTCCCTATGTTTTCAACTCTATAATCACAATAGTTTTTATAAAGCTCATATCTTTCATCATATAATTTATATAATACTTCTTTACCATTTGCTAGTAAAGGTCTCTTTTCAACTTCTATATCTCCTAAGATATTTTCTACTGGTCTATCAATAAAAACTACTATAGAATTTTTCTTTAAATATTCTATATTTATTGCTTTTTTAATAACTCCTCCACCAGAAGAAATAATTGTTTTTTCTTTTTGGCCAAGTTCTCTACAAGTTTCAGTTTCTATATTTCTGAAATAATCCTCACCATTTTTAAATAATTCAACAATAGTTTTTCCTTCATTTTCCTCAATATAGTAATCCATATCTATAAATTTATAATTTAATTTATCTGAAAGCAAATTCCCTACTGTAGTCTTTCCACATCCAGGTAACCCTATTAGTGTAATACTCTTCTCCATATCCTTCATACTCTCTCCTACTTAAAATCTTTTGCCACCTCAGTGTATATATAATTTATTAATTCTTCATTTATTTCCCTATCATTGAAAATAGCTTGACTTTTAACCGCTTGACCAACTAGCATATGCAATCCACCTATAGCAACTTTTCCTTCTCCTATTGCTATTTGAAGGAATTTAGTTTTCGTAGGATTGTATACTAAATCTACAGCCACATCAAAATTTTTCATTATTTCATTATTAACTGCAGAGTTATCGATATTAGGATACATTCCAACAGGAGTTGTATTAATTATTATATATCCCTTTATATTAGCTAATTCATCATAATTAATTATTGATATACTTTTATTTATCTTATTTAAATCAACACTCTCTGGTGTCCTACTTACTATATATATCTTCTCTACTTCATTATCTAGTAAATAAGTAATTACAGCTTTACATGCTCCACCAGAACCTAAGATAACTGCAGTTTTATTTTTTACATTTATATTTTTACTTTTAATCATAATTTCAATTCCAAAATAATCAGTATTATATCCATAAAGCTTATTATCCTTTAACATTACTGTATTAACAGCACCAATTCTAGTTGCCTCATCTGAGATGCAATCTAAGTACTTCATTATGCTTTCTTTATATGGAATTGTAACATTAAACCCTTTTATCTTAAGTAACTTCACTGCTTCCACAAAATTATCTAATTTATCTTTAGGAATCTCAAATAATTTATAAGCACCTTCAGTATTGTTTTTCTCCAATATTATCTTATTGATTTTTGGGGATAAGCTATGACTTAACTTTTCACCTAATAGTCCATAGAACTCCATTTAATCACCTAACCTTTTAGTAATTAAGAAATTATTTATTTTCTTAACTGCTTAATTCCTTAATTCCCTCATAGCATCCAAGTAATTTGAAGTACTCACTTTTTTCTTCAATTAACTTAATTGCTTTTTTTACATCTTCATTTTCTATATTACCTTCAAAATCTACATATAAAAGGTATTGCCAAGGTTCATCTTTACTTGGTCTAGACTCTATTTTTATCATATTAATATTATTTTCTGCAAAGTGTCTTAAAAGGTTATATAATGTACCTGCTTTATCATCTAGTGAAAATACAACTGTAATCTTATTACACTCTTTAGATGATTCAAGTTTTCTTCCTACTATAATAAACTTTGTATGATTATTATCTTTATCATTTATCTCTTTTTGAATTACATCTAATCCATAAATTTTTGCTGCTCTTAAACTTGCAATAGCAGCTTTTGATTTATCATTGAGTTCTGAAATATATTTAGCACTTATAGCTGTATTATGGAAAGGTATAAGTTTTAAGTTACTTTGCTTATTTAAAAATTCTCTACTTTGTTCAAAACCTTGAGGATGTGAATATATTTCTTTTATATCTTCAAGTTTACTTCCCTTTACTCCTATTAAGTTTTGATCTATTTTTATACATTCTTCTCCAACTATATAAAGACCATACTTAACTAATAAATCATAAACAGTCGTTATTGCTCCTGTACATGAATTCTCTATAGGTAATATTCCATAATCTATTTCATTATTTTTTAAAGCTACAAATACATCCTCAAATTCTTCATAATCTGTAGTTGTATGATTTTCACCAAAGTATTTAATCATAGCCTCTTCACTAAAAGAACCTTTTACACCTTGATATCCAATTTTAATATTTTTTAATTCTCTTTTATTTTCGTTAGTTGATATATTTTCTTCTATTGACGCTATTATATTAGACTCTTTTTCACTGCCCTCAATAATATCTGCTTGAAGACTTCTACTTAACTCCATTAAATGAGTAAAAAACTTTTCTGTAAGCTTCGAATACTCCTTATTATTAAGCCTGTTAACATTCTTTTCAATAACTTCAGCTTCTCTAACTCCATTAAAAATTGGAATATTATTTTCTATCTTATATTTTGCTACATTTATTGCTACATTCATTCTCTTTTCAAATAATTCAACTAACTCTTTATCTATTTTATCAATTTCATTTCTGCATTCTGAAAGATCCATGTTTTCCCTCCATATTCACTTTTAATTTATTCCAATATTTGTATGTTCCCCGGAGGTAGTTCCAATATTTGGATTTCACTGCATCAATTCTAAAATCCCAATGGCAGTTACTGCTTCTATAACTGGAAGTGCTCTTTGTACAATGCATGGGTCATGTCTTCCTTCTATACTTAACTTAGTTTCTTCCATTGTAGCTATATTAACAGTATTTTGCTCCTTAAATATTGATGCTGTTGGCTTTATTGCAACATTGAATACTATTGGCATTCCATTAGTTATTCCACCTAAAATTCCACCATTATTATTAGTTTTTGTTTTTATAGTTTTACCCTCTAAGTAATATTCATCATTGGCTTCTGAGCCCTTCATTTCAGAAATCTGAAAGCCTTTTCCAAATTCAATTCCTTTAACTGCTGGCACTGAAAACATTAAATGAGCTAATGTTGATTCTACTGAATCAAAGAATGGATTACCTATTCCAGGCTTTATACCTAAAACAGCACACTCTATAGTTCCACCTATAGAATCCATGTCTTTCCTTGCTTTCATAACTTCTTCTCTCATTGCTTCTTCTAATTTTGAATTAATTAAAGGTAATTCTTTTCCATTAAATGATGATATTAATTTTTCATTTATATCTACATCTAAAAAGCTTTTATCCTTAATACTTCCTATAGAATTAACATGAGCTGCAATTACTATACCCTTACTTTCTAATATTTGCTTGCAAATAGCTCCCGCAAATACAAGTGGTGCAGTTATTCTACCTGAAAAATGTCCTCCACCCCTATAATCATTAAAGCTATCATATCTTATAGCACCAGTATAATCTGCATGTCCTGGTCTCATTACATCTTTAAGCTTCGAATAATCCTTGGATTTAGTATTAGAATTTCTTATTATTGCACAAAGTGGTGTTCCTGTAGTTTTTCCTTCAAAATATCCACTTAATATTTCTGGTACATCTCCCTCTTTTCTAGGAGTTGATAATGGACTTTTTCCCGGTGCTCTTCTTGCCATTTCTAGCATTACCTTATCCATATCAATAGAAAACCCTGAAGGTAAACCATCAATATTTATTCCTATAGCATTTCCGTGAGATTCTCCAAAAATAGATACTCTTATATTATTTCCCCACATTCCACTCATGCACGTTTCCTCCTAAAGCTTTAAAGTCTTCAAAGAAATTTGGATAAGATTTAGCTATACATTCATAATCTTTTATCACTATTGGTTTTTCACATCTTGTAGAAGCTATTGCTAAAGTCATAGCTATTCTATGATCCTTATGACTCCATACTTCTACTCCACCCTTTAGCTTTTCTACTCCTGTAACTACTAATCCCTCTTCTTTTTCTATTATCTTAGCTCCTAATTTATTTAACTCAGATGTTACTGCTGCAAGCCTATCACATTCCTTAATTCTAAGTCTTCCTGCATTTATTATTTCTGTTGTACCTTTTGTTAATGCAGCCACTGCTGTAAGAACAGGTATGATATCTGGACATTGACTTCCATCAATTATTGTACTAGTTAATTCACCATTAGTAGTACCCCTTACCCCTATATCATTTGCATTAAATACAACATTCATTCTTTCTAATATATCAATTACTTCTTTATCACCTTGAAGAGAAGTTAAATCTAAATCCTTGCATAATACATCATTACCTAGGCTATCTGCACAAAGGAAAAATGCAGCTTGAGAATAATCTCCTTCAACTCTATAATTTTTCGCATTATATTTTTGATTTCCTTTAATAATAAACTCTCTATAATTATTATTAATTATTTCTATTCCAAAATCACTTATTGCTTTTAATGTTAAGTCAATATATCCCTTTGACTCCATTTCAGTAGTAATTATAATTTTAGAATCTTCTTTTAATAATGGCAATGTAAATAATAATCCAGTTATAAATTGAGAGCTTACATTACCTTCTACCTCAAAAGTTCCAGCCTTTAATTCACCATCTATAACTAAGTTAAGATTACCTTCTTCATAAGAATACTTAATTCCCTGTTCTTCAAATATATTATAATAAGTAGTTAATGGTCTTTTTCCTAAATTACCTCTACCTATAAACTTACTACTACCCTTAAATAATAGTGAAATAGGCACTAGAAATCTTAAAGTTGATCCTGATTCATTACAATCAATAATTCTAACTTCTTCTGCCTTCTCATTACTTCCATATGCTCCTATTACCTCAATATAATCTTTGTGCTTAACTATTTTAGCTCCTAAAGAATTCATTGCATCAATAGTTGCTATAATATCATCTGAATAATCTATATTTTCTATAATGCATAATCCATCACTTAAAGCTGCACAAATAATTGCTCTATGTGCCATACTTTTTGAAGGTGGTATTTTTACCTCTCCCTTAAGCTTTGATGGATATATCTTTAAATCTGCCATATCTACTCCTCTTTTATTCTTTTAAAAATTCTGCTGTAGTTTTATATATCTCTGAACTTCCTATTTCTTTTAAAATAATTATATTTAAATCATTCCCTAATTTCTTCTTATCTAAATTGATAGCTTCTAAAGTTTCTTCAATATTAACATCAAGTTCATATGGAAGATTATATTTAACTAAAATATCCTTAATTCTTTGGGAAGTTCCCTTTTTAGTTAATCCTTTTTCTTCACTAATTTTACTTATTACATACATTCCAATGGCAACACCTTCACCATGACTATATTTAGTATAATTATAGTGTTGCTCTATGGCATGACCTAAAGTATGACCAAAATTTAAAAGCATTCTTTCGCCTTTATCTTTTTCATCATTCTCCACAACTTGCCTTTTAATATCGCAACATTTGTGGATAACCACTTCCATATTGTTGATTAATTGTTTATTATTTTCCATTTTTTCAAGATAATCAAAGAATTCTTTATCCTTAATGCATCCATATTTAATAACTTCCGCCATTCCATCTATAAAAAATCTATCTTCTAATGTATTTAATACTTCTGGATCTATTAATACGCATTTTGGGTGATAAAAACTCCCTACTAAGTTTTTCCCTCTATCTAAATCTACTGCTACTTTCCCACCAACACTACTATCAACCTGTGCTAAAAGTGATGTTGGTATTTGTACAAAGTCAACTCCTCTTAAATATGTAGAAGCTACAAACCCTGCTAGGTCTCCTATAACTCCTCCCCCTAATGCAATTATCAAATCACTTCTAGTTAAATTAAAATCTAGAAGTTCATTATATACAATAGGTAATGTGTTAAAGTTTTTAGTTTCTTCACCTGGTTTTAATGATAACAACTTAACTTCAAAGTCACTACCCTTTAATTCATTACTAATTTTATCTCCATAATATTTATTTACATTATCATCTGTAATAATAAATATCTTCTTTCCCTTGTATACCTTTCTAATTTCTTCTGAAACTCTATTAATAAGTCCCTTTTCAATTATGATTGAATAACTTCTATCTTTTAAATCAACCTTTAGTTCCATATTACCGTCCTTTCTTATTAAAGCAAAAATCAAGAGGTAAGAAGAAAACAGTTATTTTTTTAAGCTCAATAAATTTTAATCTATCTCTTACCTTCCCGTTTTCACCTTTTATCTAAAAATTAAATTTCTCTTCCTACAGCTGTCGCTATCATCTTTAAATCTTCCATTAATTTTGCAAATACATCTGGCTTTAATGATTGTTGTCCATCACACAATGCTTTTTGTGGATCATTATGAACCTCAATTATAAGTCCATCAGCACCTACAGCTATTGCTGCCTTTGATAGCGGCTCTACCATCCACCATTTTCCTGCTGAATGACTTGGGTCAATTACTACTGGTAAGTGACTTAATTTTTTAATTGCTGGTACAGCACTTAAGTCTAAAGTATTTCTAGTATATGTTTCAAAAGTTCTTATTCCCCTTTCACAAAGAATAACTTGCTCATTACCACCAGCCATGATGTATTCTGCACTCATTAATAATTCTTCTATGGTTGCAGATAAGCCTCTCTTTAAAAGTATTGGCTTATTAATTTTACCTAACTCTTTTAATAAATCAAAATTTTGCATATTTCTTGCGCCTACTTGAATTATATCAGCTTTTTCAATAAATGTTTCTATATCATATGGTGACATAAGTTCTGTCACTATTGGTAATCCTGTTTTAGCTTTTGCTTCATTTAATAATTCTAAACCTTCATATTTTAACCCTTGGAAACTATATGGAGAAGTTCTTGGTTTAAATGCCCCACCTCTTAAGAAACTAGCTCCATGTTTTTTTACTTCATTCGCAACTAGTGCTATTTGTTCTTTATTTTCAACTGAGCAAGGTCCAGCTATTACTGCAATTTTATTTCCTCCAATAGTATGCCCATTAACATTAATTACTGTATTTTCTGGATGAAATAATCTATTTGCCTTCTTAAAAGGTTCTTGAACATGCATTACTCTTTCAACATTAGGATTAGCTTCAATATATGAAGGATCTATTCTTGTTGTATCTCCAACTAATCCTAATATACTCATTTCTGTACCAGTAACAGGATTTACTGTTACACCTAGAGCTTCTAATTCTCCTGTTAATTTCTTAATTGCTTCATTGCTTGTTTTTGGTTTTAATATTACTACCATTTAAAATGCCCCCTTTAAATTTAAAATTATATAAAAAAAGAGAACCCTTAATGAGCTCTCTCCTATAAACTATACTTTAAATACACTTTTAGACTTTTAGCTATTAAGATATATAAAAAGGTTCGCTAAACACTCATTAGAAAATATCTATATTTATTTTTGCAAAAGAAATAGCCAGCGCTAAAATAAAAGCCCCAGAATATAAAGTAAAAAAATCTATTAAATTTTGCAATTAAATTCTTTTCTAACCCTTTCATAATATATACCTCTTTTTATTTTTATGAATTTACTTTTTCTTTATTCTAACCACATTTAACCATATTGTCAATCTTTTTACATATAACTTTCCTTATTTTATATTACTTATAAAATAGGTGCTAGTAATCGTATTAATGATTCTTTAATTTTTAAATTTTTAGATCTCTTGTAATATTCCTCTTTTATAACTAATTTAGATTTTAATTGGTCATCTAAAAATATCTTTTCTTGCTCTTTAGCTACTGCTTCATTATAAATAAATGCATTTACCTCAAAATTCAATTTAAAGCTTCTTATATCTAGATTGGCAGTTCCTATACTACATACTTCTCCATCTGCAACAATTGTTTTTGAATGAATAAATCCATTACCATAACGATATATCTTTATCCCATATTCTATTAATAAACCTATGTTAGCACTTAACATCCATTCCATAAAAAAATGATCTGGAGCTCCTGGGACTATAATTCTAACATCTACACCTGAAAGAGCAGATATTTTTAATGCTTCCATCATTGGACTATCTGGTACTAAATATGGTGTTTGAATATAAACATAATTTTTGGCACTATTTATAATTTTCATATAAGAATTTTTAATATATTCTTCCATATGATCTGGTCCAGAAGATACTATTTGAATTCCTACATCTCCTACTACCTCAGGAATTGGAAAATACATTGACATATTACCCATATTTTCATCTGAAGCATAATCCCAATCTAATATGAATCTCTTATTTAACTCATTAACAGCTTCTCCTCTAACCCTAATATGAGTATCTCTCCAAAATTTGAATTGCTTTCCCTTATTAACATATTCATTTCCAACATTAAATCCACCAACATATCCAATTTTACCATCAATAACAACTATCTTTCTATGATTTCTATAATTAATACGGGTATTAATATGTGGTAAAACTCCTGGAAAGAATATAGCCATCTTTATACCATAAGATTCTATTTCCTTAATTATTTTTTTAGTAATTCGCTTTGATCCCATGCCGTCTATAAGTAATCTTACTTCTATACCATCTTTAACCTTTTCATGTAGTTCTTTTATCAACGCTCTTCCTAAATCATCATATCTAAAAATATAGTATTCGATATGTATAAAACTTTTTGCAGCTCTAATATCATTAAATAAATCTCTAAATTTATCTTCTCCATTAATATAGGTTTTTACTTCATTCCCAGTAGTATAAACTGCTCCTGAATGGTTATAATTCATTAAAATCAAATCTTCATAATTCTCATTAATTTCACTATCAAAACTAGGTAGTTCATGATTACTTCTTAATTTATATCTTTTAATTTTATCTGCAAGCTTTTTTTCTCTAAATATTTTTTGCCTACTCAAATTTTGCCCCAATAATAGGTATAAAATAAATCCTATACCTGGTAATGCAATTAGTATTATAAGCCAAGCCCATGTTGTTGTAGGTTCTTTTCTTTCAATAAATATTAATGATAGTGCAGATAATAAATTTAATAAAAAAAACATTAATAATAATATTATATATGCCATAAATCATTAATTCCTTTCAAACTTTAGCTCTTTCTTATTATTATATATCAATAAAGTACTATTTAATACCATCTAAGTAAATTGCATATGAAAAAGAACCATGCTTTATAGCATGGTTCTCATATATATAGGAAATTTTAGATATTAAGCAAAGTATCTGTTTAATAATCCTTCGAAAGCTTTTCCATGTCTAGCTTCATCTTTGCACATTTCGTGAACTGTGTCATGGATTGCATCTAAGTTTAATTCTTTAGCTAATTTAGCTAAATCTAATTTACCTTGAGTTGCTCCGTGTTCTGCAGCTACTCTAGCTTCTAAGTTAGCTTTTGTATCAGCAACAACTACTTCTCCTAATAATTCAGCGAATTTTGCAGCGTGTTCTGCTTCTTCGATAGCTATTCTCTTATAAGCTTCAGCAACTTCTGGGAATCCTTCTCTATCAGCTTGTCTTGACATTGCTAAGTACATTCCTACTTCTGTACATTCTCCAACAAAGTTAGCTCTTAATCCTTCGATTACTCTTTCGTCTACACCTTGAGCTACTCCAATTCTGTGCTCATCAGCAAATACTAATTCTCCAGCTTGTTCTACGAACTTATCTGCTCCAACTCCACATAATGGGCATACTTCTGGTGCAGTTTCTCCTTCATGAACATATCCACATACTGTACATACAAACTTCTTCATAATTATACTTCCTCCTAAATTTACATATATTTCATTTATTTCCTTATTCATTTTAAACTATATACTATAAAAGTACAAGCTTTCCATACTTTTGTAGTTTTTAAAAATTTATTAAGCAAAGTATCTCTTTAATAATCCTTCGAAAGCTTTTCCATGTCTAGCTTCGTCTTTACACATTTCGTGAACTGTGTCGTGGATTGCATCTAAGTTTAATTGTTTAGCTAATGTAGCTAAATCCTTCTTTCCTTGAGTTGCTCCGTGTTCTGCAGCTACTCTTGCTTCTAAGTTAGCTTTTGTATCAGCAACAACTACTTCTCCTAATAATTCAGCGAATTTTGCAGCGTGTTCTGCTTCTTCGATAGCTATTCTCTTATAAGCTTCAGCAACTTCTGGGAATCCTTCTCTATCAGCTTGTCTTGACATTGCTAAGTACATTCCTACTTCTGTACATTCTCCAACAAAGTTAGCTCTTAATCCTTCGATTACTCTTTCGTCTACACCTTGAGCTACTCCAATTCTGTGCTCATCAGCAAATACTAATTCTCCAGCTTGTTCTACGAACTTATCAGCTCCAACATGGCATAATGGGCATTCTGCTGGTGCAGTTTCTCCTTCATGAACATATCCACATACTGTACATACAAATTTTTTCATAAATTTATTCCTCCTAAAATCCTTTTATTATATATTTCATTTTATTAACTTCTTATTTATTTACTTTTGTGTTTTACTCTTTGTTTTGTGATTACTTCGAATCACCTTACATCTATTATTATATAATAATAATTATTAATTACAAGTCTTTTTTGAAAAAAAATTAAAAAAATTTTCTAATTGATAATACATATCAATTAGCATAATTACTATGTTTATCCATATGTAAATAGATACTGATTATCAATTGATAAATAATATATAATTAAAGAGCTGTACCCTTATAGATACAACTCTAATTACATTATTATTCTATTACTTTAATTTTATAATAGACTTAAACAAATCTCCATCAGCTTCAATCTTAAAACTTCCATTATGAAGTTCTACTATACTTTTAGCAATAGCAAGACCTAATCCTGATCCTTCTGTACTTCTTGATGCATCTCCACGTTTAAATCTATTAGTTATTTCATCTGTATCAAAACTTAATTCATAAGCTGATATATTCTTCATTATTATAGTTACTTCATTGTTTTCTTTAAACATATCAATATATACCCTTGTATTACTTAAAGAGTATTTAACTATATTAGAAATAAGATTTTCAAATACCCTATATAACCTTTTTCCATCACCATTAATAAACACTTTATCATCAGGAATATTTAACTTTACTTCTAAATTACTATCTTTGAATCTCTCATCATTTTCACCTAAAGCTTGTTTTAATAATTGTCCAATATCTATTTTAGTAATATTAAGTTCCATTGCCCCACTAGCAGCCTTAGATGCTTCAAATAAATCTTCTATTAATATCTTAAGTCTTTGAGACTTTTTATCTAATATACTTACATAATCTCTAGCATTCTCTGGTTCAATATTTTCTCTCTTTAATAAATCAATATAATTAATAATTGAAGTTAATGGAGTCTTTAAATCATGAGATACATTAGTTATAAGTTCAGTTTTCATATTCTCACTCTTCATCTCATTTTCAACAGACTTTCTTAAACCTTCTTTTATATTATTTATATCATGTGCTAACTCCCTAAGATGCCCTCTTCCCTTTTCATCAATCTTATAATTTAGCTTTCCTTCTGCTGCAGCCTTAGCTCCAACCATTATTTCATCTAAATAAACTAAATTCTTAATTAACATTACAATATATATAATTGTTAATATTATTCCTGCTACTATTCCAATTGGCCATATATCAAACATTGCTGATAAGAATAATAATACTAATCCACTTAATATATATATAGTTGTCATTATTAGGAATGTTCTTATTATAGATCCTCTATTCATTACATCACTTAAATAATTCCAAACTTTAATTGTAATATTATTCTTAAATAGTGTTCCTTCATTATAGTTAATAATTATTATTCTAATTAAGAAATAATAAACAACAACTACTATAGTTACCCAAATTATTGAGCTTACATTTAATCTTCTTATATAATTACTTGAATTATAATATATATGTGGCCCCATATTCCATATTATCCAAGCTAATATTGCTACTCCTATTTTATATTCAATAGGATAAACTTTAAGTTTATTTACTATACCTTCTAATAATTCCGATTTTGGCTTATATTTAGCTAAATATAATATACAAAGAATTAATAAAACAAAAAATACTACAAATACAATACAACTTAAATAAAAACTGTTAACATTCTTCTGTACATTAATAAAACTTTCATAAACTACATCTCCTGATTGAAGTTCTTTTGGCATCCATATATATAAAGTTACATTATGCTTATCTTCATTATTGTAGTCATAATACGACCTTTCAGTGTTACTTGTAGTCTCATAGGAAGAATAAGCAATATATCTAGATCCATAACTATAATTATCAACAAACCTATTTAAAGCATTATTTTTATCTATTTCTTTACCATTAACATATATTTTTTCTATTATATTTCCATTATAATCAATATTTATTTCTTTGAAATATCTACTAGTTGCTCTAACTTTACTAGGATCAATTTCATTTCCACCAATCCAAAGATCATTTAATTTATCATAAGATCTAAAATTTAAATTAACATAAGATTTTATTTTATTATTTAAATCCTTTGCACTATTGCTTTTTCTATTTAAAATATACTCATTCATTTCTTCATCACTTAAAGTATATTTTTCATTAATTTTTTCTTGTTCCTCACTTAAAATTTTTTCTTGTTGTTCATAAGTTAAATTATTAAAACTATCATCATTATACTTAGAATTTCTATAATCTTCATATTCCGCATTTGCTTTATCTTGCAATTCCGCCTTACATATTTCTATATTATTTTGGGTAATATTATCCTTATCTTTAGTATAAATAGATGACTTATAATACAATGAATATTTTTCTACTAGATTAGTATAATCATCTATATTTCCAGCTACCTGAGTTTGAGTATATATTCTATCTGGTATAACATATCCTAAATTGTCCTTAACTTCTAATCCTGATAAGATTGCAGTTACTAATACTATAACTGTTAAAATATAAATTATATATTTTTTATTACTATTTTTCTTAAATGTTCTTTTACTATTACTTTTTTCTTTTTTTATATCTAGTTTATTTTCCTCTTCTCTATTAATATTTTTCGATTTTGTATCCAATTCCCCACACCACCTTTAAATATTTAGGATCTTTAGGATTAATCTCAATTTTTTCTCTAATCCTTCTTATATGAACCGCCACAGTATTTTCAACATTATAACTTGGTTCCTTCCAAACTTTTTCATAAATTTCATCTATAGAAAATACTCTACCTTGATTTTTAAGTAATAACTCTAATATCCCCAATTCAGTTGCTGTAAGCTTTATTCCCTCTCCATCAACTAAAACTTCTTTAGTATCTTGATTTAAAGAAAGGCCACCACTACTTATTATTGATTTAGTTTCTTCTTTATTTTGTCCACTATAATTCCCAAAAACAGTATATCTTCTTAATTGTGACTTAACCCTTGCTATAAGCTCTAATGGATTAAATGGTTTAGTTATATAATCATCTGCCCCCATATTAAGACCTAATATTTTATCTGTATCTTCAGATTTTGCAGAAATTAAAATAATAGGTATATTTTTTTCCTGTCTTATTTTCATAGTTGTTCTTAATCCATCCATATTTGGCATCATTATATCCATTAAAATAAGATGTATATCATTTTCCATTAAAGCTTCTAGTGCCTCTATTCCATCATAAGCCTTAACTACATTAATATCTTCATTTCTTAAATATATATCAATTGCATCAACAATTTCCTTATCATCATCTACTACTAAAACATTATTCTTTATCATTTTCAAAACACACTCCCTTCACAATCAATTATTATACCATGGCAATTACTTTATATTTATATACTAACAAGTAAGTCTTACAAAAAAATTATCATATTTATTAAGAATTTATTAAGTTATAAAATATAAGCACCTCCGGGCAGGTTCCAATATATGGAACCTCCCCGGAGGCGCTTACATTTTTTGTATATTATATTGTTAATAAAAGTCCTGCTATTGTTGCACTTAGAAGATTAGCAAGAGTTCCTGCTATAATAGCCTTCCATCCTAAACGTGCTATATCAGGTTTTCTACTAGGAGCCATACCACCTATACCACCTATTAATATAGCTATAGATGAAATATTAGCAAATCCACATAAGGAGAAAGTAACTATTGCTATTGTCTTTGCTGATAATGTAGACATAATTTCAGAAAGACTTGAAAATGCTACGAATTCATTTAATATAACCTTTTGACCAATTAATGATCCTGCTGTTACCGCTTCTCCCCATGGCACACCAATAATAGCTGCAACTGGTGCAAATATATATCCTAAAATAGATTGTAAGCTTAAGTTTGCAATTCCAAACCAGCTTCCTATAAATCCTATAAGACCATTTATAAGTGCTATTAAAGCTACAAATGCTAATAATATAGCTGCTATATTAAGCACTAATCCTAACCCATCTATAGCACCTTTAGCTGCTGCGTCAACAACATTAGCTGAATCATCTTTAACCATTTCAATTTCCTCATTTACTTTTGCTTGCTTTATCTCCGGTATTATAATCTTAGCCATTATAAGCCCTGCAGGTGCAGACATAAAACTTGCTGATACTAGATATTCTATTGGAATACCAAGTAATGAATATCCAACTAATATTGATCCTGAAACAGATGCAAGTCCTCCAACCATAACTGTAAATAATTCTGACTCAGTAAGTTTCTCTACATATGGTTTAATTAAAAGAGGCGCCTCTGTTTGACCTAAAAATATATTAGCTGAAGCTGATATAGTTTCTAATTTAGATGTTCCTAGAAGCTTTGATAAAGCTCCACCTATTATCTTTATAACGAATTGCATAATTCCTAAATAATATAAAACTGATACAACAGCTGATATAAATATAATTACTCCTAATACATTAACAGCAAATATACTTCCATCATTAGCTAATGATCCAAATAAAAAACTTATCCCTTCTTTTGCATAATCAATTACTGATTGTACTCCTAGTGCTACTTTACTTAACACATATTTTCCTACACTCCACTTTAATACAGCAAGAGCAAATCCAAATTGAATTAAAAAACCAATTATTACAGTTCTCCAGTTAATTTTTTTCTTGTTATTTGAAAGCAAAAATGCTACAAGAAATATAAACGCTATACCTATAACACAATTTAATATTGCCACAAAATCACTCCATCCTTTGTTAGATATTTTTTCTTCTTTAGTTTTATCAAAAATATAATGTTGTATTCCTATCTAAATCAAAATTTAGATAAACACTATTATCGAAGGCTTATTATCTAACTTCTTTTCCAAATGGCATTAATGATAACTTGGCCATTTTTAGAGATTGCATTGCAAAAGGTATTCCTATAATAGTAATACATAAAAATAATGCACTAACTAAATTCGCAATACATAACTCCAATCCACCAAATATTATCCATAATATATTTAATATTAAGCTTCCTCCACTATCACTAACTGTAATTACATCTTTTCCAAAAGGCGCAAATTGAAGCCTTGCCATCTTAAAACATTGTAATCCTACTGGTATTCCTATAATACTAATACACCAAAGTATTCCTACAAACAGCCATCCTAGTGCTCCCAAAAAACCTCCAAATATAAACCAAATTATATTTCCTAAACATGACATATTATCACTCCTAAAGTTATCCTATTATTAATACTAAAATTTAAACTTTTATCTAATAAACCTTAATTTTTAAATAATCTATATAATCCTTTACTAATCAGATGTTTTATTTTTATCGAATTTTGTAGCATGAAACAGACTTCATAGATTATATATCTATATACATATAAATATCAATAATAATTTATTAAGCCTATAAAATATTATTATATCATCATATTTTTATTATTTAATAATGTAGCTTAATACTATTAGCCCTATAAACTCAAAATATGCAGACATCTTGACTTATTCTAATAAATTACTATATAATTAATTATTGTTTAAAATATTAATAAAATATTTTTATTGCTTTGAAAAGGAGTAGTACTATAATATTGTAGTCTTAAGAGAGCTGTTGGTTGCTGAGAAACAGTGATACACTTATAGGAACTTGCCTTGGAGCTTACTTGTTTAGAAGCAAGTACGGAATCCCCGTTACAGATTTAAGTGAGAAAAATTTAATTTTTAATTTTTCTAATAAGAGTGGTACCGCGAAATATAGCTTTTCGTCTCTTAATTGAGATGAAAGGCTTTTTTTATATATTTTTATTAATTTAGGGAATAATTAATTGATATATTTCCATTACATCTAAGGAGGGTTAAAACTATGAGTAACTACGGAACTGCCATCGATAAAAAATGGCAAAAGAAGTGGGAAGAAACTGAACTTTACAAATTCAATCCAGATGCAGAGGGTGAAAAACTTTACGTTTTAGAAATGTTCTCTTATCCATCAGGAAGCCAATTACATGCTGGTCACTGGTTTAACTACGGACCTGTTGATTCATGGGCAAGATTAAAGAAAATGCAAGGATACAATGTATTCCAACCAA
>OOCW01000838.1_pt1 | contig 26114 bp, 24 predicted proteins | sample 1671201 | NCBI WGS metagenome assembly OOCW01 (sample SAMN06348132, study PRJEB24527) | human gut metagenome | biome: human gut; feature: ankylosing spondylitis patient; material: feces | host: Homo sapiens | place: China | collected 2015-10
ATGGATTTATCCACAGTGGAAATAAGGATATATAGTTGGTGATATTAACGAAGTAAATTTTGGGGAGGAAATAAAAATGGCAATAATAAAACCTTTTAAAGCAATAAGACCAACAAATGAGTATGTAAAAGAGGTAGCAGAACTACCTTATGATGTAATGAATAGGGAAGAAGCTAAGATAATAGGGGCAAATAATAAATACTCTTTCTTACATGTAGATAGAGCAGAAATAGACTTAGAAGATGATATAGATGAACATGATGAAAGAGTTTATCTTAAAGCAAAAGAGAACTTAGATAATTTAATAAATAAAAATATATTAGTAAAAGATGATGATGAAGCTATTTATATTTATAGACAAATAGCAAATAATAGAAGTCAAATAGGAATAGTAGCTTGTGTAAGTGTAGATGATAGCATAAATGGCGTTATCAAAAAACATGAGTACACTAAACCAGATAAAGAATTAGATAGAACTAATCATATTAAGTATTGCAATGCAAATACGGGAACAATACTTTTAACTTATAAAAATAATGAAGAAATAGATAAGATTATGGACTATTATGTTTATTTTATGACTCCAATATATGATTTTAAAACTGATGATGATGTTATTCATACTATTTGGAAAGTTAATAAACAAAGAGATATTGATGATTTAGTAAATGAATTTGAAAAAGTTGATAATTTATATATTGCTGATGGTCATCATAGATGTGCAGCTGCTGAAAATATAGCATTAGAAGAAAGAAGAAAGAATCCAAACTATAGGGGAGATGAAGAGTTTAATTATTATACTGCAATGATAGCACCAGATACTAATTTAAATGTTATGGACTATAATAGAGTTGTAAAAGATTTAAATGGCTTTACGAAAGAGGAATTTTTAAATAAAGTAAATGAAAAATTTATAGTTAGAGAAGTAAAAAGGAATTATAAGCCTAATAAAAAGGGATTTGTAGGTATGTTTTTAGATAACAAATGGTATGAAATAGAGTTTGGAAAAGAATACTTAGAAGATAAAGATGTTGTAAATACTTTAGACATTTCTATACTACAAAATTATATTTTAGATGAAATTTTAGGAGTAAAAAATCCAAGAAGTGATAAGAGAATAGATTTTATTGGTGGAATTAGAGGCCCAAAAGAAATAGAAAAAAGAGTAAATGAAGATATGGAAGTTGGTTTCTTAATGTATCCAACGGATATAAAGGAATTAATTTCTGTGGCTGATGAAAATAAAATAATGCCAGCAAAATCTACTTGGTTTGAACCAAAAGTAAGATGTGGATTATTTTTACATGAATTGAGTTAAATTACTATAATATAACTAGAGATTAAATTTATATCTCTAGTTTTTATTTTTAGTTAAAAATTGGGGGGATAACAGTGGAATAAGAAAGGATTTTTGCAGGTAAACTATTTGATAATCGTAAAAAGGAGCTGAGAGACATTAAACATAAAGCTCATATTCTTTGTCAAAAGTACAATTCTATGGATGAGTATGATGAAAAGAGACTTCCTATAATAAAAGAGTTTATAGGAAAAATAGGCGAAAACTTCTTTGCAAACTTTAATCTGACAGTGATGGGAAGATAGAAATTGGTGATAATGTTATGTTTGGACCTAATGTATCTCTAATGGCTACAAATCACCCATTGATATACAATGAGAGAGTGGCTATGAAGTTTCCAGATGGACATGTTTCTAGTTCTGAATATGCTGAGGGCATTCATATAGGGAACAATGTATAGATTGCGGCAAATGTGGTGGTTATTGATGGTGTTCATATAGGAAATAATGTGGTAATTGGAGCAGGAAGTGTAGTTACTAGAGATATACCAGATGGATATCTTGCTTATGGTGTTCCTTGTAAACCAGTTAGAAAGATTACAGAAAAAGATTCTAAAATAGATTTGCTTTAATTAGTTTTATTAAAAATAAGTAACTATAAAAAGGGGGTAAATATACCACCCCCTTTTTAATTTATTAAATATCATCATCAGTACAGTTTGCACATTCACCAGAAGATAGTTTTTTGTTTTTGAAAGGCTCCAAGAAACTTTCTTTGTTAAATATAAACAATCCAGATAAAATGATTATTCCACCTAAAATAGTAGCTTTATCAGGAATTTCATTTATCATAATAAATCCTAAGATAGTTGTCAAAAATGGAGTAACAAACATATAGTTGCTCACATAAGTAGTTTTCTCAGCTAAGGAAATTGCCTTTGCCCAAGCTATATAAGCAATAGCGCTTGAAAATACTCCTAGAATTAAAACGTATAGCATTTGTATTAATGGAGCATGTATAGCTTTATTTATTGATCCAGGAAGGAATATACATAGCATAATTGTAGCAAAGAAAATACTATAAGTACTTGCTTGAAGTGCTGAATATGTTTTAGTTAATTTTCTTTGAAGGACATTGTAAGAAGCTAGACATAAAGCGGCTATTAAGAGCCATAATACACCTTCATTAATAGAAAATGAACCATTCATCAAAGTTAGAACTAAAATTCCCATAAACTCAATTCCTATGGCAATCCATTGATATATCTTAAGTTTTTCTTTATAAAAGAAAGTTGCAAGTAAAGCTGTAAAAACAGGTACAGTAGCAATAATAATACTACTTGTAGCAGCACTTACAAGAGCAGTTCCTTTATTAAATAAAATTACATAAAGAAAAAATCCTAAGGCACCAGAGAGTATAAATGAAAATAAATCTTCTTTTTTAGGTCTATTTATTTTTATAAAGCAAATAATTACTAGTAATGTTATTGATGCAACTAAATATCTTAAGAAACTCAAAGAATATACATCAAAATATTGCAGTCCAAGTCGAGTGAACACAAAAGCTAAAGCCCAAAATATTATAGTTATAATTGCATAAAAATGATAACTTTTTTTCATATACTATCCTCCTATAAATTTAATATTTATAAGTAAATTACTATGAATTAACAAATAAAGTAAAAATAGTTATTAATATTTAGCTAAATAATAAAAAATAAGAATAATATAGATTAAATATAAGAAAAAGTGGGAATTTATAAGTTATAAAAAATGAAAGGAGTAGTATTGTTATTACGATACTAAATAAAAATGTTCAGCATCATAGGATTAATTTTATCACTTGGACTTATTATGTTTTTAGCATATAAGGGATATTCAACAATAATAACAGCACCTATAGTAGCACTATTAACATTAATAGTAACTACAGGCTTTGATAGTCACTTAATGGCAAACTACACAGAAGTATATATGTCTGGATTTGCAAACTTTGTAAAAAGTTATTTCCCTTTATTTATGACAGGAGCTTTATTTGCCATATTAATGGAAAAAGCAAATTATGCAAAATCAATATCTCACTTTATAACAGAAAAATTAGGAAAGGATAAAGCCATATTATCAATAGTTTTATCGGGAGCATTACTAACGTATGGAGGAGTTTCTTTATTTGTAGTAGCTTTTATTACATATCCAATAGCAAGAACCTTATTTAAAGAAGCAGATATACCAAAAAGACTTATACCTGGGTGTATTGCATTAGGATCATTTACATTTACCATGACAGCAGCACCTGGTTCTCCAGAAATTCAAAATGTTATACCGATGAAATACTTTGGAACAGACGCTTTTGCAGCTCCACTTATCGGAATAATTGCAAGTTTGCTTATGTTAGGTTTAGGAATGTTTTATTTAACAAATCAAGCAAAGAAAGCAAAATTAAATGGAGAAGGATATGGCAATCATACAGAAAAAGAAAGTGAAGAAATAAGTATAGAAAAACTACCAAATATATTTATATCAGTTTTTCCTATATTAATAATATTTGCATCAAATTTATTTTTCTCAAAAATATACTATGCTTCAGTGGATGGTACATATTTAGAAAACTTTAATACAACTTTAAGTAACGTTTCAGGAACATGGAGTGTAATTATATCCATAGTAATAGCTGATTTATTTTTAGTGATAACTAATTATAAAAAGATAAAAAATTTAAAAGCAGTTTTAGATGAAGGTGTGAGTAACTCATTTAGGCCTTTATTAAACTCTTCTGCAATAGTTGGTTATGGTAGTGTCATAAAATCATTGGCAGTATTTTCAGTGATACAAAACTTTGTATTTAATATTTCTTCAAATCCAATTATTTCAGAAGCTTTATCAGTAAATTTAATTTGTGGACTTACTGCTTCTGCATCAGGAGGACTTACTATAACTTTAGATGCACTAGCTCCAACTTATTTACAAATGGCAAATAATTTAAATATATCGCCAGAAATTCTTCATAGAGTTGCATCACTATCATGTGGTGGTCTTGATACTCTTCCACATAACGGAGCTGTAATTACAACACTGGCTATTTGTGGGCTTACTCATAAACAATCTTATAAAGATATATTTGTTACATCAGTGGTGATTCCAATAGCTGTAACAACAATTATTGTAATTGGTCTAAGTGTTTTTGTTTAAAGATAGAATAAATAAAAAAATTATAATAAATAGAAAAAGAGCTAAGCCGCCTTAGCTCTTTTTCTGTTTGTCTTATAATATATTATTTTCTAGGGATTTTATTATATTACTAAAAATTAGGATGATATCTATTAAGAATCAGATAAAGTAATTCTTTAGTTAATTGTATTATGATTTGGGTATAAATTTGTGTTAAGAATAGATTATATATGTAAAAAAAATTTAACAAAAATATACAAATTTAACATTTATAAATATGAATTATGAATATACAAAATTCAATTACATTAAAAATATTGTAACTCTTTGTGATATAATATTTAATCAGAGTTAATAATTAAAGAAAAATATATTTTACAAAGAAAAGATTTTATATAGATTGAGCAGGTGATAGAATGGAAAATAAATTTTTACCAATTTGTAAAGAAGATATGATTGAAAGAGGATGGGATGAGTGTGATTTTGTACTTGTTACAGGAGATGCTTATGTTGACCATCACAGTTTTGGGACAGCCATTATATCTAGAGTATTAGAACATGCTGGATATAAAGTAGGGATAATTGCTCAACCTAACTGGAAAACAACAGAAGATTTTATGAAACTTGGAAGACCAAGACTTGGATTCTTAGTTAATGGAGGTAATATGGACCCTATGGTTAACCATTACTCTGTTAGCAAAAGACAAAGAGAAAAAGACCTTTATTCACCAGGTGGGGAGATGGGTCATAGACCAGATAGAGCTACTATAGTTTATTGTAATAAAATAAGAGAAGCTTATGGAGATATTCCAGTAGTAATAGGTGGAATAGAGGCATCACTTAGAAGATTTGCTCACTATGATTATTGGAGTGATCAAGTAAGAAAATCTATATTAGTAGATAGTGGTGCAGATTTACTTGTTTATGGAATGAGTGAAAGACAAATAGTTAAAGTTGCAGATGCTTTAAATGATGGATTCGATCCTAAATATATAAGCTTTATAGATGGAACTTGTTATATGGCGGATAGTTTAGATGAAGTGTATGTAGACTATGTCTTAACACCTTCATTTGAAGAAATCAAAAAAGATAAAGTAAAATTTGCAGAGGCTTTTAAAATACAAGAGGCAGAGCAAGATCCATTTAGAGGAAAAGCTGTAGTTCAACCTCATGGAAATAAATTTATGGTTCAAAATAAACCAGAACCACCACTAAGTAGAGAAGAATTAGATGAAGTATATGCACTACCATATACTAAAAATTATCATCCATCTTATGAAGCTAAAGGTGGAATACCAGCTTTAAATGAAGTTAAATTCTCAATAGTAAGTTCTAGAGGATGTTTTGGAAGTTGTTCATTTTGTGCAATAACTTTCCATCAAGGTAGAGCAGTACAAAGTAGAAGTCATGAGTCTATATTAGAAGAAGCAAGAGAAATAACTCAATTACCAGACTTCAAAGGATATATTCATGACGTAGGTGGACCTACTGCAAACTTTAGACAAGAAGCTTGTAAAAAACAAATAACAGAAGGTAAAGGTGGATGTAAAAATAGACAATGTCTAGATCCATCACCATGTAAAAACTTAAATGTAGACCATACTGATTATGTAAGTCTTCTTAGAAAAGTTAGACAAATTCCAGGAGTTAAGAAAGCTTTCGTACGTTCTGGTATAAGATATGACTATGTAATGGCTGATAAAGACAATACATTTATGAGAGAATTAATTAAACACCATGTAAGTGGACAGTTAAAAGTTGCTCCAGAACACGTAGCAGAAGAAGTACTTTATTATATGCAAAAACCAGCTGGAGATACTTACGATAGATTTAGACAAAAATTCTTTGCAATGAATGAACAAATGGGATTAAAACAATACTTAATACCATACTTAATGTCTTCTCATCCAGGCTCTACATTAAATAGTGCAATAGAACTTGCTGAATATTTAAGAGATATTAAATATCAACCAGAGCAAGTTCAAGACTTCTATCCAACACCAGGAACTCTGTCAACTACAATGTTCTATACAGGATTAGATCCAAGAACTATGAAGGAAGTTTATGTACCAAAATCTAAACGTGAAAAAGCAATGCAAAGAGCTTTACTTCAATATTCTGCTCCAAGGAACTATGATTTAGTACATGCTGCATTAGTTGAAGCAGGTAGAGAAGATTTAATAGGATTTGGTCCAAGATGTTTAATAAAACCTAGAGATGCTAGGGGGGCATTAAATAGACAGTTTGATAAGAATAAAAAAAGTGGTAAGTCAAATGACAGAAATTCTAAGGGTGGAAGAAATAATAAAAACTCTGATAGAAGAAATGGAAAAGGTAACAATAGAGACAACAGAAACTCTAATTCAAAAGGCAAAAAAAGAAATAAAAGATAGATAATAAAAATAGCAGTAAAACCAATTGGTTATACTGCTATTTTTTATATTAAGTAGTTTTTCTTTCTATTAATTTTATAGGGATGATTATATGTTTATCATCATCTATATTTTTCTTATTAATAAGATTTAGAAGTAAATTAGAGGTTTTATCTGCCAGTTCTTTTTTATCTTGATAAATTGTAGATATTGGAGGATTTGCATACTTTGAAACAGATGTATCATCGTATCCTACAATTTTTACTTTTAATGGAACATCAATATTGTGTTGTTGTAAAGCTACTAAGGCACTATGGGCCCTTATATCATTTGTGGCAAATATACCATCAAAATCCATATTATTTTCAATTAAATTATTAATAGCTTTTAGAGAATCCTCAAAAACTCCTTCCTTTAAATCCAATCTTAAAATTAATTCAGATATAAGAGGTATATTATATTTGTTTAGAGCATCTTTATATCCTTTGATTTTATTGTTAACAGAAGAAGCTCTTTTATTATTTGTAAGTAAAACTATACGTTTACATCCCTTTTTTATCAACTCTTCTGTAGCACGAAAACCACCATCATAGTGATTACATTCTACACAATAGTATTCTTTCATATCTGTATTATTAAGATATACAACAGGAATATTTCTTTTTAGGATTTGTGAAGGATTAACAAAATTACTTGATATACATATAATTCCATCTACTAATTTTGAATCTAAACTTTTAAAATATTCCTTTTCTTTTACTTCATTTTGACCAGTATTACATATGAAAACTGAGTAACCATGTTTAAAAAAGAAGTTTTCTATTTCTAAAACAAGTTCTGCAAAAAATAAGTTATTTATGTCTGGAACTATTACACCAATAGTGTTTGACTTACTGACTCTTAGACTTTTTGCAGCCATGTTAGTTGTATAATCATATTTTTCTATAATATCTAAAACTTTCTTACGAGTTTCTTCAGAGAAACGACCATTATTATTTATAACTCTAGAAACTGTAGCAACTGATACACCACTAAGTTCTGCTATTTCCTTTATAGAGATTTTTTTATTATTTTTCATAAGTTCTCCTCTAAATATTAATCACACTCTTAAATTAAAACAATTAAGTTGTTTAAGAGAAGATAATTTTATAAGGTTATAATATCAAAGTTAATTATTATTGTAAATATGAAGAAAATTACATAAAAATATAATTGACAGACAAAAATAAATATGAGAAAATCAACGTATAAATGTGAGTAATCGATTACTCAAAAACTAAAGGAGAAAAAATATGAATAACAAAGAATTAGCAAATATAATAGACCATACTTTATTAAAAGCAGATGCAACAAATGAAGAAATAGTTAAGTTATGTGCAGAAGCAAAAGAATATAACTTTGCTTCAGTTTGTGTAAATCCATCAATGGTAAAATTAGCAAGCGAAGAATTAAAAGACTGTGATGTTGATGTATGTACAGTAATAGGATTCCCTCTAGGTGCAACTACTTCAGAAGTTAAAGCATTCGAAACAAAAAACACTATAGAAAATGGTGCTACTGAAGTAGATATGGTTATAAATATAGGTAAATTAAAAGATAGAGATTTAGAATATGTTAAAAATGATATACAAGCAGTAGTTGATGCAGCAAAAGGAAAAGCTTTAGTAAAAGTTATAATAGAAACTTGCTTATTAACTGATGAAGAAAAAGAAATAGCTTGTAAATTATCAAAAGAAGCTGGAGCTGATTTTGTAAAAACTTCAACAGGATTCTCTACAGGTGGAGCTACAGCTCATGATATAGCTCTAATGAGAAAAACTGTAGGACCTGAAATGGGAGTTAAAGCATCTGGTGGAGTTAGAACTAAAGAAGATGCAATGACTATGGTTGAAAATGGTGCTACTAGAATAGGTGCATCAGCATCTATAGCAATAGCTACAGGTGTAAAACAAGATACTAAAGGATACTAAAAAGTATTGAGTTTATAATATAAAAAGTGTTATCTAAAATGAATTGTATTTATTTTAGATAACACCTTTTTTAATTTTTAACTACTTAAAGGAGCAATGGGTGAAGTCAATTTTTTAGTTGTATAAATCAACAGCAAGCTCACTTAAAGCATCTCTATCTAATATTACTAAAGACCTTTTCTCTTTTTTTATAATATTTTTTGAACAAAGTTTATCAACAACTCGTAAAAAATGTCTATAATCAGCTCCAAGAAGCTCAGCCAACTGAGTAAAATTATCTGTAAGTACTTTATTTTCCGGTTTTAAATCATTAGGATAAAGAGCAAGAAGATAGCTTGCAAGTCTATTTTCTAATGGGTAAAGTACGTTTAAAGAAGTAGATGCTGATGTTGAAGTTAATTTACAACTTAAATGTTTACATACAAAGTTTAAAAATTTAGCATCATATTTAGAAATTTCTAAAATTTTATATAAAGGAATACCTATACATAGGCAATCTTCAATAGCTTGTATATTGCAATTAGCATTATTATCACAAGTAATCTCCACATCACCAATAACTTGAAGGGGAGAATAAAATCTAATCAATAGAGATTTTCCATTAGGTGTGGAGATATAAACTTTAGCTCTACCTTTAACGAAAAAATAAAAATAATCTAAAGTCTCGCCTTTAATACAAATATGAGAGCCCTTTTTAAAGTAATGAAGCTCTATATGGTCTTCAATATTTTTGGTAAATATTTTATTAATTTCGAATTTGTTCATATAATAACTTAATTTATTCTTGTTATTTAATTTAATCATGTTAATTTCCTCAAAAATTTTTAAAAAATATGGCATATGTCATAATATCTAGTAATTACTTTTTGATATTATATCTAAGTCGATAGAAAAGAATTATATCATATAGGAGGGAAAAAAGCATTGAAAAAAATTGTATGTTTAATTACAGTACTTATGACAACTGCATTTTCATTAGTAGGATGTGGGGGAAATAAAGATAATGCAGCAAATGATGATGCATTAAAAATAACAATGGTTACTAGCGTAGGTGGAGTAACTGACGGAAGTTTTAACCAAAGTGCTTGGGAAGGACTTGAAAAAGCAGAAAAAGAATTAGGAATAAATATAAGTTATATAGAATCAAAACAAGAAGCTGATTATATTACTAACCTAGAGCAAGCAGTAGATGGTAATAATGATTTAATACTTGCAACAGGATTCCCAATGCAACAAGCATTACTAGAAACAGCTAAAAATTATCCAGAACAAAAATTTGCTATAGTTGACGTTGACTATGGTGATGAGACACCTGAAAATGTTACTTGTATATCATTTAATGAGTCTGAATCAGGATATATTGTTGGTTTAGTTGCAGGAAAAATGACAAAAACTAATATAGTAGGTTTTGTTGGAGGAATGGACAACGTAGTTGTAAGAAAGTTCCAAAATGGATATGAAGCTGGTGTTAAAGCTGCTAATCCAGATGCAAAAGTTTTAGCTCAATATGTTAACTCATTTGCAGATCAAGCAAAAGGAAAATCTATAGCAAGTCAAATGTACAGCAATGATGCAGATATAATATTTGCATGTGCAGGTGATAGTGGTGTAGGTACACTTGAATGTGCTAAAGAAACTGGAAAATTTGCTATAGGTGTAGATAGAGATCAAAATGATATAGCGCCTGATAATATATTAACTTCAGCAATGAAAAAAGTTAATGAAGGTGTATATAGCGTAGTTGAAAATTTAAACAATGGTACTTTTGAAGGTGGAAAAACTTTAGTATTTGGTTTAAATGAAAAAGGTGTAGGACTTGCTCCATCAACAGATAAAAATGTTCCACAAGAGATAATAGATTATGTTAATGAGCAAGAACAAAAAATAATAAATGGCGAGTTAGTAATTCCAAATAAATAAGTATATATGTATAAAAAAGTGGCTTAGTTTTAGGCCACTTTTTTGTTGTTAAAAATTAAATAAGTTGTAATAATAAGACTTTAGGATAATAATAAAATTAAGAAAATATACTATTTTTAACTTATATATAAATTTGAAGGGAGATAATTAATATAAAAAAATTTTTAAGAGTAATTTTAAAAGTAATGCTTATAGTTATTATAGTTATATTTGGATATAAGTTTTTGATTAAAGAATATAATCATCAAATGGAGAAAAAATATGCTGAAGAAATTAAAAATATGAGTGAAGAAGATTTAAAAATAGTAAATGAAGTAATTTCCTTAGCAAAGGAAAAAGAAGGCCAGGAATATACATGGGGTGGAAAAGGAGAGATAATAAATGAGGAAAGGTTTGAAGAATTAATTGGATATTATGGAGAAAGTTATTATCCATTAGATAAAAAAGATTATATAGGTAAACAAGGTTTTGACTGTTCAGGACTTACATACTGGACATATAAAACTGTTACAGGAGTAAATATAGGTTATTCTACAATGGAGCAGAAAGAAGTATTACAAAATTATAAAATTGATATGAAAAACCTTCAGCCTGGAGATCTTATTTTTACCACAAGACATGTGGTAATGTACATGGGAAAAGGAAAGATAATTAATTCAGCTAGTAGAAATCCATATCCAATTGGAGGAATAAAAGTAGAATCAGTTTTACCTTATAAAAAAGGACAAGCATATCGACCTATAGACTATATTAAGGCAAAATCATAATTTGTAATGTATATATTTTATAAAATTATGGATATAGAATATTACTAAAAATTGAGTACTGTGATTAAGGTATTTTATTTGTATCACAGTACTTTTTAATTTATTCATTAAATTTATGTAAAAAAATAAGCGCAATCAGTCATATAATTTATAAATTCTAAATATAAATTAATATGTGTGTGGTGCTAGCCATAAAATCTTTATCACTGCTCCATGAACATATTAGCACCATGCACGCCGATATTTAGGAGGTGATAATAATCGAGAGACTACTAAAGATGAATATAATAGTCCTATGTTTATTAACGATTAACTTAGTTTATATTAAAAAAATTTATGCTCTTCCTGCGGGGGTGGATAGAGTTGAGATTGGTAATTGGACTAAAACAAGAGAAGTTAATGAAGTAGGAGGTGACGAGAGAAAACTTAACAGCGAGGCGTTTACTAATATTCAAAATATTAATATGGGAGATGATATAGATAATATAGAAATTTTTACAAACTTATATGATACTGCATACAATATGAGAACTGTAAATACATTAAATTCTATTAGGACACAGGAAATCAGTAGTGAAGTTAGCAGTGTAATTAAAGGAAATAAAATATTAAGAACAAAAGCTCGCTCTAGTGAACCTATTTATTCCTTTGATTATACAACTATAAAAACTTGGATTGGAAGTGATATAAGTACTGTTTGGGAAGAAGATTTACTAGGAAATGAAATTATAACATGGCCATGTTATGTAGAAGTTTTAGATAATACATCTCAAGCTGAAGCGCCTGTAGAGTGGAGAATGATAGAGGGTAAATTTAATTTAAGTAGTGAAGAAATTAAGTTAATCAAAACAAATATGATACAACCTGTAATTGGAATAGAAACTAATAATGATGAAGAATTTAAACTTATATGTCCTTTTAATGATTTTTTGAATGTTTTTATTAATAAAAAACTTACTCATATAAACTATAGATCAATGTCAGATTATTATAAGTTTAAAATAGATAAAAATCTTGTGAATTATCGTTATACTAATCTTGTTGGAAATGAAAAATACTGCAATAAAGAATTGGACAAGCATATATCACAGCATACCCATGGTAATCATATAGACTGTAATATTTTAGGAGGGGATGTTAGTAACAATTATTATAAAATGGAGGGTGATATATCTAAATATATAACATCAACTACTAGTCAATATACAATATCTTTATTAGTAGGACAAGTTGGAAGATATGGAGAAGATATATCTTCTTATGGAGGTGGTATAAGTAAAATCTATTTATACCTAATTAGAAATCCTCAATTTGATGTTAATATCAAGCCCTATATAATAAAAGATGATACTAAAATTTACATAAATTCTGATTATAAATTTTCATATAATGAAGAGATTTTATTTGACATAGAAATTATAAATAGTAGTGAATATTATGATTATAGTAATCTAAATTTAAATATAGATTTAATAGAAAAAATAAACGGTAACAATAAAAATGATACAGAACCTTTTCATATAGATAAAAACTCATCTACATATAAAAATGAAAATATTATAGAGAGCATCCAGGTGTATATAAACGATGATGATACACCAAAGAGTATTAGCGATTTATCTAAGCTTAATAAAGGAGACAAACTAGTAATAAGCAGTGATAAATTAAGATACACTGTGACAGAAAATAATGCTGCTACAGAAAGAATAAATTACAACTATTCTTTTGAATTTAATTATTTAAATGACTATACATTTTATAAGTATGAAAATACTAAAAGATTGAATGTTAAGCCTATAGGAGGCAGACTAACAGTAACTGTGAACAGTGATAAAGAAGATTATTTTTATATTAAATTATTAGGAGAAGATAACTTTTTAAATATAAAAGTCAAAAATAATAGGTCTTATACTATATGTAACTTAGATTATGATAAAGAGTATAAACTTTCATTAATCAACTCATCGTCTTATAAACCAGAAATCAGCCAGACATTTACTCTTAAAAACTTGTCAGGATATAATACAAAATCCATAACAATAAATGCAAGTAAAAAGTACAATAATTATTTTACACAAAGGAAGATAGATGAAATTATTATAAATAGGTGATAAATATGGGAAGAAGAATAAAAAATATAAGAATAAAGAGGAAAAGAAAAAGAAAAAGAAAGATAAGAGTATTTTTCTTGATTTTATTTATAAATATATTTTTTTGCTCTGCTCTTATTTATGGTGAGGATGTTTTCTATGCTATAAAAACATTTATTTATAGAAATCAAGCACTAAAGATAGATATTAAGACTGAAAAAAATGATGATTTAGGGGATGTGAATCTTAATTTTAAAAATGAGGGTAGTTGTGATGTCTATCTTAGAGGGTTTGTTTTTGTTTATCCTAAGAATGAAGATAATGATGGCACAATTCTTAGTAATTCATCTATGAAAATAAATTATGGAGATAAAGATTTTTGGTATGTTGGTGATGATAATTATATTTATTATACTAAGCCACTAAAGGTAGGAGATTCTACACAAAAGCCCATGGTTAAAAGTATAGAGATTAATTTGAGTGATGAGGACAAGAGAATGTTGGGGGATGTAGATATGACAGTAGATATAGTAATGGAAGCAGTGCAAGTAAATAACTTTGCATATAAGTATCAGTGGGATATGGATAATATGGAGTTGGAAGATTACTTTAAGAATAAAAGTGAAGAAAATCAGATTTTAGAAGGTAATGATGTAATTGAATTAAATTTTAAATGAGTTGGGATAATAGGGGAGGTAAATAAAAATGAAAAATAAAAAGAAAACTAGGAGAATTGCTATAGTTTTGGCATGTATATTAATACCACTTGGAGCATTTGGGTTTGGATACTTTACTGCTAATAAAGAGGTAAGCAACCAAGTGGCACATACGTTAACTGTAAATGGAGATATTACAGGAAGTATTACTGAAAGTGTAACAACAGATGTTACTGGTATAGTACCAGGAGACCAGGTTGAATCAACTATAAACATTCAGCCTACATCTACAGCAGATAGTTTACTTAGAGTTAAAGTTAAACCTTATTGGATGAATGATTCTGGAGGAGAAGATACAGGTTTATCTAGTACCAATTTAAAATTACTAGAATCTAGTTCAATAAAAACAGATTTAAGTGAAAATAGTTGGTATAAAGAGGGAGATTACTATTATTATATTAATAAAGTCAATAGTGGAACAGGAGAAATAAATTTGATTAAAGGTATTGAATTTTTAGCACTAGATAATCCAGATTATGATGCTAATAAATATCAAAATAAAAAAATAGGAATAAAAGTAACTATGGAAATGGTTCAGTGTAGTAGTGATGCATATAAATTTAAATGGAATTCACTATCTACTGACTTAAACTCTGAGCTAGATAAACTTTCACCAGAAGGTAAAAAGATAAATTAAATAAGTAGTATAATTTATGGAAATATAAAATAACTCCTAAAAATAAGCCTTATTGAATAAAGCTACCAAGTGTAGTAATATGAAAATAAGGCTTAATGTATTTTTAGGAGTGATATTTTGAAAAAAATCGTAACATTAATACTTACTATAATTTTAGGAGTAAACACAATAGGATGTAATACAATCTCTTCATCTAAGGATGTGAAAATAATAAGTGGAAATAGTCTTGATGGAATTTCCATATGCAAACTTGCTAAAAAAGAAGATAACATAGAAAAGGGATATAAAACCACATATTTAATAGAAGGTAATGGAGAAAATTTAGAGAAATCTTTAAATAATAAGGAATTTGATATAGCCTTAGTACCAACAGATATAGCGGCTAAGATTTATAATAAAAATTCATCTTATCAAATTGCAGCAAGTATAGGACAAGGATCTTATTATTTGGTTACATCAGATCCAAGTATTACAGGATTTAATTCCACTTTAGTTAACAAGGAAGTTGCATTAATTCAGGAAAACTCTATGATAGATACTACAGTAAAAGCAATATTAAAAGAAAATAATGTGGATGAATCTTTAGTAAACTATAAATATACAAATACTGCACCAGAGCTAGTTACCGAGTTAGCTTTAGGTAAGGTGAGAACAGGTATAGTTCCAGAAACTTCCCTTGCCACATTATTATACAAGCATAGTGGACTAAAAATTTTATCTTCCACAAATAAAGCTTATGAGGAAGCTTTTAGTATATTAGGAGGTTATCCTCAGTTTAGTGTAATAGTAAAAAAAGATTTTGCAAAAGAAAATAAGGAATATGTGGATACATTTTTATTAAATTTAAAAGAAAGTATAGATTTCGTGAATGATAATCCTCTACAAGCAGGGGCTTATGGAGAAGAATTAAATATACCAATAAAACCACAAGTTTTATCAAGAGCTATAAAAAGATGTAATTTGGAATTTATATTAGTTGATGAGTTTAAGAAGAATTACGAAGAATACTTTAATATACTATATAATTACAATAATGAAGCTGTAGGGGGAACAGTTCCAGATGAATCAATTTACTACAAATAGAAAAATAAAAACATATCAATATAAAAATAAAATACAGGTAGCACTTTCATGTGTTATCCTGTTATTTTTATGGGAGATAATAGCTTTAAAAATAAACAATGATATTTATTTACCAACTTTAGGACAAGTCTGTTTAAGTATGAAGGAAATTATTTTGGAGGATAGATTTATTATAGATGTGCTGTCAACCATATCAAGATGCATATTAAGTTTTTTTATAGCTTTGTTAGCAGCATTTATTTTGGGGATAATTTCTTATAGTCTTGATATATTCAAAAATTTTCTAACACCAATAGTATCTTTAGCACGTTCCATTCCCAATATGGTTCTAATAGTTTTAACTTTAATATGGTTTAATAAAGAAAGCGCACCTTACATAGTGGTGTTTATTATGGTTTTTCCAGTTTTATATGATGCTATTTTAGGATCCATGAAAAGTATTGATAAGGGAATTTTAGAAATGGCATATTTATATAAAATTAGAAGAAGAGATAAAATATTAAAAATATATTTTCCAGCAATAAAATTTTCATTAATATCAATATTATCATCCACAATTTCTTTGGGATTTAAAATTGTAATTGCAGGGGAAGTGTATGGACAACCTTTATATGGAATAGGAGCCATGATTCAAAATGAAAAAGTAAACTTTAACACTACTGCAATTTTTGCTTGGATAATAATTATTGTAATAATTTCATTTATATTAAATCTTATGGAAAAATTACTACTAAGGAGAGTTTTTTTATGGAGAAGATAAACAAAGAAAATATAATTTCAATAAAGAATATAAATAAAAAATTCAATAATAAGATTATTTTTGAAAATTTTAATATAGATTTTTATGAAAATCAGGTGAACTGTATTATTGGTAAATCTGGATGTGGAAAGAGCACACTTTTAAACATTATTAGTGGGATTATAAAAAATGATGATGAGAAATTTGAAACAATTGAAAAATATGGAGTAAGCTATATATTTCAAGATGATAGATTGATTGATTGGCTAACAGTAGGTGAAAATATTACTTTAGTAGTAAAAAAATTATACAATAAAAAGAAATGTGATGACTTATGTAATAAATACTTGAGTTTAGTTGGAATAAAAGAATATAAAAATTACTACCCTCAAATGCTAAGTGGAGGTCTTAGACAAAGGGTAAATATCGCAAGGGCTTTTATTTATCCATCAAAAATTATTATAATGGATGAACCTTTTAAATCAATAGATGTAATTAATAAAGAAATAATAATGAATAATTTTAGAAAAATCCTAGAAAAAGAAAAGAGAACTGTATTATTTGTAACTCATGATATAGATGAGGCACTTTTATTGTCGGATAAAATATATGTCTTGGGAAAATCACCAGTTGAAATAAAGAAAATTTTTGACAGTAAAGATACTACAAAAGAAGAAGTGTATAACCTAATCAAAAAAGGATAATCACATATTTTTATGGATTATCCCTTTAAATGATAATATTTTTTATTTGAATCAGTAGTTTCCTTAATTGGAAACATATTAAATTTTATTAATCTATAATATTTCCATATAGAACTGGATAATAAACTGAACTAGTTGTATTAGGATTGAAGTCAGAAATTTTAACGCGTCCAACACCTTCTGAAATTGAGCTAGTTGATTCTATCATTTTTCCATCGCCTATATATATGGCAATATGGTGAACATGATATTTTATACCATCAACCAATTCTACTCTATTACAAGTTTCACCATTTTTAACTGAGTTGCAATTTTCATTATTATAGAAAATTAAATCTCCAGGTTTAATATCTTTGAAATCAATTTTTTTATTATTTTCTAAAACATATTTAGCTTGTTTATCAGACTTAAGTCCATTTAAATTATCAATACCTATAGAATTATAACAATAAGCTGCAAAAGTATTACATCTATATTGTCCAGCACTTGTACCATAAGTTACTCCTAGCTTTGTAAAACCATTGAATATTAAATTAGTTCTTATATCATCTTTATATTCAGGAACTATACTCATATCAGTACAAATACCATTATTATCGAAAGTAAAGTTAATATTTGCATAAGTTATATTATCATTTTTTAACATTTTATAATTATTAGTATCAAAATAATATAATTTATCATCAAAAGATTGTAAACCACTAAGAGCATAAGAATATTTATTATGGAAATAATATGTATCATTGCCTAGAGTTTTAAATCCTGAAATAGCATTATAGTCCTTATCATCAAAATAATAAAGCTTATTATTAACTACTTTTAATCCTGAAATAGCAGCACCACTTGAGTAATCAAAGTAATATCTGTTATTATTGATATTTTTATATCCTTTTGCCATAACACCATCTTTATCAAAGTAGTAAAGTTTATTGTCTATGATTTCAAAGTTATCCTTAAGTACATCTCCATCACTTAGGAAATAGTAAGTAGACCCATCAGTTGTTTTTCTAAGACCAGTTAACATTTTGCCAGTAGTTTTAGAGAAGTAGTATTTTTTATCGTTAATTTCTTTTAAACCACCTTTGAATGCAGAACCATCACTTAAGAAATAGTAAGTGTGATTATCATTGGCTTTTCTAAGGCCAGTTAACATTTTGCCAGTAGTTTTAGAAAAGTAGTACTTTTTACCATTAATTTCTTTAAGACCGCCTTTAAATACATCTCCTTTGCTTAAAAAGTAATAAGTAGATTTTTCGCCTTTTACTGTGACAGTTCTAAGACCGGTTAACATGGCACCAGTAGAAGTTGAAAAGTAATATTTTTTACCATTTACTACCTGATACCCTTTAACTTTTTTACCTGTTTTTGGACTATAGTAGTACTTTTTTCCGCCAGTAGTTACGAATCCAGATCGATATTTAACTGTGGACTTTGAAGAGCTTGTAGCAAAGCTTGTTATATTACTTACTTCCATAGCAGAAAATATCATTAGACAAATAGATAATGCTACTATTATATTTTTTTTCTTTTTTAATACTTTAAACATATATCCTCCACTCTTAATATATTTTTATATAGTAAATATATTCTACTATATTAAGGTATAAATAGTAAAATATTCATAGGTATAAATTGAAAATAAATAATAAAATATGACTATTTAAGTTTAATAAATAAAATGTTTATATAGTAAAGGAATCATATTATTGATTATTAAGAAGTAATAATGTAGAATTTGAGATAATCTTGTTATTATTGGGAGGCAAGCATGAATTTAAGACAACAAATAGAAAATTATATACCATATAACTGCGAAGAAGAAAAAGATAAAGAGATAATGTTAAAATATATGGATACTTTTGAAGATGTTCTTACAAGAAATAATGATATAGGTCACTTTACTTCATCCTGTTGGATAGTTAATAAAGAAAAAACAAAAGTGCTTATGGTTTATCATAATATTTACAACTCTTGGTCATGGACTGGAGGTCATGCAGATGGAGATAGTGACTTACTACATGTCTCTATAAAAGAAGCGAAAGAGGAAACGGGTATTAAAAATGTAGAACCTTTATCGGATAATATATTTTCCTTAGAAGTTCTTGGTGTAGATGGCCATATGAAAAAAGGAAATTATGTACCAAGTCATATTCATTTAAATGTTACTTATTTACTTTGTGCTGATGAAAGGGAAGTAACATATATAAAAGAAGATGAAAATAGTGATGTTAAATGGTTTTTACTAGAGGATGCAATTAAGGCTAGTAATGAACCATATATGAAAAAAATATATAATAAACTTAATAAAAAGTTAGAAGATTTAAAATAGTAAGGATGGTTTAATATGATTAATAGCAGAATTGAAAAATTAAGAAAAATAATGAAAGAAAAAAATATATTTGCTTATATAATTCCATCAGCAGATTATCATCAAAGTGAATATGTAGGAGAATTTTTTAAAGGTAGAGAATATATATCAGGATTTACTGGTTCAGCTGGTACTGTAGTAATAACTTTAGATAAGGCCATACTTTGGACAGATGGAAGATATTTTTTACAAGCTGAAAAAGAATTAGCATCATCTTGTATGGAACTTTACAAAATGGGGCAGGAAAATGTCCCAACAACTTTTGAGTACATAGAAAAAGAAGTTCCAGCAGGTTCTAAAGTAGGGTTTGATGGAAGATGTATAAGTGCAGCTATGGGTAAAGATTTAGAACTGAGTTTAGCTAAAAAAAATATAACAATATCTTATGAAGGTGACTTATTAGATGAAATATGGAAAGATAGACCTGCTTTATCTGATGAAAAAGCATTTTTATTAGATACTAAGTATAGTGGTGAAGATTTTACAAGTAAAATATATAGAGTTAGAGAGTTTATGAGGGAAAATGGAGCTACTGCTCATATATTGACAAGTTTAGATGATATATGTTGGCTATTTAATATAAGAGGTAGAGATGTGGCTTATAATCCAGTTGTGCTTTCTTATGCAGTAATAACTTTAGACAAAGCAATATTATTTGTTGATGAAAATAAAATAAATGATGAAATAAAAGAAAGTTTTGGGGATGAAGTAGTTGAAATAAAAGAATATTTCCAAATAGATGAATTTGTAAAAACTATAGACAAAGAAGAAGTAGTTTTAATTGATAGTAATAAAATAAATTATACACTATTAAAAAATATACCAGAGGATACAAAAATACTTAACTCAATGAATCCTTCTACAATATTTAAAGCAGTAAAAAATCCAGTAGAAATAGAAAATACAAAAGAAGCTCATATAAGAGATGGTGTAGCTGTTACTAAATTTATGTACTGGTTAAAAAATAATATAGGTAAAATAGAAATAACTGAAATAAGTGCTTCGGATAAAATGACTGAACTTAGAAAAGAACAAGGTAAGTTTTTAGAGGAAAGTTTTGCATCAATATCAGGGTATGCAGGTAATGGAGCTATAATTCACTATAGTGCAACTGAGGAGAGCAATACAGTTATTGAACCAAGAGGATTATATTTATTAGATTCAGGTGGACAATATTTAGATGGTACAACTGATATTACTAGAACTTTTGCAGTAGGTCCACTTACTGAAGAAGAAAAATATCATTTTACAACAGTTGCTAGAGCAATGATAAGACTTTCAAGTGTTAAATTCTTACAAGGTGTAAATGGATATTATTTAGATGTATTAGCTAGAGGAATACTATGGAATGAAAATCTTAACTATAACCATGGCACAGGTCATGGAGTAGGACATGTACTAAATGTTCACGAAGGGCCAAATGGTTTTAGATCTGATAATAGAAATTCAGCCACATTAGAAGAAGGAATGATAATGACTAATGAGCCAGGATTCTATAAAGCAAATTCTCATGGTATAAGATTAGAAAATGAGCTACTTTGTAAAAAAGGCATAAAAAATGAATTTGGTCAATTTATGGAATTTGAGACAATAACGATAGCACCTATAGACTTAGATGCTATAAATGTTGATCTTATGAAAGATGAAGAAAAAGCATACTTAAACGAATATCATAAAATGGTGTTTGATAAACTTAGTCCATTCTTAATGGAAGAAGAAGTTGAATGGCTAAAAGAATATACGAAAGCTATATAATTTTAGTGCAGTAGTTTTAAAATTTATTAAAAATAAGTCTCTTCTAAATAGAGACTTATTTTTAATAAATTTACAAATGTTACATGTTATATAAGTTTTATTTAGTATATGTAAGATTATAGATCAACAAGATTATTTTAAAATTATTAGTAATTTAATCAATATGTTTCTTTAAAAAGCTCTTTATACTATCCCAATAAGCATTAAAATCAGCTAAGTCAGATCCTGCATGCTCTCCATCTTTAACTAAAAGCTTTTCCTTTTCACAAGTAGCAGCATCATATAATTCATCCATCATATAAGAAGGAACAATTTTATCACTATCACCGTGAATAAAAAGAGTAGGAGTCTTTGACTTTTTCACCTGTTCTATAGCGGAAGCATCTTTTAAAGAATATCCAGCTCTTAACATGGTAACTAAATTGGTAAAATCAACCACAGGAAAAGATGGTGTATTTAAATAAGTATTTAGTTCGTAGCCAAATACATCATAAGCAGAGGTATAAGCACAATCGGATATAATACACTTAACATTGGAAGGTAAATCTTCTCCAGATGACATTAAAATTGTGGAACCACCCATGGATATACCGAAAAGTGCTATTTCAGAATTAGGATCATCGTCTACAATACGATCTATCCAATCACATATATCTAATCTATCATACCAACCCATACCTATGTAATTGCCTTCACTTTTTCCACTACCTCTTAAATCTGGAATTAAAATATTATATCCCAAGGAATAAAAATGAAGGGCATTTATGCTCATTAATTTGCCTTCTTCACCATATCCATGAGCAATAATTACCCATTTGGAGGTTTTCTTTTTTTGTTTAATCATATATGCATGTAATTTAAAATTATCAAATGAATTTATATACTCATCCGTATAATTGGATCTTTGAAGTAACCAGGTTTTATCAGAATAAGTATCCTTATATACATATTCGGCATAGATAGTATTTTTAGAAAAATTTGAATCTATTGCAATATTATAAAGTAAATTTCCAGCGAAAGTTCCTATGCTGATAATTGCGATTAATAAGATTAGAAAAGTAATTAAGATAAGTTTTTTTATTTTTTTCATAATAAATTAGCCCCTTTATTTTGAAAGTTTAACTTATATAGTCATACTTTAAATCTAAAATTGAAATGATAAAATTTATATATATTTAATTGTAGTTATATATACTTATTTTTTCAAGAAAAATAAAGTTGTGTTACACTTATATAAATAAGGGTAAAATGGGGTGAAAAAATTGAATAATATATATGATATAGCAATAATTGGAGGAGGGGTTATAGGTAGTTCTATAGCAAGGGAACTGTCTAAATACGTATTAAAAGTATGTGTATTAGAAAAAGAATTAGATGTGTGCAATGAAACTAGTGGGAGAAATTCAGGTGTATTGCATGCAGGATTTAATAATAAACCAGGTTCTTTAATGGCGAAGTTTTGTGTTGAAGGAAATGAAAACTTTGATAAAGTAGCTGAAGAACTAGATATTCCTTTCAAAAGAACTGGAAAACTGGTGGTAGGATTTACAGAAGAAGACAAAGAAAAATTAATACAAATGAAAGAACAAGGAGAAACAAATGGTGTTAAAAATTTAGAGATTATAAATAGAGAGAAAATAAAAGAATTATCACCATATCTAAATGGTAATTTTGCTTTATATTGTTCTACAACAGGCATATTAAATCCATTTATTTATACTATTGCAATGGCAGAAAATGCTGTAGAAAATGGTGTTGATTATTATTTAGATAATGAGGTTGTAGAGATAAATGAATCATTAAGTATAAATGAGGATAATGATAAAAATAAAAAAATATACGAAATTAAAACTAATAAGGGAGTTTATAAATCTAGATGGATAATAAATGCTGCAGGACTTAATAGTGATAAAATATCAAATATGATGGGGGGAAAAGATTATACAATACATCCGTGTAGAGGGGAATATTTTATACTAGATCAAAAAGCAGGGAAATACTTAAATATGCCAGCTTATCCTGTACCTAATCCTAAAGCAGGAGGACTTGGCATACATTTAACGCCGTCAATAGATGGAAATGTATTTATAGGTCCAAGTAGTGAGTATATAGATGAAAAAAATGATTATTCCGTAACAAAGGAAGTTATGGATTTATTGATAGAAGATGGAAGTAGAATTTTTCCTCATATTAAAAAAGAACATTTCATAAGAAACTTTTCAGGAATTAGACCTAAGTTAGTAGGAAAAGAGCAGGGTGGCTATGAAGACTTTGTAATAGAACTTAGAGAAGACATATCAAATTTTATAAATCTAGTAGGGATAGAGTCGCCAGGACTTACAAGTGCAGTTCCTATTGCCAAATATGTAGTAAGTCTATTATCGCAAAAAGAAAAACTAGAAAAAAATCCAAACTTTAAGAAGAATAGAAAAAAAATTACAACTTTTAAAGATAAGCCTATAGAAATACAAAGAAAGTTAATAGAAGAAGACGAAAACTACGGAGAAATAATATGTAGATGCGAAACTATAACAAAGGCAGAAATATTATGGGCAATAAATAATCCACTTGGTGTTGAAACTGTAACAGGAATAAAATACAGAACTCGTGCTATGATGGGAAGATGCCAAGGTGGATATTGTCAAACTAGAATAACTAAATTAATAAAAGAAATAAAAGGCAAAAAAGAAGAAGATATACTCTACTGTAGAAAAAATTCAAATATGTTTGTGGGGAAGGTGAGAGTATAATGACCATAAAAAAGGATGTTGTAATTATTGGTGGAGGTCCAGCAGGTTTAGCTGCAGCTGTAAAATTAAAAGAATGTGGTATAGAAGATATATTAATAATTGAAAGAGAAAAAAAGCTTGGTGGAATACTTAGACAATGTATCCATGATGGATTTGGTTTAACTAGATTTAAAGAAACTTTAAGTGGTCCGGAATATGCTCAGAGATTTATTGATGAAGTAATTGATAAGAATATAGAATATATATGTGATACTACAGTAATAGACTTAACTAAGGATAAAAAAGTAGTTGCTGTAAACAAAAATGGACTAACTGAATATGAAGCCAAAGCAGTTATTTTAACTATGGGATGTAGAGAGAGAACTCGAGGTGCCATAAGTATTCCTGGAAGTAGACCAGCAGGAGTATATACAGCAGGTGTCGCTCAATCTTATATAAATTTACAAAATACTATGGTTGGAAAGAAAGTAATTATACTTGGGTCTGGAGATATAGGATTAATAATGGCGAGACGTATGACTTTAGAAGGTGCAAAGGTTGAGGGTGTTTTTGAAGTACTTCCTTATGCTAGTGGACTTCCTAGAAATATTCAGCAATGTTTGAATGATTATAATATTCCTCTACATCTAAGTCATACAGTAACTAAAATAAAAGGAAAATCAAGAATAGAAGGGATTTCTGTAAGTGAAGTAGATGAAAATATGCAAATTATAGAAGGAACAGAGAAAGATTATGATTGTGATACTTTAATACTTTCAGTTGGTTTAATACCAGAAAATGAATTATCTCTGAAAGCTGGAGTTGAGTTGGACAACAATACTAAGGGGCCTATTGTTGATGAAAATTACGAAACAAGTGTGGAAGGTATTTTTGTGGCTGGTAATGTACTTCATGTTCATGATTTAGTTGATTTTGTTTCACTAGAAGGAGAAAGACTGGCTGATAAAGTAGCAAAGTATATAAAAAATGAAGGACTTCCAAAGTGTGAAATAAATATAATTAAAGATAATAACATAGGTCATATTATTCCTCAAAAAATAAGCGGTCAAAAGGATTTTGTTTTGTCAATGAGAGTCAAAAATCCTTTAAAAAATGTTGTAATAGAAATTAAGCAAGATGATAGTATTGTAAAATCTATAAAAATGAAAAAAGCCATACCAGCAGAAATGATTCAAATAGAAGTAAATAAAGATAATATAAAATCTAATTCTGATTTAAAGGTGGTGATAAAGTGAGAGAAGTATTTACATGTATAATATGTCCCAACGGTTGTGAAATAGAAGTTGATTTAGATAAGGATAAAATTACTAGAATTGAAGGTGCATCATGTAAAAAGGGAAAAGAATATGTAAATCAAGAATTAAGGGATCCTAGAAGAAATATAGCCTCATCAGTTAAGGTAATCGGTGGTGAAGCAGAATTAGTAAGTGTTAGGTTAAACAGAAGTATACCTAAGGATAAAATATTTGATGTGATGGGTGAAATTAAGACAATAGAAGTAAATGCACCTATAAAAATAGGAGATGTAATTGAAGCAAACATCTTAAATTTAAATGCAGATTTAATTGCCACAAAAAATATAGATTTAATTTAAGAATAATAAAAAGATGACTAAATTTGTTTCAATTAGTCATCTTTTTTAACTTTTTATATTGTATTTATATATTTTTCTAATGAAAAAATTAAAATATTATGCTACACTTAAGGAGATTACTTAAAGGAAAACATTTACAAAAGATTATAAAAATAAGGTTATCAACCTTTAGTAAATATATATAA
>OOCW01000841.1_pt1 | contig 26006 bp, 23 predicted proteins | sample 1671201 | NCBI WGS metagenome assembly OOCW01 (sample SAMN06348132, study PRJEB24527) | human gut metagenome | biome: human gut; feature: ankylosing spondylitis patient; material: feces | host: Homo sapiens | place: China | collected 2015-10
CCGCTAATTCCTTATAATTCTCAAAGGGTTTATTTGTATTTAAATACATAGCCAAACTGTCTCACCTCTTTTGCATATCACGTTACTTTAATATCATTGCCTTATTATACCATACCCTAACAACTCATCACTTATCTCATTATAGCCTTTTCAAAATATGCTTATGCCACTAATCCCATCATATTTTTGCAATCCCTTCTCATTTATTTATAATGCAGCTTCTCTTTGAAGGTTTTCTACAATTGGAAGATCTGCTGGTGCCCAATCTAATGTCATTAGTTCTTCTACCTTAAGCCATTTATGATCCACATGTTCTTTTCTTATAAATTCAGGTGTCTCTACCTTACAAATATAACTATGCATTGTGATTGCAAAGTCAGGATAAGTATGTTCTACTGTCATAAAGAAATCTTGCTGCTCTATGTGTACATTTAATGCCATCTCTTCTCTTAACTCTCTTTCTAATGCTGCCATTTGTGTTTCTCCAGCTTCTATTTTGCCACCTGGAAACTCATATTTATAAGTAATATAATCATACTTTCCTTTATTACGCTGCATGCAAAGTATACGTCCTTCATAAATAATAATCGCTGCTACTACTTCATGTTGTTTCATATAATGCCTCTTCCCTTTATTCTATTAATACTTTACGAAACTATTTTCTTTTTGTCCTTCTAATCTATAACCTATACTACCTTCTCCTATATTAATACTTTTGATAATTCCTTCTACTAATGTAGTATTTTTACCATCAATCCATTTATAAATACCAGGTGCATAGCCTGCTGCTTCATAGCCAATGCGTTTGCCTGATACTTTAAACTGTTTAATTGGTTTCTCACTCACTATAGTTGTTTGACCTGTTGTTAAACCATAAATATAGAGCCCTTCTCCAATATCATGATTACTACCTTTCTTTGTATAGTAAAGACAATTATTTTTTAATTCTGCATTATGAACTGGTACATTTACCAATGTTTTTTCGCCATTGCCTTCTAAATCAACCACCTTTATAAAACCTGTTGCTTCTTCAATATAATAAATGTGATTATTATTAATCCAGAAATGCGTTGCTGGTGGTGTAAGTTTCTTTTGCTCATTTGTTTTGAGGTCAATACTGCATACCGCCGGCTTTTCACTGCTGCCAACTTTATATGCTAGTGTATATAATTTGTCATTATTAATATGTATATTTCCTTTAATACCATAGCTGCCTATTCCTACTTCTTCTTCATCTGTGCTATCCCTTACATCCACTGCTAAATCATATACATATCCTTCTGTACCTATAGGAACTTCTTTTTTTGTTTTTTGATTGTATGCACCTATATTATAAAACTCAATCATATTTTCCATACTTGTGTAATAAATCATATCGCCGCTTATTTCAATTCCCCCAAATTGATGGCATGAAATAACTTCTGAGCCTTTCCCCTTTACAATCTTATATAATGTCTCTTGCCCCATTGTTAAATCACCTTCATGAATAGCTACATAAAGTGTGTCTTCCATAGGTATGATTTTTGAAATCCAGCTTGTATCTACGTTATTAGGAATTTGCCAAACCACTTGTGATTCCATAGTTGTTAAATCATACTTTTCCAAAACGCTACCTTTGCTATTTTCTGCAATATAATAAAACGCATAATCTATTACACCTTCACATCCATGAGTATTTTTAATTGTTTTTATAACATGAGGTGTCCCTTTATCCTTTTGACTATAAATCGTTATTGTATGACTTTCACTTTTCTCATCATAACTGGTTACTTCATAGTAGTTAATGCCATTGAAATTAACTGAAGCTCCCATATCTATATAATTATCTTCATCTTCTTTTGATGCACCTAAATTTTTCTTTATAATTTGGAGTGCTTTATGCTCTTCATCTCTATCTAATTTAATACCCTTATCACTTATAAATACTAAGCCATCTTTATACTCTACTTTTCTTCCTACAACTTCTCCAATGGCACGAAGTGGTAAGTTGATATTTCCATTAAACTTTTTAGGTGCCTCAGAAAGCTGACCACTTTCTTTTGTTTTCGTATTATTTTCATCTATAAATGTCTTCTCAAATGCTTGGCTGCCTACATTTAATTTAATCACTTGTGATTTACCAGTACTCATTCTTCCGCCCTCAAAGCATTTCATATCAATGCACTCTAAGATGACTTCATCTGGTTTGCTTTTATCCCATTTAACATCCCAGATTTCTTCATCACTCCCAATAAGTTCTGTGACTAATCTTAAAGGTAAATAAACTTTATCTCCCACATTATTTACTTTGTATTTTCGATAAGAAAGGTCTTGATACTGCTTATTTGTAAAAATCTTATCCTGATAATTCACAGGTACAATGCTCACTTCATCTAAAGGTGCTGCACATACACTACTTCCTATCCCCATAATCAAAAGTCCAATTAATAACCAATGTTTTTTCATACGCTCATCTCCACTTCTATCTATTTTCAGCACCTTTCCCATTCAAGTGCCTTACTTTTTATCTCGATTTCTAACTGTCTAGCCTTAACTTCATTTTCCGTCCTTATCCTATCATATCATTTATGTATTATCTGTACTTATAATGACTTTGCCTTATAATCTTAATATCTGCGTCTTATAACCGTAATCAAATGGTAATAATCGCATGCTTACAAGCACTCCCGCAACTTTTCCAATGCTTTTTTCTTTCTATTTTCTGCTGTTTTATAATTCAGTCCTAAACGCTGAGCTATAGACTTAAGTGATTCTTCTTTGATGTAATAAGCATTAATCAGTTCATATTCCCCTTCATTTAGAAGTCCTAACCCCTTCTCGCATAGTATCTTGCCTATGATTTGATTTTCTATATTGATACTTTCATCCTCATAGCCTGTCTCATCCTCTAATAACACATTCTGTCTTTGATTGACCTTACGATTCATATTGGCACGCCAGCCATGTAATCTCACCTTATAATAGCTTCCAAAGGTAACACCATAACTCTCATCATAATGCTCCCAAGTCTGTCTAAAAATAAAATAACACTCCTGCTCCAAATCATCTTGATCATAACCTGCTAAATAAGTCTCTCTACAAAATTTATTACGTAGATTTTTAAGCTTGTCCCACCAAATTTCAAAGGTCTTTTCAAAACTCTCTTTCATCCTTAAGCTTCTTTCCGCTGCAGCTTATTTATTTGCGCAACACAAAGATAGCACATCGTAAACTTTATCTAAAATATAACAAAAAGTCCTAACTCACACGCTTAAGGTAAGTTAGGACCCTTTATAAACTCTATGTTTTTTATTTAACTATGTATCGCAAATTCTCTATCCTATCATTATGATTTTATTTTATTTGAAGCCTTCAAGTGCTACTGTAAATCTACCATTATTGTTACAAGCACCTAATTTATAACCTCCATTAAAGTCAGGATAAGCTTCTGGTTCCCAATAAAATACGCCTAAGCCTTTTGAATTTGATACTGCTTTTACTTTATTATTCATTTCTTTTACAAAGGCTTTTGCTATATCTGGGCTTGCATAATCTATACCAATTTCGCAAAGCATAACTTCTTTACCATATCTAGCAACCATGCTTTGCATATTATTATATGTGTTGTTAGCAAGTGTTTGCCAATTAGAAGTTGATGGGTATAGTGACATACCAATGACATCATATTTTGCACCATTATTTCTAAGCCCATCAAACATCCATTTATAAAGTGTATTATTATCCCCATTTGCTAAATGTACGATAACTTTTGTATTCGGACTTACTTTTTTTACAGCATCATAACCACAGTTAATAAGCCATGCGAAATTCTTCATATTGCTAGAAGCTCTCCCATATTCCCAAAGCATACCGTTATTTGTTTCATTTCCTACTTGTACCCATTTAGGATAAATACCTGCTTGTGTTAAGCTTCTCATGACATCATATGTATAGTTATAAACAGCTGTCATTAATTGATTAAAGTCATACCCACTCCATGCTGCTGGAATCTTTTGATTAGCAGGATCTGCCCATGTATCACTATAATGGAAGTCAATCATCACATCCATCCCTAATGCATTTGCACGCTTTGCCATGTTTAATGTATTTGCCTTATCACACCAACCACTTCCTATATCACCTGATGGATTTACAAAGACCCTTAAACGAATGGCGTTAATACCAAAGTCATCTTTTAATATGCTAAGGACATCTTTTCTAACACCATATTTATCGTACCATACATATCCCTTACTTTCCATGGCTGGTACCCAACTTACATCAGCCCCCTTAGCAAATGTAGCTGCCTGTACATTACTATTCACACCAAAACATACTAGTAAAAATAGTGAACACATTATATAACGCATTACTCTCTTCATCATACATTCCACTCTCCCCTATGTATTTGCATTTTTTCAACAACTTACATTATATTTTTACACCTTTTTTAGTACAATTACAATACTTTTTGTCTCCAATTTTCTAAATTTTTAGTTTATTTTTTAACAATGTTACATTATTACTTTGTCAAACGTTTGTATATTTTGTACTATTTTATATTGATTATATTTGCATATATCATTTTTTTTAGTTAAACTATACGCAATATACTATTTACTATTAAAACACTAGAAGGAGCGACATAAATGTTTATACCAGTATTACTCAATATGAATTTGGAAGTACCTACTGAAGAGTTTATGCTGAAAATCTATAATAATTACTATGCTCTTGTCAAATATACTATTTCCAATATCGTAAAGGATAAACAAGCCGTAGAAGATCTTATTCATGATTGTTTTATCAGCCTAATAGGTAAAGCAGATTTACTTCAAGAATTAGAACTCTATAAACTAAATAGTTATATTGTTATAACCGCTAAACACAAGGCTTACGATTATAATAAAAGCCATATGAAAAGAAGTGCGCTAGAACAACCTGCCATTACAGAAGCTGGCGCTGAATTATGGGATTTCATTCCTAGTAATAATCTAAACCCTTCTGAAATCGTAGCTTGGAGAGATCAATATAAGAATACTATCAATATCATAAATCAACTTCCAAGTAAATATCGCGATACATTGCTTTTAAAATATCAATATCATATGGCAGACCATGAAATTGCGCGCCATATCAATGTAAAACCAGAAAGTATCCGTATGTACATCAAGCGAGGTCGAGAAAAGTTACTAAAATTAATGGAGGAGCATCATATTTATGAACTTAAATAATAAATACACAAAATTATATGAAGATGATTATCATGAACTACTCATTAAAATAACTACTGCCACTTACGTTGATCAATTAGGAGAATGTATTGAAACTAAACGAAAAGAACTTATGGACTTGCCTGAGTATAAAATACCTAAAGAAAGCCTTTTAAAATTTCAAACTAACTTACTTCAGGCGAAAAAAAGGAAGCCTCATTCAAACTTCAAATTCGGCTTTTCTATCTTTTCTAACAGGGTAGCTACTCTTATATGCATTATCTTAGCAGGGTTAACTTTAACTGCAACTACTGTTGAGGCTTTCAAGGTCCCAATCCTTAACTTTTTCATCCGTACGACTGAAATTTATACCAACATTAAGATCAACAGATATACAGCAAGCACTGCTCCCAAACTTCCCGCAGAATGGGATCATCAATTTTATCCTCACTATATTCCAGAGGGCTTTGAAATCATTAAAGCCTCTATTAATAATGCGAATGGACGAATCGTTTATAAGAATGAACATAATAATATTATTTCATATACTACATATATCGATAACCAAGATTTATTTATTGACTCAGAAAATACCGTTTCTAAAGATATTTTAATTAATGGTTCTCCTGCTAAATTACTTTTTAAAAACAATCTATCTACTATTATCTTTAATAATGAGAGTTCTCTTTTCACTTTATCCAGTGATATTCCTGAAGAAGAACTCATTACCATTGCCGAGCATGTCTCTAGAGATTAGTATTTTAGACCTATATATACAAAGCAATACAAAAGGTGTAACATACCCCACTATGTTAAATAGGATTATGCTACACCTTTTATTTATCTATATTTAATAATATTGAGATTGCGAATTTACTGTTGCTTGTTCTATTACTTTCCCACTGCTGTCGTACGCTTTACCAGTAACTTGCGCGCGATAACTGTATCCCTTCTTAACAGCTTTACTCTTTTCAACCATACTAAAGTACTCTTCTTTACTTGACCAAGTCGCTAATGTTTTCCACTGGTTATCATAGAACTGTTGGAGTTTTACAATAGTCTCAACTTTTCCTGAACGTAGTGCACTTGTAGAACCACTCACTGTAGCAATTCCATTACTAATATTAATAGAAGCACTGATATCATTAATACTTGTAAAGATTGGCATAATCTCATCATCTGGATTCATCTCTTCTTCATCTACTTCGCTAATACAAGCTACTTCATTAGTTATTTCTTCACTAATATAAGTGTTTCCAATATTGTCTTCCACTACCTCTGCTTGAGTAAGTGTAGGCACCATCATTCCTACCATTAATAATACTGCAATCCATTTATTTCTCATATCTATCTCCTTTTATACAAACTCCCACTATTAAAAGACATTATCTTAAAAAAAACGTAACAAAAATTTTTATTTTTTTGTTACGTTTCTTTTATTATAACGTCTTATATATTTGTAAGAAGAAATAAGCGCGCAATTTCTTCAAAATAAATCTTTAGACAAGGAACTCTAACTATGCAAAAATGTAGGTCACGCTTTATCGGGGTAATAAGTGTTCTACTAATAACTTTCGCTATTGGCGCTAATTTTTTAAGTCACACTAAAATCTTTACGCCTTATAGAATGGTATTAGTTGGCACTACGGATTCAAACAATCCAAATCAAACAAATATCTATGCACAAATTACAGAACACACGAATCCAACTATCATTGATGATATCGAACTTACCTTAATATATGCAGAGCCTCTGTCTAATGTACCTGAACTACCTAAAGACCCGGACTTATACGTTGCTATAACAAGTCCTAGGTCCTCTACCATAGTTTGTGAATTCAATCTATGGCAACAAGGTGACTCACTGATCATCCAGCTTGGACATGGCATGGATTACTCTGATTCACTCTTCAAAAGAGCTGATAACACAGCCCTTTTACAAGCATTAAAAAGCCATCTTTAATGCTTATTTAATAACTAAATCCAATAATATGTTTTAAACTAATAACTAAATCCAAATTCAAAAAGAAGCACCGTAAACTCACTCTACCATACAGTTTACCGTGCTCCTTTTTTACTTTTAACTTACTCCAACAAAATTTTATCTGACGTTCGACCGTAGGGAGCGTCAAGGAAAATTTTGATTTCCCCACTTATCCCCGTCTCAACTATCACTAAAACTTAAATGTCACTCACACACTACGCACAACTACTAAAACAACTTTTATCCTCTAGCATAATGTGACTGAATACCCAATCTTGTAAGAAGTTTCTAATCTTCTTTAATTCTTGAGTTGGTCTTTCTACTAAGTCTGTACAGTCTACAGCATTAATGAATTTTTTAAACTCCTCATGACGTGCTTTATGTGCCTCAAATCCTGCAAAGCTATTTTCCTTAAGGATTTTTTCTTCTGTATAGAAATGATATGTCATGTATTCTCTTATCTCACATAATTTAGCTAGTAAATCTTTTTCAGTAGCTCCTATACAATCTGTTAAAATTAATTGTTCTATATCTCTCCCTATTCTAAACAATACCTTGTTATGACTATCGATTTCCTCATTTCCCGTTGCTATACTATTATCCCAATCAAATTGAAAATCAAACATTTATCTTTCCTCCTCTAGTCTACTCTACGATGTCAATTTATAATGTTTTATCTAATTATGTTTTATAGTCATTAAATGTTTTGTAAAAATAAGGCTTCATTTTCTGAAATTCTTTGATGTTCTAAACTACCTAATACTATATTTTTTAAACTATCATCCTTAATAGGACCATGAAAACTATTTAATATTCTAAGTTCAATATATAACTTGAAACGATACAACCCTTTCGGTATTGTAACATCACAAGTTTGTTGAATCTTTCTAAGTAACGGTCTTGCTATCTGTCTTAAGATTGCAGCATTGGTTAAAAGTAACTGTTGCTGAATATTAGTAAGTTCTCCAATAATCTGTGGTGCTAATATTTCACTTTTTATAATTTCCATAGTTTGTTCTATTGCTGTATATCTTAATTCTAATTCTGCTTTAATCTTTTCGTATTCTATAATTTTACTTTCTATCACATAGATTTGCTCTCTTAAAACCTGTTCTCTCTGATCTTCTTCAACCATACCTATACGATGGAAAGAGCTTTTAATACGATTAATTAATTTACGTTTTGCTTTACTTACCTCTTGAAGCTGTAAATGTAAACTTCTATAAGATGCATTTAATTCATCTAAATGCTTATTTACTTCATTAAGAGACATCTCCTCATTATCAGATGTCCCTTCTAATATTAAATCTGCATTCTTTTTAAGAGCCATATACTTTTTATTTTGTTCACGTTGATAACCATAGATTTCTACAATACGATTATTAATCTCATTAAGTAGTCCATAAATCGTATCACTTGTTATACCTTTTTTTAGTTTATCTTTTAATACCGCATAGGCAGTTGAATTTTTGATATTACTAATTAGCTCATCTTGCCAATTTGCAATATCTTTCTCTAATACTTCCAAGAAATCATCTGAATAAATATAGTTTATCAATTCTAATGGTAACTCTCGTTCATCTTGCCACCCTAATTCCCTATAAGTCTCTCCATCTTGACCATAACATTCTAGAAGCCTAATATAGTACTCTTCTATCGTTAATTTGTTCACCTCTTTATTCAACGCTTTCTTTTCCTCCTGCAGTTATTTATTGGTACTTTCATTTCTATTTTATCATATTGCTCATATTTAGCGCATTAGGTTTCAATATTTGAACATTAGTTCACTCTTATATCATGTGCACTTCCCCATTTTCTAAATACACAAGCAATCTACCTTGCCCTTTTTCATCATATCCTTTTAATATACCTTGTATAATCATTGGACTTTCGTAAATTATAGTGTTTTCTCCGTTACTATCTATTCTATCTTTTTCGGCTAATTCATTTCCTTTATTTAGTAAATTTAAATGAATTAATTTACGTGATGCATCAATGCTATACTTCTTATTATCAATAATCAAGTTTTTCTCCATATAAGTAATAAACTTCTTCTCTACAATATGATCGATGCCTTGTAAAATCTCTGCTTTTAATTCTTTCTTTAATGTCTCTTTAAAATCAGTTTCTAATTTATGATTAAATTCTCTTTCCAGCTCATTAAGTCTTACCATCTGGGCAGTATTAATAAGTTCTATGTCTTCCTTGATGCCTGCAATATTTTCCTCTAAACTTATAATCTTCTCATGACTTGTTTCAAAATCCTTTAACTTGCCTACATCTTGGATTTGTGCCATAAGTCTTTCAAAGGACTCACTAAACTGCATAAGTGTTTCACTTAAGGTTTTACTTTTTTGCTCACTTTCACGGATACCTTTTATCAGTTCTTCCATCTTACTGTCTTTTACTTGTTTTTCATCCATTCGCTTTTACCTCCAATGCTGCTATTACCTGGTCTACTTGCTTATTAATCTCTTCTCCCCACAAAACTGCTTCTTCATAATCTTCGCTATACATAGGCAACTTTTCTATATAATATTGCATACATAACACTTCTATCTTCTCTTTAAGATAAAGTGTTAAATAGGGTTTAATATCCTTCTCATATGAAACCTCTTCATTACATATGATTTCTTTCATGAATCTTTTCTCATCCCATTTTATAAAGCACTCAAAATACTTGGTATATGATTTTATCTTATAATAAGCCTTAGCTGCTTCTTGCCACTCTTTTGCTGTTTCAAAATGCCAAGCAGCCTCCTGAAATCTGCCACTTTCTTCAGCCAGTTTTCCTTTGCAAAAGTGCTCTCTCAGTCTTGCTTTAGGTATACGCAACTTTTCATATTGTGCCAAAGCCCTTTTATAATCTTCTGCTGCTTCGAACTTTAATGCTTCTAAATAAAAGTCTTCTGCGCTAGATACTTCGCTTAAATCGAATGTTTCTTCATCAAATGCTGTTTCATGTTGCATATCGATCTTTAAAAGTTCTGACATAAAATTGGGTGTTACTTCATCTTCTATAAAGCATAAGTTTTCTTGAGCACGGGTTAAAGTAACATATAATAAATTCAACATGTAACGATAAAAATATGGGTTGCTTACACTCCTTAATTCCTGCTCTTGTGCCATTTTATAATAGTTATAAAATGCTTCCCAATGTTTTTTAAAACTACTAATTAGGTTTACGCCAACAATATATTTATTCTCAAGTCCTTTAACTTCATAAATTGTAAAAATACGAATCTTATTCTCTAAGAGTTCCTCTAATTCTTCTTTTTCACGTAAAGTAGGCACTACAATATAGGCATAAGCCTTTTGAACTGCCGCCTTTAAAAGCTTGATCTTCTCCCCACGATTTTGGCATAAAGTATATACATTTCCTACTTCTTCGCACATCGCTACTTCTTCACTATAGTCATTGCGCTTATCCTTCCCAAAGACTTGTTGCCTTAAGGCCGCAAGCCTATTGGCTAGTTCCACAATCTGCTTAGGATTTCTATAATTATGTGTTAAAACTAAACGGTTAGCATCTTCTTTATAACGATAATTGTAATGCTCTAAAAAAGTCATAATGCGCTTTGTATCAAAATAAGTAGGTGCAATGGTTTGATGATAGTCTCCGCTTAGAAGGAAGTTGCCCATCTCCTGCAGCCTTGTTTGTAAAAGATAAATTTCAAGCTCCGTTAAATCCTGTACCTCATCTATTACAATCCAATCATAAGCGTTGCTCCTATATGTAGTCTGCTCTTGTAAGAGTAATCTTCTACATAAATCATTTTCATCTAAAATCCCTTTTTCCCTTTGCCAAGCCACATATTTAAGGGCCAGCTCATATATCACCTTACTTTGCTCAGGTTTATAAAAGCCATATTGCTTACTTAATCGCATATATTGTTCTTTTGGCAAGAGACCATTTTCTTCAAACTGTGGCTCCCAATCATCTCCTGCATAGCCTTTAATTAGTCCTCTTATTTCTCGCCAAGCTTCATATGCCGTTAAGTTTAAAATCACATCTTTATAAGCTGGATTCATAGATAAGTTTTGACGCATTGGTATAAAGAATTCTTCATTAAATTGATCGTACTGCACCATAAAATCAGTCTTAGCCTCAGCCTTAAGCCAATCTCTTAAAGCCAAGAATTCTACTTGTTTTTTATATTCTTCTACTTCATTAGGTTCTAATTCATTTTTAAGTACCGTCTCAAAAATCTTCTCGGCAGACTCCTTTAATTTACTAGAATACGTATAGTAACCCACCTTAATTCCTGGATTTTGTTTAATCAAATCAACTAATTTATAAACACCTATTGTCGTTTTGCCACTTCCTGCACTTCCAAATAATATAAGTGGCCTATAATCTGCATTCACACATTCTCTTTGATTTTTATTAAGGTAGTATATGCCTTGCAAACTTTCTAAATCAATAAGCGATTCAATTCGCATATGTTTAAACACTCTTGTGATAGATGTTTCTGGATTATAGTCCAAGGTTGCTGCTCTTCTATCTGCTTCTAAATCTGCTTCTAAATCTTCTAGACTTACCTCTCCACCATCTTCTACTTGTTCTACCTTAGGGATTACTTTACTGAGTGCTCTTGCCTTGGTAATCTGCGCATCATGATTACAATACATAAGTAAAATCAAAGCATCTTCATAACCTTCTAATGGTATATTTAAATCTTTAGCTTTGGTGAAAAGTATACGACACCCATCACTCACCTTAAACTTCCAGACTTCTTTTAAGATTGTATCCCCATAAACCTTCTTCACACTAAATCTACGATTCAATTCATTGGCACCTACATTACTTTCCCAAGCGCGTATAAACTCATCTACTTTGCTTAAGATTTGTGCCTTATTTTCTCGTGGTAAGCTTCTTTCAAACCGAATATCTTCTAGTACACTCAAGTTGCCACCTCATTTCTCTTAATCCTACAATTATTTTACTAGTTATTTATGTTTTTATTATGGTATTTATCATACATTCTCCTTATTTCTGGTAAAATATATTAGACTTAAATTTAGTGAAAGGATACATCTATGAAAATTCATAAAAAAACAGCAACCTTTTTGGTGCTTATATTAACTATATTATTTGGCCTTATCTTCTGGATTAATGGTCTTTTTTATCCTGGCGACCAATTAGCACGCACTAACTTAAATAGTACATCTGAAGTAACTGTCACTGCTACTTCTAATTATTATGCCTTTATGCCTGCTAATAAAAAAGCAGATTCTGCCTTTATTTTATACCCTGGTGCATTAGTTAATGCTGACGCCTATGCCCCACTTATGATGGAACTTTCATCTAAAGGCATTCCTAGTTTCATCGCCAAAATGCCTTTAAATATGGCTATCTTAAAGAGTAATGCTGCTCATCAAATCATGGCCCACTATCCAAATATCCAAAATTGGTATATTGGTGGCCATTCTTTAGGTGGGGTTATGGCCGCCAATTATGCCCTGAATAATCCAGAGCGCTTTGAAGGGATTGCTTTCTTAGCTTCTTACCCAAATAAAGATTTATCAAGTCATGATTTTAAAGTACTTTCTCTCTATGGCAGCAATGATACGGTACTCAATATGGCGTCTTATGAGCAATCAACTTCACTTCTTCCAGACGAGGCATTTACAGAAATAGTCATTGACGGTGGTAATCATGCTAAATTTGGTAATTACGGTGTTCAATCAGGTGATAGCCCAGCAACTATTTCTGCCGAGGAGCAACAACGCATTACTGTAGATGCAATCCTTAAAATGATAGAAAATTAATGTCTATTTATTAGCGTAGTTATTATGTGTTTTAAATAATATACTTATATCAATTGTTGGTATAAGTATATTTTTTTATTTTTGGAGCGTACCCGTGTTACTAAACTCTGGATTGATGATATGCTCATTGGGATGCAAAATAGCTTATGTACGCCTCATATTTATGAAGTAACCTCCACCCTCACACCTGGTAAACATACACTTACTATTTGTGTTGATAATACAAATTACCCAACTAAAGGGGGACACCTTACTTCAGAGGATACCCAAACCAACTGGAATGGCATTACTGGCAAGATTGAATTACTTTTCTTTAACAAAAGCCTTTTAAAAGATATTATGCTTTTCCCAAATGCGCAAGACTGTACTGTTACGATCAAAGGGCAATTTGAAAATCCAGCTCCTACTACATTACACATAGAAGCTGAGAGCTTTAATAGTGATAAGCTGCATCATGTGACGCCTATGCGCTACACCATTTGTGAGTCTTCCTTTGAAATTACTTATGCTTTAGGTGATAAGGCACTGCTTTGGGACGAGCATCACCCTAATCTCTATAAACTTATTTTAAAATGTACACATAATGATATTCTTTTAGATCAACACGAACTTACCTTTGGACTTCGTGATTTTAAAGGCACACCAGATTACTTCACAATTAATAACCACCCTATCTTTTTACGTGGTAAGCATGACGGACTTATTTTCCCACTTACAGGTTTCGCACCTACTGACTTAGATTCTTGGCTACATATACTAGGCATAGCTAAATCTTATGGTATTAATCACTACCGTTTCCATACCTGTTGCCCACCAGAAGCCGCTTTTGAAGCTGCTGATAGATTAGGGATTTATATGCAACCTGAATTACCTTTCTGGGGAACAATTACTGCACCTGGGGAGAAAAATCATAATCAAGCCGAACAAGATTATCTCATTGAAGAAGGTTTTAGGATATTACGTCATTTTGGCAATCACCCTTCTTTCGTTATGATGTCTTTAGGTAATGAGCTTTGGGGTAGTCAGGCTATTTTAAATAAAATTTTAGGAGATTATAAGGCCTTTGACTGTCGCCATCTCTATGTACAAGGCTCTAATAACTTTCAATTTTCACCTTGCATTCTAGAAAATGATGATTTCTTTAGTGGTGTCCGTTTTAGCCATGATCGTCTCTTGAGAGGTTCTTATGCAATGTGTGATGCACCTCAAGGCATTCTCCAAACCATGCCACCTAGTACGCATTATAGCTTTGATGAAGCCATTCGTCCTACCGAGATGATAGCTTGTTCATCTTCCAACAAGCAAACTATAGAAATTCAATATGGTACTGGTGTTAAGACGGTTTCACTCTCTGAAATTAATGATGCCCTACTTCCACAGATTCCTGTTATTTCTCATGAGGTAGGACAATATGAAACTTTCCCTAACTTTGATGAAACCCCAAAATACACAGGCTCTATTAAGGCTAAGAATCTGGAAGTCTTTCGCAGACGACTTGAGGAAAAAGGCCTTTTATATTTAGCACCTCTTTACTTCAAATGCTCTGGTGCCCTTGCAGTGGCTTGTTATAAAGAAGAAATTGAAACTGCTCTTCGTTCTAAACATCTGGCTGGTTTTCAACTTTTAGACTTACAGGATTTCAGTGGCCAAGGTACTGCCCTCGTTGGCATTTTAGATGCTTTCATGGATTCCAAAGGTCTTATCTCAGCTAAAGACTGGCGCCATTTTTGTGGGGATACCGTATTACTTGGAGACTTTGGCACTTATATTTACGAAGCTGGTGATCTATTTACAAGCAAAGTTCAGCTTGCTAACTATAGTGATAGCTTTTCTACCTGTGCCTTAGCCCATCCTAATGCTCAGCAAGCTCCTCAAGTCATTCATTGGCAACTTACTTCATCTCATGAAGTTTTAAATCAAGGCACTCTAACGGTTTCACCAAATGCTTATGGCCTTGTAGATATTGGCGAAGTTAAATGTACACTCCCTGAGGTTTCAGTCCCAACACCAATAGTCTTTACACTTACAATGTCATCTACATCTAGTTTAGAACCTATTACAAATAGCTATGAAATTATAGTTTATCCCCATTTAGAATTTGAACTTAATGAAGTTATCCACGGCGAGGGTCAATCCCTCCACATTACCCACAATTTTGCTAAGGCAAATGAACTTCTACAGCAAGGGAAACGTGTACTTTTGCTACCAGATAAACTTACCCATGCTATTCCTGGCACTTACTGCACAGATTTTTGGTGTTATCCAATGTTTCGCTCTATTTCTGAATCTGTTAATAAACCTCTCCCTATTGGTACCATGGGACTTCTTATCCAAAACGAACACCCGGCACTTACAGATTTCCCATCAAAGCCTTACACTACACCTTGTTGGTATCATCTTATTACACATTCAGATTGTAAGATCCTCGATGACACCTCAACCTATATTCGCCCAATTGTTCAGATGATTGATAACTTTGAGCGTAATCACAACCTAGGTATTTTATACGAAGCCAATGTAGGACAAGGCAAACTTCTTGTCTGTACCAGCCGTCTCACAGAAATCTGGTCCCACATAGAAGTCCGCCACTTTGCCAAATCCATCATTACTTATGCTCTCTCCCCAAACTTTGCGCCACAAATCACCCTCCCTCTAGACGCCAGTCTCATCTAATCCCACCACACAAAAAGAGGGTGTCTATTAAACACCCTCTTAGCTTTTACATACAAGTATATTAATACTATAAATACATTAACCTCTATACTTACTATCAAGATAATTACATTAGCTTTACTCTATAAGTACATAGCTAATTGTGCTTCTATTTTATCTTTAGGATTAAATCCAATCATTGTTTCTACTGCTTCACCATCTTTGAAAATAATCATAGTTGGTAATGTAATGACACGATTTTTTTGTGCTAAATCCATTGTCTTATCAATATCCACTTTGATAATTTTGATTTTATCCCCCATTTCTTTTTCTAATTCTTCTAAAACTGTATTTAATGCTTTACATGGCTGACACCAATTTGCGAAAAAGTCTACTAACACAACCCCTTGTGCAATTTCATCATTGAATTCCTTACTCTTTACTACTTTCATCATTTTCTCCTTTATATCTGATTCTCTTTATGCCTTATCTTTTTTCTTTTTGCTATCTGCATAACTAGCCGCTGAAAGTGCCGCAATATTTCCCTCTCCTGCTGCCTTAATATACTGATAAGGTCTACCTATAATATCACCAGCTGCGAAGCAACCAGGAATACTTGTTTTCATCATACGATCTACTTTTATATGTTGTTCTTCTAATTCTATTCCTGGTAATAAGGTACTTGGACTAATATTAGCTCTTAATATAAAAACCCCGTCTGTTTCTAGTTCTTGATCCTTTAACACTAATTTCTTAACTAAGTTTTCTCCAACAACAGCTACAGGTCTATCTCTCACTATTTCTATGTTTTCTGCTACATCTACAGTTTCTTTATACATTGGTACATAATAAACCTTAGCCGCTAAACCAGCTAAGAAATCAGCCTCTTCTTCTTCTCGTTTATCATAGGCAATAACTGTTACAATTTTATCACGATATAGTGCCCCGTCACAAGTTGCGCAATAGCTTACGCCACGTCCAAGATAGGCTTCTTCTCCTTCTAATAGTTTACCTGCTTGTATTCCAGTTGCTAATATTACAGTCTCTGTTTCATACATTTCATTATTAGCCATTACAACGAAGTAATCTCCCATCTGATAAACATTAGTAACCTTTTGCTCTGTAATCTCAATATCCATGCGTTCCATATGTTCCATAAATGCCGACTGCATTGCCTTACCACTTATAGCTGGTAGTCCTAGATAATTATCGATTTGATGTGCCTTTTCTAGCTTCTGACTAAGCCTCTTATTCCCAAATATAATAAACTTCTGATTACGGATTTTAGCATTTATTGCAGCTGATAATCCTGCTGGACCACTTCCAATAATGACTATATCATAACGTCCACTCATTCAACTCGCTCCTTACTACTTCTAATAATATAATTTGCACATTATTAGTTTCCCTACTAAAGCGATTATTTATAAATATAATTGTAAAAGAGGTGCTACAAAGTTAAATTTTGTAACACCTCTTTAGGTTCCATATATCGTTATCTTATTTTTTCATTTTTTAAATATGCTGCTAAAATGTTCCTTGTATTACCTTTGGCTCCCGTTATAACCTTGATTCGATATTTTTCTAGTTCTCTTTGTTGTTCAGATTTAATTGAACCACATATTAATGTCTCAACACCTTCATTTTGTAAGATATATGATAAGTCGTTCTCGGATACACCTGCTGAAGTATCTATAAGCATTCGTTTACCCAACTTACCTCCTTGTACATCAAATACCTCAAATGCCTTTGTTGTTCCATATTCTCTTGAGACACTTCGTCCATCTGAAGTGATAGCTATTAACATAAAATACCCCCTTACAAGATTTTCTTTTCCATTATATGTAGGGTAATAATGTTTTATATCTTATTTTTTTATTTGAGTCTTAAGCTTATCAATCTCTGCTTGTTGCTTGGCAATAATCTTTTGATAATCTCTCTCTTTTTCGCACCACTCTTTACTTAATGTATTAATCAGTGAGGCCATTTCATCTGCACTCCCAATAATACGATTAAAGAGTAATAGATTAGACTTTAATATCTCTGGAATTTCTATATGCGAATATCTTAATCTATGGTCAATCTCCCCATAGCCTTCTTCAAAAATCGTTCTCACTTGAATCTCTGCAATTACACGGCGATTAGTCGGATAGAACTCTACGAGATAATGTACAGAGCGATATCCTGATGCTCTTGATCGTACTTCAATATTTAAATTGTTAAATACCTCTACATTATCCCCTTCTCTTACATTAGCTGTAATTTCTATTACCTTCCAAGTGTTCACAATATACTCATGAATTTCTCGCCATTGCTCTTTAAAAATATGAATGACCCTTATACCGATTAAGTCGTTAATCTCATCTTTATAATTATCTACAGTAAACTGAAAATCCTCACCATACTTTACTCTTCTATCTTCTGTCTTACGAATCACTTTCTCAATAAGCCCATCTGGATCTTTCATTCTAGATTTCACTGTATGAATACTCTCTTGTGAACGTAAAATATTGGCTATGAAATCTCCATGATTTTGATAAGCATCCATATGCATAATGTAATCTTTATAAATAGCTTTTAAGTTTTCTATATCAATATTATTTTCCTCAATCATCTTCATAGCATATGGGTATTTTATTAAAAACCTATCTATATTAAATTCTGTCATCATACTTATCTTCCTCATTTCTACTTCTTATATCAATATCCTGTATAACCTTTAATGCTCAGCCTCATTTTATAGTGCTTATCATTAGTCCATACAAATGTTTTCTTCTATCTCATTATATACTAACTCTATAAAATTTATATGTCATATCTTCAGCAGAATATAAAAAGAGCCACCCCAAAATTAACTTTTAGTTTGACTCTCTAATCTTTTACTTTTTATGTACTGGGACAATGTTAATAGGTGTTTCTTGAATACTCATAAAGCTCTTTATAAATTCATCACTATTCCCATCAGTTCTTTTTTGCCAAGCAATTTCAATAGCCTTGGCCTGTGCTTTAGAAATTTTAATATTTTTATTCTTACATAGCTGTAACGCAGCATTTCGAATATAAAACGGGCCATCGCCTAAACGCTCTATAATCTTTTCTATTAAGCTATACTGCTGCTTTAATTCTTCTTCACTACGTTGTTTTAATGCATTAATGGCATTACTCCTTACTTGTGGATTATAATCCTCTAAAAGCTGCATATTAAAGTCTATAACCTCTTCAAAAGGCAATTTTTCTAATACTTTAATCGTATTAATAATGCTATTTTCCTGACTGAACATATCTCTTGCAATATTAATATATGAGTAAGCTGCTTTTAATCTTTCTTCAGTATTAACATGCTTCTTCAATAACTCATAAATATGATATTGTGTCACCACATCTCCCATCTCAATAAGGATATCCTCTATAAGCCAGTTAATCATGCTATTCTCATCATATAGTTTTCTACACTCTTCTACTAATTCACTAAGATGATTTTTCTTGATAAATCTACACCACGCATAACAACTAACGCCTTCTTTTAATGATTTGCGTATAAGTTCGATACTATAGGTCTCTTGCCAAAGTTTATTAGCGCGACTTTTTAGATGTTCATAAGTCATTTCATCATAAAACTCAATTATAAGATCCTGAGTTTCGCTATGTTTTATAAACTCAATCATATCTTTAGCCCCTAATAGCTTTAAAGTGTCGAATTTAACTTTTTCTAAGTAATCTAAATACCATTCTATATACATTACACTATTATCTAACACTTCACATATTCCACCATCAGGCATGGTATCATAGAATAATGAATTATAAAGCATAATCAAATATGTACATAACTCATAGTCTTCTAAACTCATCTCAAATAATTGTGGTAAGTCTAATGTAGTAGCAACCTCTATATTAATCTCCATTTGTATACTATTATGCTTTAACCCACCTATCAGGATATCACGTTGGTACTGTTTATTTTCTAATAGTTCCTTTTGTTGTAATAACATTTCTGTAAAGTAAACAGCACCCCAATCTACACTTAAGTCTAATACTTTAAAAGCAGCTTCTTGAAAAGGCTTTTGCTTAATCCATTTACTAAAGGCGAAGGCAATATAGCGTGAAAATTCCTCACCTTGTCCAATAATTTCATAGGTGGGAATAAGCTCTTCACACCATGGACTTATACAAGTCACTTGAATTGCTAACTTAAAAAGCTCTTTGTCTGAGGTCTCAAATAAGATTTTTTTAAAAAGCTGGTAAATATCTTGAGACAAACATTTTTCAGTTAAATACTTATCTAAAATGCCAATAAGCCCTAAAGCCCTTATTTCCATTTGCTTAAGCTTCTTTTGTATAAGTCTATATTCCGTTAGTTGCCCTTCTCTAATCTGCCCTATTAGATTACAAATACCCTTAGCTTCACACTCACTTTGCTCTGTCCCATCATTATAAAGAATATCTATTAATGCGGAAGAAACACGTATTCCCCCATCTTCTACAGGATTTAATATTTCTTCGATTTTTTGTTGATTTAGTATACCTGATGTCGTACATTCGTTAATTATTTGCCATACACTTTTTGGTCTATTAAACGGTACTACTTTCATCGGTTTCCCCACCTTTTATAGAAATATCTATCTCTTTATATGTCGTTTGTATTTCTTATATAACCTTATTATACGCCTATCCATAAACTATACCTACTATATTTTTATACGATTTCTACTGCCTCGATTTCCTCTATGCTTTGATAAGGCCCATTTTTACGATATAAGAAAGACTCATCGCCTAATAAAGTATCATCAATATGCATTAACATCTTTCCAATGTCCTCACCAGGCTCTAATTGATTGGCCTCTAGAAAAGCTTTTAAATTATCTTCCTTCTTCATTGCTTCGAAGAAGTGCTCAACTTTAATGTATCCTTGATCCATATACTTATTAATCAGCTGCTGTAATCTTGGTGCGACTACTGAAAGTCCATTTAAGTCATCATATGACTTTTTATTTTCTCTCAAGATAATGTTTAAACCACCATCGTTATCTCTTTTATACTGGTCTTTAAAGTAATAGAAAATTATATTGTATAACCCATATTGGTCCTTAATACTTGTTCCTTTTAACTTTCCTTTAAATACATCATATAAATCATTGGTATTGATTTCACAAGCTGTTTCACTAGCTTTTGTTAAGTATGCATTGATTTCTTCTAAAACTTCTTTTTTACATTTTACGCGACTACTATGTAAATATGTATTGCTTCCAACACATAAAATGTCTTCAATCTGCTTAATAATTTGCTCTACTGCCATTAAACTATTTCCCAGGGCATAATTATACATTTTTTGTGCTTCAGCGTTTAAATTTTCTATTGCTTCTTCATCTAAATATAAAGGTTTTCTAACCTTAGCTTTAAAAATCGTTTCTAAAATATATGTACTTGTGATTTCTTTTTTACTATATAACTTACCACTCGCATGATATCCCATAGCTTCAAGCAAATTGTTAATTACATCTTTACCATATTTTTTTATCCCTATATTTGTAATAGCTTCATGAATCTTCTCTTTGTACTCATTTAATAGAAATACCTCTGGCAGTACTTCTCTTAAATCTTCCATTACTTCTTCCTCACCTACTACTTCGTGAAGAAATACCATGTCGAAAATAGGATGATAACTTAAATCATGGAAGGCATTATGTTTAATTAAATCTATAATATAACCGTTCTTCTCACCCAAAACACCTTCAATTATATTAAAGGCAATATGGTCATCTCCTTTGTTTAAGAAGCTTAAAATCTCTACTAACTTACTACTACGCATAATATCTGTAAGCTGCTCTACCGTTCTTATTTGTAATTTACTTGTTTCTTCTAAAGATAATCCTATCTTACTGGCTGTTTCTTCTAATGTGCAGCTTTCTATATAGCGTAACTTTAATATCTCTAATCCTTGTGCTTCTTCAAAGGCTTCAAAGGCAACACTTGGCATCACTACTTCATTTAACTTTTGAATCGTTTCTTCTAAAACTGGTCTATATACTCGGTTACTTACTTCATTCATGCTTTTGCCTTGAAGATTCTTAAGCTTCAGCTTCTTGATGCCATTCGCTACAACTTCACCATAAAGCATACTAACTTGTGCTAAATTATAGTTCTGAAATACCTCGTAAAGCTTTGGTGCAATGCAAATCTCATAGTCTGTGTCTACTATACCTTCTTTTTGCATAATTCCTACACACTCAAAGCTACAGTCTTTCACGGCATACTGTGCTAATATATCTAATGTCTTTTTATATTTCTTTTCGCCTACACCTGTATAGTTTTTATAACTTACTAAAAATGATGTTGTAATCTGTCCTAATTCACTAATTTCTTTAATCTTAGCAAGCTTACATAATGGTTCGAAATACACATCTTTAAATACATCCTTAATCTTCACAGTGCTATACATAGGCTGCACATTAATCATAATGTGCCAATCCAATGTACTTTCTAGTGCATCCCATTCTTCTTTTGTAAAAAGCTTCTCTACAGCTTTGAAATACACGTAGCCTTTAAACTTCTTAAGTAAATTTTTTATCTTACTTTCAGTCATGCCAGCATAGTCTAACATAAAAGCTACTACACCACTGCTAATTTGACTTGTTTTTGTAATACCTTGTTTTTGTAACTCCTTAATAAGCTTCTCTTCATAAACTTTAGCTGCTATATACTCTTCTAATGTTCTCTCAATTAACCCAGCTTCTGCTTCAAATTCTATCTTTGCATCTTCTACTGCTATATAATCAGTTATTTTCAAGCTATTTTCTTCTTGAATCACTTCTTGTTTTTCTTCTATATTCGCACTTGTTTCTTCTACTACAACTTGCGCAGCTACTGAAGCTTCTTCCTCTACTGGTGCTAGTACACTTTTTTCTTCTTCATGAGCTAGTACATCTAATTTTTCTTCTTTCTTTTGTGTACCTGTAAATATCTTTTTAAAAAATCTTTGTAATGGATTACCCATGTAACTTTCTCCTTCTTCCCCCATTAATAATCATTACCTTTATAGTATATGATTTTAAACTTTCTTTCAACAAACACCAAAACGACATTTTTCTTGCTTTATCATAATTTTTATCTCATAATATACTATATTTTTAAATCAAAGGAGTATCACATTATGGCAGGTTATAAAGGTCATTTACGTGGGGGTGGCGTTACTGCACTTATTTTAATCATTTTCTTAGCCCCTACCCTTGCAATTGCACGTACACCTCTTAACATTTTAATACTAGGTGTAAGTATTTTATTAGGAAGTTTGCTGCCTGACATTGATCATCCAAATAGTATATTAGGACGCCATGTTCTTTTTATCAGCAAACCACTTTATCGTAACTTTGGACATCGTAGTTTAACACATTCAGTATTCTTCGTTATCTTACTTGTCCTACTCTTTTCCTTAGCGCAACTTAATCTATTTGGTTTAGGTTTAGGGATTGGTATGCTTAGTCATATCATATTAGATTTATGCTGGCCAGGAAGTAGTGGTGTTGCTTTTTTATATCCATTTTATAGACGCCGTATCGATCTTATCCCTAATAACGTACATAAGAAAAAGCACTCTAAAAAAAGATATTAATCTATAAGATAACAACCTTTAAGATACTAACCAATCTTAAAATAATGATAGTTGCTCAACTTTATAAGATGATTGATATAAATTAATGATATCTTTCATCTTATAAATGAGACCATACTTTTTACATTCTGTGGTAAATACTTGCCACAGTTTTTTTATTTCTATACTTGTACATTCATAGCTATTTCCAAAGTTCTCAATATACTTTTGTTGAAGTCCTGGAAAATGTTTATCTAATGCTTCAAAATAATATTCTCTTTGATTATCCCTAAGTGTCATTCCTATAGCTGGATATATAAATCTTGCCCCATTTAAAGCAGCCTGTCGTACAATTTCTTTTATATTTCTTTCATTATCTTCAATAAAAGGTAATACTGGCATTAATAATAACCCACAAGTAATACCTGCTTCTGATAAAGTCTGAATCGCTTTAAACCTTTCAGAAGTTGGTGCCACATGCGGCTCTACAATCTTACTTAATGTGTCATCACAGGTTGTTATTGTCATCTTTACAAGTACGGGATTATTTCTTTTTATCTCCTTTAGTATATCTATATCACGTGTTACAAGTGGGCTTTTAGTAGCTATAGCTACACCGAAGCCATATTGTGCAATGAGCTCTAATCCACTCCTTGTTAAACCATACTTAGCCTCCATTGGATTATATGGATCTGACATAGACCCAGTTCCTATTACACCACTTTTGATTTTACCTCTTAGCTCTCTTCTAATTATTTGAAGCGCATCCTTTTTCGCTTTAACAACATCAAAGTTTTCTACACCATAACAACTACTTCTACTATCACAATAAATGCACCCATGACTACAGCCCTTATATATATTCATCTTATAATCTATGCCGAACCAATCATTTCCCTTACACCTAGTTACAATCGTTTTAGCTGGTATCAATTCCATCCCTATTCCTCCTTTGTATCCCATACCTCTTATATCTCATTCCATCAATAAAAGAGCGCCTCTGCTTAATTTATGGGCGCCCTCTTATATTTTCTACTCTCTAGTATATTAAAACTGTATTATCTTGTACATGATATTGACCTTCATAAATAGTGACTTCGCCACCATTAGGTTCATTCTGATCTTGGATACCTACAAATTCTTTGTACATATATATACCATTGGTTTCATTTTCCCACCACCAAGAAGTCACAACATATCGTGATTCTATATAAGCACCAAATTCTAGATGTTGGTTAGCTGGAATTTCAATTTCTCCTTCTAAACCATAATGTCCCTTAATGATGCGTTTACCATTTACCTTAATATCTTCGTAAATTTGATTGATATCATATCTTAATACGCCTTGAAGTTCTTTATGGTTTATCTGACAAACCCCTTCTTCTTCTAAATTCTTAGTATCTACAGCATAAATTGTTTCTATCTGCGTTTTAAAATCCTTCTCTCTATAATAAATATACCCATCTTTTATACCTAAATAACGTACCCAACCATCACACCAACGTTTTTTTATTTCTTCAAATGGTATGTTGTCTTCTTTTTGTTTAATACCCTCTACTAATTGTTTTAATGAAATGACATATAGCCCCTCTATTTCATGTACCTTACTAGCCTCTAATTTCTTGGCTTCAATGATATCATATATTTCTTCATACTCATAATCTTCCATATAACATTCATTAAATACTACCCACTCATCCCCATCATGTGTAAAGCAAGGAATATATCTTGTTAAACCATGAATAACTGAAAGTCCTTTAGTTAATTTAGACTCTGTAACTTCATAGCTCATACCTTCTTCAACATCGCATAAATAAAAAACATCTTCTTCTTTCTTATTTTCTCCGCTCACAAAGAAGTATCTTTCATTAATTGCAATAATCTGCTCTGCTTCTATCTCACCTATCTCAATATTAATTGCCTTTATTAACTTTCCTGTTGATTTTTCTAATATTACAACACCTAATTGCCCTCGTAAATTTAGTTTAAAGAGAATTAATTGATTTTTGTAGATATAAGAACGTTGCATATAAAATGCATCTTCATCTAATTTATATCTCCATATAATCTTATCTTCTTTATCACTTATCTCCCTTTTCCTTACTTCATAAAAGTATTTTTTCCTCTCCTTAACTTGTACGGCATAAAATATAGATTCACCTTCTACTTTGATAAGTTCAATATCTGAGTACCATGATCTACTTTGTGTTAAATTAACTATTCTCATATGCTATTCTCCTTAATTTACAAACTATGCCTTTTTACATTTTTATGCTTTTTATTTTACTTTATGCTTTTAGAACACCTGTCTTATAGATATTACATAAAAAGAGGAACATTTTCTAATGTCCCTCCTTATATGTTTCTTCTAAAATGTCATCTTGTTCTATTAAAATAAATCTTCCTGTAATATATCTATTCATATGTAATTTACCTACTTATTTTTAGTGAATTACAAACCCCAATTCTGTTATTACTTCTCTATCTTTTGCTACATTATTACCGTACTAAATTACTAAATCTTTCGTTACACCCCCATTAATTCCAACTTCATACACATGCTTTTAAAAAAATTCCTAGAGCTTTTTAAATTATTATAATAACGTGTAATTATTATTTTATAATTATCTACCTTAAATGTAAACCATTTTGATTAGAATTGTTTATTTTATTAGAATTTTGAATTTATAGCACTCAAACTTATTTTTATGTTATACAACAAGACCTAAAGTTTAGCTTTGTTTTCAGATTATATAAAAAATTTTGTAACTGTTCAGCCACAGGCTGAATAAATATATTTTTTACTGTGGATAAACGA
>OOCW01000845.1_pt1 | contig 25900 bp, 17 predicted proteins | sample 1671201 | NCBI WGS metagenome assembly OOCW01 (sample SAMN06348132, study PRJEB24527) | human gut metagenome | biome: human gut; feature: ankylosing spondylitis patient; material: feces | host: Homo sapiens | place: China | collected 2015-10
ATCTGATGATGAAATACAAATCACCGGATACCATCTGCGGAACAGTTTCCAATATTGCAAGAGAAGGCGAAGAAGCTCATGTAATGACATTAAAGGAACTGAGAGATACACAGGTGGATATGTTTACCACAGTATTTATCGGTAATTCTCAGACAAAGGAAATCAACAATAAGATGGTAACACCGAGGGGATATAGGAATGTATAAAGTTCTTGTTTTTGCGGGAACAACAGAAGGATACGAAATCTGCCGGTTTCTGGCAGATCATAAGATAGAGACAAAGGGATTTGTTGCCACAGAATATGGCAGCAAATCTCTTACAGAAAATGAATTTCTCACTGTTCAGACCGGAAGACTGGATGCAGCGGACATGGAAGAGGTCTTTTTACAGGAGAAACCGGAAATGGTGCTGGATGCCACCCATCCTTATGCTGCTGAGGTGACTGTAAATATCAGGACAGCCTGTGAAAATACGCAGACAGCATATTACAGGGTGCTGAGAGAAGCAGGGGAACATGAGGACAGGGCAGTATATGTGGACAGTGTTCAGGCTGCAGCAGATTATCTGGATCAGACACAGGGAAGTGTACTGCTGACAACAGGAAGCAAGGAACTGGCCGGCTTCACAGGCATGAAGGATTATCAGAACCGTCTTTATGCAAGAGTCCTTTCTCTGCCCAATGTGATGAAAGCCTGTGCAGAGCTGGGATTTGAGGGGAAACATCTGATAGGAATGCAGGGGCCTTTTTCCAGAGAGCTGAATGCTGCAATGCTCAGACAGTATGACTGCAGATATCTGGTCACAAAGGATACAGGAAAAGCAGGGGGATTTCAGGATAAGATCGATGCTGCCCTGGAATGTGATGCAGTTCCTGTGATCATCGGGCGTCCTCTGAAGGAGGAAGGCATGTCTGTGAGAGAATGTAAGAGATTTCTTACAGAGCATTTCGGTTTAGCCCACAGACCGCATATTACATTGCTGGGAATTGGAATGGGAAGTCAAAAACTTCTCACTGTCCAGGGTAAGAACAGCCTGGATCAGGCGGATCTTCTGATCGGTGCCAGGAGGATGGTGGATTCTGTGAAACGTCCGGGACAGGATGTGTTCGTGGAATACAGAAGCCAGGAGATCAGGGATTATATTGATGCACACCCGGAGTATGACAATATTGTGATCGTCCTTTCCGGAGATGTGGGCTTCTACAGCGGAGCCAGAAAGCTTCTGGAAGTACTGTGTCAGGACAGTGCGGATCTGAGAGTACAGAGAAAGAACGGATCAGAGAAGAGTGAGGAAGAACGGGATAGTTCAGCACAAAATAATACAGAGATAGAGATTCAGTGTGGGATTTCCTCAGTTGTATATTTTATGTCCCAAATAGGATTGTCCTGGGATGATGCCAAAATCGTCAGTGCACATGGAAGAGGCTGTAATCTTATCTCACATATCTGTTATGCAGAAAAAGTCTTTTCCATACTTGGAACTTCAGACGGTGTAGCAGTTCTGGCAGAGAAGCTGGTAAAATACGGGATGGGTGATGTGCTCCTTTATGTGGGAGAAAATCTGTCTTATGAAAATGAGAAGATTTTTGTAAAACCAGCCAGTGAACTGACAGAATATAAGGGTGATCCTTTGTCCGTCATCTGTGCAGTAAATGAAAATGCAGGAACACGTCTGGAGACGCATGGGATCAGAGATGAGGAATTTATCAGAGGCAAAGCGCCCATGACAAAGGAAGAGGTGCGTACGGTATCCCTTTCCAAACTGCGGCTGACTGCTGATTCTGTCTGCTATGATGTGGGTGCAGGAACAGGCTCACTGTCAATAGAGATGGCACTTCGTGCTCATCAGGGACAGGTCTGGGCAATTGAGAAAAAGGAAGACGCAGTTGAACTGATCCACCGGAATAAGGTGAAATTTGCAGCGGATAATCTGGAGATTGTGGAAGGACTTGCACCGGAGGCTCTGAAAGATCTTCCGGCACCAACCCATGCTTTTATCGGAGGCTCGTCAGGAAATCTGAAAGAGATCGTGAAGCTGTTGCTTGAAAAGAACCCTCAGGTCCGGATCGTGATCAACTGTATCACTCTTGAAACTGTGTCTGAAGCATTGGAAACAGCGAAAGAGTTTGGATTTGAAGAGAATGAGATCGTACAGCTAAGTGCAGCACGTTCAAAGGCAATCGGACGTTATCATATGATGATGGGCGAGAATCCCATTTATATTATTACACTTCAGAATCCCGGGAAATAACAAATGATGCAGATATCAGGGATTACAAATTAACAGTTAAGGAAATACAGATTAACAGTTAATAGATTGGAATGCCCTGAAATTGTTGAAAAAATATAGGACAGAAACAGAGGAGAACAGGGATGGATATTCCAAGAATACTTCTTGCAGCAGGAGCCAGCGGCAGTGGCAAAACACTGATCACCTGCGGACTTCTGCAGGCACTGGTCAATCGAAAAATGAAAGTGGCATCTTTTAAATGCGGACCGGATTATATAGATCCCATGTTTCATTCCAGAGTCATCGGGACGAAATCCCGTAATCTGGACACCTTTTTTACAGATGCCGAGACTACCCGATACCTGCTTGGAAAAAATGCAGCAGACTGCGATATTGCAGTGATGGAAGGTGTTATGGGCTATTATGACGGCGTGGGTGGAATATCCACGAAAGCAAGCGCCTATGACCTGGCAGATACCACAGATACTCCGGTCATCCTTGTGGTAAACAGCAGAGGAATGAGTATTTCCCTGGCAGCTTATATCAAAGGTTTTATGGAGTACAAAGAGAAAAGCCATATCAAAGGCGTGATCTTTAACCAGATGTCTCCCATGCTTTATCCCAGAATGAAGAAGCTGGTGGAAGAACAGCTTGAGGTGGAGGTTCTTGGATATGTGCCAAAGGTAGAGGACTGTGTGATCGAGAGCCGTCATCTGGGTCTTGTGCTTCCTGAGGAGATTTCTGATCTGAGGGAACGCTTGCAGAAGCTGGCCGGAATATTGGAAGATACACTGGAAATCGACAGGATCCTTGGGCTTGCCAAAAATGCAGAGGAGCTGCAAGTGCCGGAATCTCTGATACAGAAAGACAGGACATATGGATATTGTCTGCCACAGAAGCTGCGTATCGGAGTGGCAAAGGATGAAGCCTTTTGTTTCTTCTATGAAGACAATTTCCGTCTCCTTCAGGAAATGGGGGCAGAGCTGGTTGATTTCTCGCCAATTCATGATGAACATCTTCCTGCAGATCTGGATGGGATTCTTCTTTATGGCGGTTATCCGGAATTAAATGGAGAGGCACTGGAACGCAATGCATCCATGAAAGAAGAGATTGCACAGGCAGTTAAACAGGGCATGCCATGTATGGCAGAATGCGGAGGCTTCATGTATCTTCATGAGCAGATGGAGGATATGGGCGGAGTGTTCCGGAAAACCTGCGGAGTGATCCCCGGAAAATGTTTCCGTACTCCCAGACTGACCAGATTTGGATATATCACATTAACCGCCAGGAAACCTGTTTTTGGCAGAAGTGCAGAGGAGATCGGCGAGATTCCGGCCCATGAATTCCACTATTTTGATTCTGAGAACTGTGGAAGTGACTTCCATGCGGCGAAGCCTTTAAGTAAAAGAGGCTGGGACTGTATACATAGCAGCAGTAATCTGCTGGCAGGATATCCTCATATCTATTATTATGGAAATCCCCAGATTCCCAGGGCTTTTCTCATGAAATGTCTGGAATATCATAACAAGGAGTTTTAAAAATATGTTATATTACAGTATGCCTGCCCTTGCAGCAGGCTTCATACTTGATCTTATGATAGGAGATCCCAGATGGCTGTATCATCCGGTGTGTCTGATCGGAAATCTGATCGCATTTCTGGAAAAAATACTTCGGAAGATTTTTCCGAAAACAGATAAGGGCGAACTGGCTGCAGGTATAGTGGAAGTGATCCTTGTCTGTCTGTTAAGCGGTGGAATCCCATTTCTGATCCTCCACATTCTCTATGGAATCTCAGTATGGGCGGGATTTGCACTGGAAACCTTCTGGTGTTATCAGCTTCTGGCAACGAAATCTCTGAAAACAGAGAGCATGAAAGTCTATGACAGACTGAAAAACGGAACTTTGGATGAGGCCCGTTATGCAGTATCCATGATCGTAGGCCGTGATACCCAGTCATTGACAGAGGAGGGTGTTACAAAGGCGGCAGTAGAGACTGTGGCAGAGAATGCTTCAGACGGTGTCATAGCACCGATGTTCTATATGGCAATCGGCGGAGTGTGGCTGATGTTTCTTTACAAAGGAATCAATACCATGGATTCCATGCTGGGTTATAAGAATGATAAATATCTGTATTTTGGTCGTTGCGCTGCAAAGCTGGATGATGTGGCCAATTATATTCCAGCCAGACTTTCAGGATGGCTGATGGTGGCAGCCTCTGCATTTGTAAAAATGGATGTGAAAAATGCAGCGAAGATTTACCGCAGAGACAGAAGAAATCACGCCAGCCCCAACTCTGCACAGACAGAGGCAGCAATGGCAGGTGCGCTGGAGGTACAGCTTGCAGGCAATGCTTACTATTTCGGAAAGCTTTATGAGAAACCAACCATAGGAGATGGAATCCGCCCTGTGGAGGTGGAGGATATCAGACGTTCCAATCGTCTGCTTTATGCAACAGCGATCCTGGGGGCTGTGATATTTATTCTGATCGGAAGCGCGGTGCGATATTGTTTCTTTTTATAATTCCGGTAACGTGGATTGCCGAATAGTAATTAATATAAAACATGTATAGTAAGACAGGAGACAACTGATGACAAAACATATACATGGCGGTGATGTTTATAAATATGATCACTGTCTGGATTTCTCTGCAAACTGTAATCCGTTGGGAACACCGCAGAGTGTAAAGCAGGCGATCATAGACAGCGTAGAGGACCTGAGTGATTATCCCCGTGTAGGATGCGGACCTCTGAAAGAGGCAATCGCAGATTATGAATATACAAAAAAAGAATATCTGATCTGCGGGAATGGAGCCGCAGACCTTATTTTTTCCCTCAGCAGGGCATTGAATCCAAAGAAGGCCCTTCTTCCTGCTCCTACCTTTGCGGAGTATGAACAGGCACTGGTCAGTGTTGGCTGTGAGATCAGCAGATATTATCTGAAAGAGGAAAATGATTTCTGTATACAGAAAGATTATCCGGATGTTCTGAAAAGAGAAAAGCCGGATATTATTTTCCTGTGTAATCCCAATAATCCTACAGGGATTACCATACCTCAGGACCTTCTGGAAGAAATCCTGGAAACCTGTGCCATGCAGGGAATATTTATGGTAGTAGATGAGTGCTTCCTGGATTTTGTAAAAGATCCGGAGAAATATACGCTGAAGGGAAAACTGGAAAAATATCCGGGACTTTTTATTCTTAAGGCATTTACCAAAAGATATGCGATCCCCGGTGTGCGTCTGGGCTATGGATTCTGTTCGGACAGGAAAGTACTTGACCGGATGGAGGCAGTCACCCAGCCCTGGAATGTGTCTACCATGGCACAGCAGGCAGGAATGGCAGCACTGAAGGAATCAGAATATGTGGAAGCAGGACGGCAGATCATTTTCAGGGAATCTGCATGGATGAAGGAAAAGATGAGACAGGTTGGGCTGACGGTATATCCTTCTGAAGCAAATTATATATTCTTTTACGGACCTGAGGATCTCTTTGAAAGATGTGTTGCAAAGGGGATCCTGATCCGGGATTGCAGTAACTATCTGGGGCTGAAAAAAGGATATTACCGTGTGGCAGTGAAGCTGCATGAACAGAATGAAAAGCTGATAGAGGTACTGGAAGAAGTGCTTTCATAAGTATTTATACAGGAGAAAAGGGGAAACAAAAAATGGCAAAAGCGATTATGGTGCAGGGGACAATGTCCAATGCAGGAAAAAGCCTTCTGGCAGCAGGGCTTTGCAGGATTTTTAAACAGGATGGATACAGGGTGGCACCCTTTAAATCCCAGAATATGGCACTGAACTCTTTTATTACAGAAGAGGGGCTGGAGATGGGCAGAGCTCAGGTGATGCAGGCGGAAGCAGCCGGAATTAAGCCTTCTGTGCTGATGAACCCCATTCTTCTGAAGCCTACCAATGATGTAGGCTCCCAGGTGATCGTAAACGGAGAAGTCCTGGGAACCATGAGTGCCAGAGATTATTTTAAATATAAGAAAAAGCTGGTGCCTGACATTATGAAGGCCTATGATAAACTGGCATCAGAAAATGATATCATTGTGATCGAGGGGGCCGGAAGCCCGGCGGAGATCAATCTGAAAACAGAAGATATCGTAAATATGGGAATGGCAAAGATGGCAAAGGCACCGGTGCTTCTGGTGGGAGATATTGACAGAGGTGGTGTTTTTGCACAGTTGATCGGTACAGTGGAGCTTCTGGAAGCGGATGAAAGAGAGATGGTAAAGGGTCTGATTATCAACAAATTCCGCGGCGACAAGACCATCCTTGATCCGGGAGTGCAGATGCTGGAGGAGAGAAGCCATATCCCTGTAGTGGGAGTGGCTCCGTATCTGGATATTCAGGTGGAGGATGAGGACAGCCTCACAGAAAGATTTGACAGAAAACAGGAAGTGGATCTTATTGATATTGCAGTGATCCGGGTGCCAAGGATCTCCAATTTCACAGATTTTAATCCACTGGAAAGTATCCCGGGAGTTTCCTTGAGATATGTACAGCATGTCAGTGAACTGAAAAATCCGGATATGATCATCCTTCCAGGAACAAAAAATACAATGGAAGATCTGCTGTGGATGCGGGCTAATGGTCTGGAAGCTGCAGTTTTGAAGGAAGCTGCAAAGGGTAAGATCATCTTTGGAATCTGTGGCGGTTATCAGATGCTGGGTGAGACCTTAAGTGACCCTCATCATGTGGAAGCCGGAGGAACCATCAAGGGAATGGGACTGCTTCCTATGGATACTGTTTTTGCGGAAAAGAAAACCAGAACCAGAGTTTCCGGCAGATTTCTGGAACTCGAGGGAGAGCTTCAGGCACTTTCCGGCGCAGAACTGGAGGGTTACGAGATCCATATGGGAGAAACTGTGTTAAAAGGCGAGGCCGGACACAGTGTATCCATTGAAGATCAGGTGTCAGGAGAGTGTAAGGAAGACGGTGCATACCGTAAAAATGTCTGCGGAACCTATGTCCATGGAGTTTTTGACAGGGAAGATGTGGCAGAGGCTGTTATACGTGTTCTGGGTGAGAAAAAGGGAATCGATGTATCTCAGATGACAGGAATCGATTTTGCAGCATTTAAAGAAACCCAGTATGATATCCTGGCAGCAGAACTGAGGAAGCATCTGGATATGAAGAAAATCTATGACATTCTGGAGCAGGGGATCTGATCCGGAACTATATGGTGAAAATCCAGATAAACTATAGCAATCCTCGTAAAATTTCACACTCTGATGGGCTGGATTAAGATGCATTATTTTAGAGGATTGCTATAATGAGTGATAGATGTAACTATTGTATACGGGAATTTATGGAATTTGGGAGATAAGGAATGAAAGTAGAACTGGAAAATGTAAAACCAATGGATATAGAGAAACGCAGCTTTGAGATCATCACAGAGGAACTTGGAGATAAAAAGCTGGTTCCCGGAACAGAGCTGATCGTAAAGAGATGTATTCACACAAGCGCAGACTTTGATTATGCAGAGAATCTCTGTTTCTCTGAGAATGCAGTTGAGAAAGCAATTGCTGCTATCAAAGACGGTGCCTGCATTGTGACAGATACACACATGGCAGAGTCCGGGATCAACAAGAGAGTCCTTTCCCGTTACGGCGGAGAAGTATTCTGCTTTATCTCTGACGAGGACGTAGCTGCCACAGCCAAAGCCAACGGAACCACAAGAGCTACAGCCAGCATGGATAAGGCTGCTGCCATGGGAAAGAAGCTGATCTTTGCCATCGGAAATGCCCCCACTGCGCTGGTACGTCTCTATGAACTGATTGAGGATGGCAAGCTGGATCCTGAGCTGATCATCGGTGTGCCGGTAGGCTTTGTAAACGTGGTTCAGTCCAAGGAACTGATCATGCAGGCAGACGTACCTTATATTGTAGCCAGAGGAAGAAAGGGCGGAAGCAATGTTGCCGCATGTATCTGTAATGCATTGCTTTATATGATTGATAATAACAGAGGATACTAATTCTGTATCTGACTGATATTCTTTAACAGCTTGCATGCCGGGACGAAATCTGCCACAGGCATGGAGGAGCAGGAGAGAATCAGGGTAATCTTACCGGGAGCCTCTCTCAGAAGCTGCAGGCGCAGACCATTGGTCTGTGCCTTTTTTTGAAGCTCCTGCCAGGTAAGAGTTGTGGACAGAGTCAGGGCCAGGCTGGTACCTGCGGCTCCGGTCTGGATCTGGGAATCTTTTCCAAATACTTCCCGCACAGCACTGCGGAGTGCTTTCAGCTTTACAGAATACAGACGTTTCAGCTTACGGGTCTGTGCTGCCAGGTGACCATCCCGGATAAACTGGCACAGAGCAATCTGCTCTGCCTTTGATGCTGTCTGATTATATTGGTCTGCTTTTTTTCTGTACAGTGCAGACAGCTCTGGAGGCAGGACCATAAAACTGATACGGATGGAGGGCAGCAGAAGTCTGGAAAAGGTTCCCAGATACACCACATTCTGACCGCCTGCCAGACCAAAAAGAGAAGGGGTCGGCTTCTGCAGATACACAAATTCATTTTCAAAATCATCCTCAATGACCAGACTGCCATGTGCAGCAGAGTAATTCACCAGCTCCAGGCGTCTGGAAACAGGCATAATATCACCCCATTTTGTCATATGTGCAGGAGAAACATAAATAATATCACAGTCCTTATTCCTGTAATCTACCTGAAATCCATAGTCATGAAACACAGTGCTTCCCTGTACAAAGGAAGGATTGGGAAAAGAAACAGTCTGGCGTTGCTCAAGGAGCGGGCAGAGGATGTGCAAAAGACTCTGAATACCTGCACCGATCACAATATCCTCCCCACTACATAGCACGTTTCTACGTTCTCTCACATAATCGGCAAGTGTATCTCTCAGGTCAGCCTCACCCTGAGGCTCTCCATAAGACAGTAATCGTTCATCCTGGCGAAGGGCGCTTTTGATATAACGTCTCCAAAGGTCAAAACGGAAACTCTCCCGATCTACTCCTGAAGAAGCAAAATCAAACCGGCAAGGTGTCTGAGCATGTTTCTCTGTTTTTCTGACAGATGTGTATTGTCTGTCAGCTATATCTGTCACATAGTATCCGCTCTGGGCTTTGGAAATAATATATCCCTCCGCAGCCAGCTGCAGATAGGCATTTTCAATGGTAGTGCGGCTCAGCTTTAGTTCCTGTGAACATTTTCGGAGGGAGGGCATCCTGCTTCCGGGCGGGAGCTTTTTCTCCATGATAAGTTCCCTGTAATAGTGGAACACCTCCAGATACAGGTGCTCCTTTTTTTTATTCTTATCTAAAATCAATTCCATATGTAAAACTCCGATCCTTCAAACATGCTGATGGCATTCTTGAATTGCTATAGGGTTAAAAATAAACTGACCCTTAAAAAAACATTAAATCTGGCTATATTCATATATCCACTGTGATGCTATATTAATACAAAGCATAAAAGAAAGCAAGAGGAATAAAAAATTGAAAAAAATTGCAGTAATTCATGATCTGTCCGGTCTGGGGAAATGCTCTCTTACAGCAGCGATTCCTGTAATTTCTGCCATGGGAGTCCAGGCTTGTCCGCTGCCTACCGCAATATTGAGTAATCAGACAGGATATGGATCTTATTTCTGGGATGATTATACAGACCGGATGGAATTGATCATGGATGAGTGGAAAAAAACGGGATTTACACCGGATGGTGTTTATACAGGATTTCTGGGAGATGCCAGACAGGTGGATCTGATCCTGAAATTTGTAGATATGTTCTGCACAGAGGGAACACATATCCTGGTTGATCCGGTTATGGGAGACAGAGGGGAAACATACAAAACCTATTCAGAGACTCTCTGTGAAAAAATGCGGACTCTGGTCAGAGAAGCTACAGTGATTACGCCGAACATGACAGAGGCACTTCTTCTTCTGTATGGAGAAGACGGAATGAAAGAAAGAGTGAAAGTGTTTTCTGATATGGAAGAAACACAGTTGCTTAAGGAAATAGAAACATCCGGCAGAGAACTGACTCAGCGTTTTGGGCTGGAAGCAATTGTGATCACAGGAGTAGAGGTGTCCGGCAGTGACGGCAGAGCACGAATGGGAAATCTGGTTCTGGAGAAAGAAAAAGCAGACTGGTGTTTTTCTGTAAAAGAGGGCGGCAGTTATTCCGGAACAGGAGATCTTCTGGCATCTGTACTGAGTGCGGGAATGGTGAGAGGGATTCCCATGAAAGCATGTGTGGAGAAGGCTGTTGAATTTCTGAGCGGAGCTATTCACGATGCAGTGGAAGAAGGAACTGACAGAAATGACGGAGTCTGCTTTGAAAAATATCTGGGGATACTGACACAGATATAAGACAGGAAATCATAGATACCAAATGTCGGACAGTTAAGTAAAATATATAACAGGAGGGATCATATTATGTCTGAATTAACAGCAAAAGAGAACATCAAAACAGCCGATACAGTGAAAAGGATCACAGCCACAGCGGTAATGGCAGCATTGACTACTTTAATGACAGCTTATATCTTCCACATTCCGGTAGGGGTGAACGGAGGATATGTACATCTGGGTGACACGATGATCTATCTGGCAGCAGCATTTCTGCCACTACCTTACGCATGTGCGGCAGGAGCGATCGGAGGTGGCCTGGCAGATCTTCTGACAGCACCTGTATGGGCGCCTGCAACCATAATTATCAAAATGCTGATCTGTCTTCCATTTTCTTCTAAGGGAACAAAGCTGGTCACAAAGAGAAATGTAGTTGCATTATTCCTTGCATTTGCCATCTCAGCAACAGGATACTATATTGCAGAAGGAATTATGTTTGGATTTACAGTATCCTTCTTTACCTCTGTCAGCGGAAGTATTGTACAGTCAGGTGGAAGTGCCATTATGTTTGTGATCATCGGTACTGCACTTGATAAAATCGGATTTAAGACGAATATTGCGAAATAATACGAAAAATGAAACAACTGAATTTAACCGGATCAAGTAGTGAAGCGGATGATTTTATCCGCTTGACACTGAGGAGAATATAAAATGACAACAGATATCATATACAGATATAAAAACCAGGTGTATTTTAACATCACCAATAAATGTCCATGCAGATGCACTTTCTGCATCCGAAATACAGAGGATGCCATCGGTGAGGCATCCAATCTCTGGTTTGAACATGAACCTGCATTGGAAGAGATTTACAAAGCCATTGATGAGTTTGATTTTTCAGACTGTAATGAAGTGGTTTTCTGCGGATACGGAGAACCGACCATGGCTCTTGAGAACCTTATAGCAGTAAGCAAATATATCAGGGAAAGATACCCATTCCGGATCAGGCTGAATACCAACGGCTTATCTGATCTGATCCACAAACGTTCTACTGCAGAAGAAATCTGTCAAGCTGTAGACAGTATATCCATCAGCCTGAATATGCCGGATGCAGCTTCCTACAATGAAGTAGTCAGTCCAGCATACGGCGAGAAGTCCTTTGACGCCATGCTGAAATTTGCAAGAGACTGCAAGCAGTATCTTGATGATGTACGCTTCACAGTTGTAGATGTGATTGGCGAGGAAAAAGTAGAGCAGAGTAAAATCCTGGCTGCTCAGAATGGGATTCCGTTAAGAGTAAGAAAATATTCACCGTGATACAGAATAGAAAATTTCTGTTTTTGACTTTTGAGTTTGTCTGAAAACTACAGCAGTCATGCACCTTACCGTGTGTGGCTGCTTATTTTTTATGTTATAGGAAATTACTCCGTAATGTTTCTATAACATAAAAAGCCTTCCGGGCAGGATGAAGTCCCCTTCTTCGAAAATTGCAAAAAGTAATAAGTAATAAGCAATAAGAGAGTGCACTTGACATATGATATTCTTTATACTATATTATATTTAACAATTAGGTTAAATGTTAAATGAAAGGCTGTGATGAACTATTGGGATTACAGGATACATTGAAAGCACTGGCAGATCCAATACGACGTGAGATTTTAAATTTATTGAAGAATGGCCGGCTTTCTGCTGGAGAGATATGTGAACATTTTTCAGTAACGGGAGCTTCTATATCCAGACATCTGGCAATATTAAAGGAGGCTGATTTAATCCGAAATAAAAGAGAGGGAAAATTTATTTATTATGAATTAAACACTTCCGTATTGGAAGATGTCATGTTGTGGATTATAGATTTGAAAGGAGTATCGGACGATGAAGGAAATGATAAAAAATAAAGAAAAAGAAGAGCTTAGAATAAGTGAATTTTTACTTCAATTTTATATAGAAAAAATCTTAAATCTTAAAGATGGCAAGAAAAATGTGGAGTTTTGTAAAGATATTATAAAGCAGAGTGATATTTTCAGCGAGATTCTTGAAGATTTAAATATGAATAAAAAAGAGAAGAATGAAATTTTTATTAAATGTTTAAAAGAAAATATAAATGAATACTATATGTCTGCAGATATAGAAGATATGAAAAATGAGGATAAGATTATTATTACAACTCCGTATACATATATAAATGCAAATATAAATAGAAAAATACAATTGTGGTTGGATATAGGTAGCAATGTTTGGAATATGAAGATTGAGAAGGATATAGCAAATCCATTAGTTCTGAGAAAATCTTTTAAAGAAAAAGAAATCTATACTGATGAAATGGAAGAAAATTATAAAAGATATTATTTATATAATTTAGTTTACAATTTATTGTTAAATAGTGAAGAAATATATGCATTTAAAAGTGAATATAGTGTAAATGGATTTATGCAGGAAAGTATGATGTACGGCCTTTTATTAAAGCTTTTGGACAAAGGAGATAAAATAAATGGGTAAGATAAATTATAGAGAGGATCAGCTTCCTATTATTAAATATGAAGGTGGGAAAATGGCAGTTCCTGCAGTTCCTGGGGCTGGGAAAACTTTTATAGTTACTAATTTGGTGGCAAAACTCTTAGAAGAAAAAAGACAAGGTAAAGGTAAAATCCTTATTTTAACTTATATGAATAGTGCAGTTAATAACTTCAAAGTAAGGATAAAGAAAATTTTAGAAGAAAAAAATATAGATGAGAGAAATTCCTATGAAGTAATGACTATACATTCTTTGGCTGTAAAGATTATAAAGGAAAAGCCTGAGATAGTTATGTTAAACGAAGATTTTAATATAGCAGATGATTTGCAAAAAACTATGATTCTAAGTGATTGTATAAATAATTTTAAATTAAATGGTGGAGAAAAAGCCTTTAGATTTTTTTTAAAAGAACAAAAAGATGTTATGTGGTTTGATAGACAGTTAGATGCCTGGGAAAAAGGATTTTATGACTTAGTTCAAAATACTATAAGTGAATTAAAATATAAAGATATTACGCCTCAGAAGCTAGAAGAATATATAAAAGAAAATCGTAGGGGAATATTAAAAATAATTCTTCCTATATATACTCAGTATGAGAAAAAGTTAAAGGCAAATGGTTTATTAGATTATGATGATATGTTAATTTTAGCTCATAGGGCTTTAAGTATAGATGAAGATTTAAAAAGAAAGTATCAAAATAAATATCAATATGTATTTGAAGATGAATGCCAAGATTCTAATGAAATTCAAGGAAAGATAATTGGTCTAATATGTGAAGAGCATAATAATCTTGTAAGAGTTGGAGATATAAACCAAAGTATAACGGGAACATTTTCATCTTCTGATCCTAAATTTTTTAAACAGTTTATAGAAGAAAGTGACTATTGTTATAGAATGGACATGTCTAATAGAAGTTCAAAGGATGTTATAAATCTAGCAAATGAATTAGTTAGATATGTGACACAAAATCTACAAGAAGAATGCAGAGATGCATTGGAAGAAATGGATATTAAAACAGTACCTACAAATATGGGATATAAGGAAAATCCCAAGCCAGATAAATACCAAATAAATTATAAGTATTATGAAACTTTTGACAAGGAAATAGAGCAGACAGTTAAGTTTGTGAGAAATATCCATAAAAAGTACCCAGATAAAAGTATAGGTGTACTTGTACCATACAATGAGCACATTAATCTGGTGGCCAAGGAACTTATAAAAGAAGATTTAGAATTTGAAGAGTTGGGGCCTAACTCCCTTAGGAAAAGAAGAGTTATAGATAATATTGCACAAGTAATAGACTTTATATTAAATTGTGATGATATGGAAAAATTAATAGAAGTTTTAGACAAGGTTTATATAAAAACTGACAATAAAGAGGGAAAAAAAGACTTTATTCAACTATTAAGAGAAAATAATTATACTGTGGAAGATTTATTATATGATATGGAAATTTCTAAAGAGATAATAATAGATATAGACAGTGACTTATATAAAAGTTTTTTATTTGGTTTAGAAAGTTTAAAAAATATAATAGAATATCCACTTACTAGAATAGATAAACTGATTCTTTTCATAGGAGACAATATTTCCATAGAAGCACAAGAAAGAGCTATAGTAGATTACTTAGGTTTTTATGTGAAATACTTAGTATGTGAAAACAATAATATAAACTTACAACAAATATATAATTTGTTAAGTGATAGAAAAAATAGGGTATTTAGTTATATAATTGAGGTTGTCAGTGAAATCAATGGATATGAGCCTTATCCTGGAAGTATTACTGTGTGTAATTATCATAAATCAAAGGGATTAGAGTGGGATTGTGTATTTTTATTGGGAATGACAGAATTTAATTTCCCAGACAATATTTATCAAAAATTCCAATGTGATAAATGGTATCTAAAAGAAAAATACAAAAATCCAGAAGCTAATATAAAGGGAGAAATAGATTTAATGTTACAAGGTGAAGTAACTACAAATTACCCTAGAGAAATTAAAGAAAATTTAATTAAAGAGAAAATAAGACTTTTATATGTGGGAATTACAAGGGCGAAAGAAATGCTTATTTTGTCGGCAAGTGCAAAAAATTCTGCCAGTGATAAGAGAAATCAAAAACCATCTATGTATTTAAGTATATTAAAAAATATAATTGATAAGAAAGGAGAATGATTAAATGAATAAAAGTTTAAAATATTTTACTTACAGTCAGAATTCCTTAAATACTTATAAATCATGTCCTTTTAAATTTAAATATAAATATATAGATAATATAAACTGGAAATATGATGATGTGGAAAGTAGAGAGTATTATGATAGTTTAAAATCAGGACGGGAATTTCACTTATTATGTGAAAGGTATTTTTCTAATATCCCATTAGGAAACTGTAATAATAAAGAGTTTAATAATTGGATGAATAAAATAAAAGACATACTTCCTATAAAAGAAGATACATATCTACCTGAATATGATATGAGGTTAAATTTTTATAATAGGAATATAATTGCAAAAGTTGACTTAGTTGAGATAAAAAAGGATAAAATAAATCTTTGGGACTGGAAAACTGAAAATAGAGAAATAACATATAAAAATGCATTAAATAGAATGCAAACTGTGGTATATATGTTTTTAGCTGAAGAAATAATAAGAAAAAATTTCTATCCAGATTATCAGATAGAAAGTATAAGCATGAATTATTATCAGCCAGCTTTAGGAAATAAACCTATAACAATTACTTATAATGAAAAGCTTCATGAAGAACATAAGATGAAAATTTTTAATCTTATAAAAAATATAGAAGATGCTGATTTTAATAACGAAGATAATATAAATAAAAATACAAATCACTGTAAATACTGTGAATTTAATAAACTTTGTAATAGTGAAGCTATAAATTATGAAATTTTGGAGGAAGACATTTATGGGTCTTAGATTTGTTTTAGGTAGAAGTGGTATTGGAAAAACAACCTATATGCTAAATGAAATAAAAAAAAGAGTACAAGATTATGAGACAAGCCCTGTTATTCTTTTAGTTCCTGAACAATACTCATTTGAGATGGAAAAAAATATGTCTAAACTTTTTCAAGGAGAAGAAAAGGATAAGTATTTAAGAAGTAGGGTACTTAGTTTTAAAACTATGAGTAGCATTGTATTTTCCAAAGTAGGAGGACTTACTGATGTAAATATAAACTCCAGTGGTAAGGCAATGATGATATATAAATCTATAGATAGAATAGCCAGTGAATTAAAAGTTTATGGAAAATCTTCATCTCAATCGGGATTTGTGGGTTCTATAACTGATATGATATCTGAATTAAAGCAATATAATGTATCTCCAGATATGTTGGAAAATATAGCAGGAGAAATGGAAAACGAAACCTTAAGATATAAATTAATGGATATTGCTAAGATATATGGAGAATTTGAAAAAAATCTACATGAAAATTATGTGGACTCACAAGATATGCTGACATCTTTAGCAGCAAAGCTGGAGCAATGTGATTATTTTAAAGATGCCTATATTTACATAGATGAATTTACAGGTTTTACACCAAATCAGTACGGGATTTTAAGAGTTCTTTTAAAACAAGCAAAAGAAGTATATATTTCTTTAACTATAGATTCTTTAACTCAATTTACTTATTCAAAAAATGATGCTTTCTCAAGAACTAAATATACTTTTGAAAAGTTATACAAGATAGCCGTGGAAGAAGGTGTAAAAATTCATACAAATATTAATTTGAATACAGAGGAAGTAAAAAGATTTAAAGGAAATGATGAATTAAAACATTTGGAAGCTTTTTATCATGCTTATCCTTATAGAAAGTATGAAAAAAAGACAGAACATATTAGGATTAACGAGTTTAATAACTTATATGATGAAGTAGAGCAAGTGGCAAAAGAAATAGTACATTTAGTCAGAAACAAAAATGTTAGATATAAAGATATAACTGTTGCCACAAGGGAGTTAAATAGATATGACTTTTTAGTAAAATCCATATTTAAAGAATATGAAATTCCAAACTTTATTGATTCAAAGAGAGAAGCTAAAAGTAATCCTATTATAGTGCTAATTTTATCTGCTCTAGAAATGAGAAATAGAAGATATTCCTATGAGACTATGTTTAGATATTTAAAAAGTGGGCTTATAGGAGTAAGTGAAGAGGATATAAGTCTACTGGAAAACTATGTATTACAAAATGGAATAAAAGGTAAGAAGTGGTTTGAAGAAAGATGGGACTATAAAGTAAATCCAAATTATTTAGCAGAAGAAAGTGAATTTGATTTAGCACAAAAAGAAAGAATTAATGAAACTAGAGATAAAGTATTGGAGCCAATCATAAAGCTACAAGATAAACTAAAGAAGCCAAATAAAACAGTAAGAGAAATTTGTATATATGTATATGAATTTTTATTAGATATTAATATAGAAGAGACTTTAGAAAATCTAATAAATAGTTTCACTGAAAAGGGAGACCTAGAAATTGCTGATGAATATTCACAAGTTTGGCAGATAGTTGTAGATATTTTAGATCAAATGGTGGAACTGATGGGAGATGAAAAAATATCTCTGGATAAATTTATGAAGGTAATAAGTCTTGGATTTGATGAATATGAGCTAGGCCTTGTACCTCCAAGTATGGACCAAGTTTTAGTTAGTTCCATAGATAGAATGAAAAATGCTAACACAAAATATCTTTATTTAATAGGTACGACAGATGGTATTTTCCCACTTATATCGAAGGAAAGTGGACTTTTAAGTGATAAAGATAGGGAAACTTTAGGCGAAAAAGGTGTGGAAGTTGATATAGATAGTAAAACAAGGACTTATGAAGAGCAATTCCTTGTTTATAAAGCTTTAACTTATACTAGTGAAAACTTAATTATAAGTTATCCTATATCAGACCATGAGGGAAAAACTTTAAGACCTTCTATTATAATTTCCAGACTTAAAAAAATATTCCCTAATATAACTATGAAGAGTTATGTATTAAAGGATTTAGATAATTCTTCCGAAAGGGCTTTAGAAGATATAACAGTAAAAGCACCAACTTTCAATGAACTTATAAATGCCATTAAAGAATTTGAAATTAGAGGAGAAATAAATCCTGTTTATTTAGATTTATATAGATATTTCTTAGACGATAAAGAATATAAAAATAAACTGGAAAAGGTAGTAAGTGGTCTAAGTTATACAAATCAAGTGGAAAAAGTGGAGAGAGAAAAGATTAAACAGTTATATGAAAATAAAAATCTAAGTATATCTAAACTTGAAAGATATGCACAATGTCCATTCTCTTACTTTATACAATATGGATTGAAAGCACAAGAAAGAAGAGAATACTCTTTTACTGCACCAGACTTAGGATCATTTATACATAATATTTTAGATATTTTCTCAAAATCTCTAAATAAAGATAAACTTAACTGGCATGAAATTGATGATGATTATATAAAAAGTAGAGTTTCTCTTATAGTTGATGAAATGATAAGTAAAATTCCAGGATTTATATTAAATTCATCAGAAAGATATAAATATTTAGCTTATAGATTAAAGAAAATGTTAGTATCAGCAATTAGTATAATTTCTATGCAAATAAAACAAGGCAACTTTGAACCTGTGGACTATGAAGTTAGTTTTAGAAAAAATGGGAAATATCCACCTATAAAAATTATCCTTAATGATGGTGAGGAGATTACATTAGTTGGACAGATAGATAGAATAGATGAGCTGGAAAAAGATGATAGCAAATATATCCGTATTATAGATTATAAATCAGGAGATAAATCTATTAACTTAACAGAAGTTTATTATGGATTACAGCTACAATTATTAGTTTATCTTGATGCCATTATAGAAAGTGATAGAAATAAGAAATTCAATTTAAAACCGGCAGCCATATTATATAACAGAATAGATAATCCTATAGTAAAAGCTAATGAAGATCAAAAGGATTCAATTATAAACGAAGAAATATTAAAGAAACTTAGAATGAATGGTTTAGTACTAAAGGATGTGGATATTATAGGGGAGATGGATCATGCTCTAAAAGATGGAGAAAGAAAAACATCTTTAGTAATACCTGCTAATTTTGATAAAAATGGTAATATAGGTAGATATACAAAGGGCGTTACAGAACAAGAATTTGATATATTAAGACAATATGTAAAACATGAAGTAAAAGAGCTTTGCGAAAGAATGGTTGGAGGAGATATAAGTATAATTCCATGCAAAAGTAAAAATGGAACATCTTGTGACTTCTGCACATATTCATCAATATGTCAATTTGATTCATCAATAAGAGGAAATATGTATACTATCATTAATGAGAAAAAGGATGAAGAAATAATTAAATTAATGGATAAGGAGGTTAAAAAATAGTGAGCTCACCAAAATGGACAAAAGAACAACAAGAAGTAATAGACAGTAGAGATTGTAATCTATTGGTAGCAGCGGCTGCTGGTTCGGGAAAAACAGCAGTATTAGTTGAAAGAATAATACAAATAATAACAAATAAAGAAAAACCTGTAGATATAGATAGCTTACTAGTAGTTACCTTCACCAATGCAGCAGCATCAGAAATGAGGGAGAGAATAGGAGATGCTATAGGTAAAGCATTGGAGAAAAATCCAGAAGATAGTCATCTTCAAAATCAGCTGGTTTTACTTAATAAGGCAAGTATAACTACAATACACTCTTTCTGTTTAGAGGTAATAAAATCAAACTTCCATAAAATCGACTTGGATCCTAATTTTAGAATAGGTGATGAAACAGAATGTACTATTTTAAAGCTGGAAACCATAGAAGAAGTTTTTGAAGAATTTTATGAAGAAAAATCAGAAGACTTTTATAAACTAGTGGAAAGTTATAGTGAAAAAAGAGGAGATAATAATTTACAACAGATGATTCTTAGCATCTATTCATTTATAATGTCAGCACCTTATCCAATGAAATGGCTAGAAGATAGTGTAAATGATTTTAATATAGATGATGATTTTGATTTTGCAAAATCTAAATGGTCCCGCATCATATTGGATACTATAAAAATTCAAGTGGGTGGAATAGTAAATAATATGGAAAAAGCCTTAGAAATGATAGATGGAATTGAAGAGCTAGAAACTTTCACAGAAAAAGTAAAAATAGAATATAAAATGATGAAAAATCTATTAGATAGCTGTGAGGATGGTTGGGAAGAAGCATATAAAGCTGCCACTTCTTTGGAGTTTGAAAATTATGTAAAAGGCGTAAAAAGAATTCCAAAGGATGCAGAAGAATATATAAAAGATGCAAAGGACAAAGCTAAGAAAATTAGGGATGATGCTAAAAAATCCATAGAAGCTATACAACACTCAACATTTAACAAGGATATTTCTGAATTAAATAAAGAGATTAAAATGCTACATCCTATAGTAACTGCTTTAAGTAGAATTCTTACAAGATTTATAGAATTATACAGTGATAGAAAAGGAGAAAAGGGAATTATAGACTTCAATGATATAGAACACTTTGCTCTAGATATATTAACGAAAGAAGATGAAAATGGACAAATAGTAGGTAGTGATGTTGCTCATGAATATGAAGAAAAATTTTATGAGATATTTATAGATGAGTACCAGGATTCAAACTTTGTACAAGAAGTTTTACTTTCAACTATAGCAAAACCATCAAACAGATTTATGGTTGGTGATGTTAAGCAAAGTATCTATAGATTTAGACAAGCTAAGCCTGAAATTTTCTTAGAAAAATACGCTACTTATGGAACACAAAAAGGCGATAAAAACAGAAAAATAATGCTATATAAAAACTTTAGAAGTAGAAAAGAGGTTATAGATAGTTGTAACTATATTTTCGAAAATATAATGAGTAAAAACATAGGTGAAATAGAATATACAAAAGATGAAGCATTAAACTTAGGAGCTTCTTTTAAAGAAAATCTAGAGGAAAATGTAATGGTGGGAGGAGCTACAGAAATTCATCTAATGGAAAAAGCTCAAAAACAAGATGATCAGCAAAATGATGAAGATCAAGTTGAAGAAGAGTTAGACAATATACAACTGGAAGCACGTATGGTAGGTAAAATTATAAAAGATTTAATGTCACCAGATGAAGAAGGAAATACATATAAAATATATGATAAAAAGATGGATGATTATAGAATGGTGGACTTTAAAGATATTGTAATACTACTTAGAGCCACATCTTCATGGGCACCAGTATTTGCTGATGAATTAATAAATATGGGGATACCAACATATGCAGATACAGGAATGGGATATTTTGATACCATAGAAATAAAAACGGTTATGTCTTTTTTAAGAATAATAGATAATCCAATGCAAGATATTCCACTACTTGCAGTTTTAAAATCTCCAATTTTACCATGTACTTCATTTACACCAGAGGATTTTATAGATATTAGATTAGAAAATCCAGATACTAATTTATTTGAATGTATAAGATTAATTAGTGAAAATGAAGATGAAAAAAAGAAGGAAATTAGGGAAAAATGTAGAAGATTTTTAAGTGAATTAAAAGAATATAAGGAAAAATCTCTATATATGAGTACTGATGAGTTTTTATGGCACTTATACATGAAAAGTGGATACTATGCTTATGTGGGAGCACTTCCAAGTGGAGGTCAAAGACAGGCCAACTTAAAGATTTTATTTGAGAGGGCAAAGCAATTTGAAGAAACTAGCTTTAAAGGAATTTTCAATTTTATTAATTTTATAGATAAAATTAAAAAATCCAATTCTGATATGGGAAGTGCAAAGACTCTTGGAGAAAATGCCAATGTGGTTAGAATAATGTCCATACATAAAAGTAAGGGGTTGGAATTCCCAATAGTATTTTGTTCAGCTATGATTAAGAATTTCAATACAATGGATTTTAAAAAGGATATGTTATACCACTATGAACTAGGTTTTGGACCACAGCTTGTGGATATAGATAGGCGTATATCTTATCCAAGTATTGCAAAGGAAGCTTTAAAATACAAAATGAATCTGGAAAATTTATCGGAAGAAATGAGGATTTTATACGTGGCTTTAACAAGAGCTAAAGAAAAACTTATTTTAACTGGAGCAGTAAAAGATATTCCAGGAACTCTACATAAATGGGGCAAAAACCTAGATGGAAATAATCCTCTATCACAATACGATGTATTAAAAGCTAAAAACTATCTAGATTGGATTATGCCATCTGTATTAAAACATAAAGACTTTAAAGAAATAAGAAAAGAGTACGAAATTGATACATTGTCTCAATCTAATCATGATTCTAAATGGTCCTTTAAAACTTGGGAAAGAGAAGAGGTAATAGTTGAGAAAAAAGAAGAAGAAACTAATATAGAATCCCTATTGAGAAATATGGAAGAAAATAGTAGTGAGGCTGATCATATGGATGAGATAGTTAAGAAATTGAATTATACTTATCCTTATGAAGAAAGTGTAAAACTATCTGCCAGTATATCTGTCTCAGAAATAAAGAAAGTGCAAAGTACTTATGAAGAAGATTATTCTAAGCCTATGTACGATGAAAAAATAACTTTAAAAAGACCACTATTTATTCAAGAAAGTGAATCCAAAAATAAAATAAGTCCACTGGAGAGGGGTACAATAGTCCATTTAGTTATGGAAGTTCTTGATTTAAATAGAGTAAATACAATAGATGAGATAAAAGAACAAATAAAAGACTTAATTAAGAGAGAAATAATAAGTGAAAAGCAATCTTTAGTTATTAATCCTTTTAAAGTGTATAAGTTCTATAAATCAAATATAGGTAAAAGAGCATTATCATCTAATTTTATGAAAAGAGAACAAAGTATATACTCTCAGATAAAAATGAACGATATTTATCTAAATAATGAAGATATTCAAAATAATAGGGCAAGATATGAAGAAGAGAGTATGATGCTTAGAGGGATTATAGACTTATACTTTGAAGAAGATGATGAAATAGTAATTGTGGATTATAAGACAGATTATATAGACGAAGAAAATAAACAAGATGTAATAAATAGATATAGAAAGCAGCTTGATTTATATGCAGATGCCTTAACAAAATTAACGGGTAAAAAAGTCAAAGAAAAATATCTATATTTATTTAATGTAGATGAAGAAGTTAAATTATAGAATTTTAAGGAGGAGACATGAAATTTATTCATACATCAGATTGGCATATAGGTAAAAACCTAGAGGGTCATTCAAGACTAGAAGAACAAGAAAAGTTTTGCGACGATTTTGTTAAAATTGTGGAAAACAACAATATAGATATGGTTATTATTGCTGGAGATGTGTATGATACTTCAAATCCTCCAGCTGGGGCTGAAACTTTATTTTATAAGACAGTTAGTAGATTAGCAGATGACGGAAATAGATGTGTATTAGTTATAGCAGGTAACCACGATAATCCAGAGAGGTTATCTGCTGTTACACCTCTTGCAAAAGAACAAGGTATTATAATTTTAGGTTATCCTTTAAGTAGCACGACAGAAGCAAAATATAAAGGATATGAAATTATAGAAGCAGGAGAGGGTTATCTAAAATTAAATATTAAGGGAGAAAAAGTAACAGTAATAACTCTACCATATCCAAGTGAAAAAAGATTAAATGATGCTATTAGAAATGTGGATAGTGAAGAAGAATTACAAAAGACTTATTCAAAAAAAATAGGTGATATTTTCAGAAAGTTAGAAGAAAATTTTGAAGAAGATAGCATTAATATAGCTGTATCACATTTATTTGTATCTGGAGGAGATCCATCGGATTCAGAAAGACAAATTCAGCTGGGAGGAAGTCTTGTGGTAGATAAACACGATTTACCACAAAACTCTCAATACACAGCTCTAGGTCATTTACATAAACCACAAAAAGCATCTGAAAGACTTAATGTATATTATTCAGGTTCACCACTTCAATATAGTGTAAAAGAAAGAATGTATGCAAAGGGTGCAAATATTGTAGAAATACATGCAAAAGAAACTCCAATAATTGAGACAATTTATTTTAACAATTATAAGCCTATTGAAGTTTTTAAATGTGATGGTATAGAAGAAGCATTAAAAGTTTGTGAAGAAAATAAAGATAGAGATATTTGGTCTTATTTTGAAATAAAAACAGATGAAGTTATAAGTCAGGAAAATATAAAAAAGATGAAGTCATACTTAAAGGATATTGTTGAAATTAAGCCAATTATAACATCTGAGTATGAGGAAGAAGAAATTGACTTAAAAGAAAAATCCATGGCTCAGCTATTTAGTGATTTTTATAAATTTAGAGAAAAATGTGAGCCTAGGGGAGAACTTATGGACATATTCTTGAACATAGTAAGTGAAGAAGGTGAAGAAGATGAAACCAATTAAGTTAGAGTTAATGGGATTAAATAGCTACAGTGAAAAGCAAACTATAGATTTTGAAAAATTAACATCAAGAGGTCTATTTGGTATTTTTGGGAATACAGGAAGTGGGAAATCTACCATATTAGATGCCATAACTATAGCTTTATATGGAGACATTTCTAGAGATACTACTGATTATATAAATACAAACTGTGATAAGGCTGTTGTGAAATTTGAGTTTGAAATAGGAAGTAAAAATAATAGAAATAGATACTTTGTTGAAAGAACCATAAAAAATACTCCAGCTGGTGGAACTAAAACTACACGTGTACTTTTAGGTGAGATAAAAGAAGACGGAGATATAAATGTACTTGCCGATAAGGTGGGAGAAGTAAAAAATAAAATTCAAGATATTATAGGATTAACATCTGATGATTTTACTAGATCTGTAGTTTTACCACAAGGTAAATTTAGTGAGTTCTTAAAATTACAAGATAGAGATAGAAGAAAAATGTTGGAAAGAATATTTAATCTAGGTAAATATGGTGAAAAACTTTCCAACAAAGTAAAAACAAAAAGAAATGAATCTAAAGAGAAGATAACCAGTTTGCATGGTAAACTTAGCCAACATGAAGGCATGACAGAAGATTTATATGAACAAAAAAGAGAAGAACTATTACAAGCTAAAAAAAGAGAAAAAATAAAAAATGAAGACTTAGCTAAATTTGAAAAAGAATATGAAGAAAATAAAATAATATTTGAAGATCAAAAAGCTTTGCAAAAATATATAGATAAAAAAGTACAACTTGATTCTAGAGAAAAAGAAATAAATATAAAAAGAGAAGAAATTGAAAGAAGTGAAAGAGGAGAAATAATAATTCCTCATATAAAAGATATTAAAATCTTAGAAAAGGATATATATGAAAATTCTAATGAAGTAGAGCGATTAGAAGGAATTATAAGCAATATAAAAAAGGAAATAGACTTATTATCTATAAGATATGAAGATGCAAAAAAAGAAAAAAATGAAAAAATACCTGTATTAATTGAAGAAAAGGGAAAACTTCAAAGAGGTATTGATTTAGAAGAAAAAATAGAATCTTTAAATATATCTATTAAAGATCTAAAAGATGAAATTGATGTAAATTCTAAAGAAAAAGAAAATCTAGAAAAACAAGTAAAGGATTTAGATAGTAAGGCTAGTAGTACATATAAAAAGATTCAAGAAAATTACGATAAAATTGATGATTTAAGAGTAAGTAGTGAACTAAAAAACAATATATTTGAAGCATATAATAAAGAAGATGATTTAAAAAATTTAAATGAAGAAATAGAAGAAAATAATAAGTTATTAAAAGAAGTAAATAAAAGAATAGAAGAATTAAAATATAAAAATATTGATGTAGAAAAAAACAAAAGATCTATAGATGAAAAATTAAAAAGATTATTAGAACATCAGGAATATTTAAATAGAAGTTGTCCTGGAGATAATAAAATAATATCTAGTGAA
>OOCW01000848.1_pt1 | contig 25846 bp, 29 predicted proteins | sample 1671201 | NCBI WGS metagenome assembly OOCW01 (sample SAMN06348132, study PRJEB24527) | human gut metagenome | biome: human gut; feature: ankylosing spondylitis patient; material: feces | host: Homo sapiens | place: China | collected 2015-10
CATAAGCACCTTTTCTTAAGTTTCTCTTTCTCTTAGCGCTTTTCTTAGTTAAGATGTGGCTCTTGAAAGCCTTTGCTCTCTTTAACTTTCCTGTACCTGTTTTTCTAAATCTTTTTGCTGCACCTTTGTGAGTTTTCATTTTTGGCATGATAAATATCCTCCTCTCAGATTATGCTTTTTTTGGGGCTAAAACCATAGTCATATTTCTTCCGTCTTGTTTAGCAGGCTTTTCTACTACACAAACATCTTCAAGTTTAGAAACAAAATTATCAAGTATTTTAACACCTAAATGAGATAATGCTGCTTCTCTACCTTTAAATCTTATAGTTATTTTAACTTTGTCCCCGTCTAATAGGAATTTTCTAGCATTTTTAGCTTTAATAACAATATCATTTTCTTCAATTGTGATTCCACATCTGATTTCTTTAATTACTGTTACTTTTTGCTTCTTTTTAGCTTCTTTTTCCTTTTTTGCTTGCTCATAAATATATTTACCTAAGTCCATTATTTTACATACTGGTGGTTTTGCATTTGGAGAAATCATAACTAAATCTAATTCACTCTCATCTGCCATTCTTAGAGCCTCTTTTGTTTGAAGTATTCCTAATTGATTACCTTCTGAATCAATAACTCTTACTTCCTTTTCTTTTATACTTTCGTTACAAGTAAAATTTTTACTGATATCGTTCACCTCCGATAAAATGTACCAATGAAAAAAGCATTTTTATATAATAAATGGATGGCAATTACTGCCATCCATCATTATCAAACTAAATCTAGACATAATATTATATTACTAGATACAAATTTCATAAGTATTACCTTACTAAGCTTTGCCGTAAGGTGAGAAACGGCAGTTCCTTCTTAACATTTAAAATTTTACCACGCTATCTTTTAGTTGTCAATTATTAATTTTTAAATTTTCAACTTAGTTGCCAAGCACTTACTACAGCCATTACAAAAAGAAACTCTATCACCAAATACATTTTTAATAGTATCAATAAATTCTAAGTTTAAAGCCCTATCTTTATTATGGATTACTACTTCTTTTGGCGCATTTGTAATAAGGCCGCTAATAATTATATCCTCTACATTAGCTTCCGTATCAATCTTACATTCATATATTTCCTTGACAAACTCTTCAAAAATATCATTACCAAGGCCATCTTTTAATACATATCCTCCATCACTTTGTATATATATATCAATCTTTTCTATTTTACTTTCTTGAATATCTACAAAGTATTTTAATAATTTTATAAATTCTTTATATTCCTTTTCAATCATATAGTCTTCAACTATTTTATCAATGATACATTCAATATCCTCTCTAAGTTCCTTCATTCTAAAGGTTATAAACCCTTTGATATTTATGACTTCATTTTCCTCTAAACATTCTTTTATCTTTTCAATTATACAGTTTATTTTATTGATGCAATAAAACATTTTTTCATCTGTAACTTTTTCTTCATTTTGCAATACACTAACTATTTTCTCTTCCACTTCCATAATCTCACTCTGCTTTAAGAAAAAATAGTTTTCCATCAAATAATTAAACAATTCTTTTCTTCTATATTCTTTAACTACTACTGAATACAAAATATTGCTTATATATAAATAAATGGTATTTTTAATCTTATCATTATAACTTTCATTATCACATATTATCTTAATTATATTAGAGCTTCCTTCTCCACTTTCAACAATTCCCATTGTTATATTTTTCTTTTTTAATAACTCCCGTAATTCTTGTAACTCTTTTACAAAATCTAAGTCATTATTGTGTACTAACTTCATTACCAGCATGGATTTCACTCCTTCCTTAATAATAGTATGTATTAAAAAGTTTTCTATATTCAACATTTATAAATAGTAGCTGTCTAAATTTATTGATTTTTAGATGAATTTTATTTATTGTATATATATTAATAAGTAAAAGGAGTTAATTTAATGATTTGCTTTGTTGATTATAGAACTACAGATGAAGAATGTAATAATTTACATAATCTTGGACTAAAAATAATTAAAATACCTAAAGCTCCAGCTTTATATGATGCAATTAACGGCCATGTAGATATACAAATAAATATTCTTGATGAAAAAAACAGATTAATATTAATAAATAAAGATATGCCCCAGGAATTCAAAGAACAGTTAAAGGAGAATAATGTAAATTATATTGAAAGCACTAATACCCTTGGAAGTAAATACCCGGAAAACATATTTTTAAATGCACTAAATAGTAAGGATTATTTCATACACAATTTAAAGTATTCTGATAGTGCGTTTAAGAAATATATTACTGATAAAAAAATTATTAATGTAAAGCAAGGCTATACAAAATGTTCTATTCTTCCCTTAAGGGAAAATGTACTAATTACTAATGATCCTGGAATACATAAAACTCTTTCCAGTGATGATTTTGATGTTCTTTTATTGCCTTATGGAGATATTATCCTTGAAGGATTTGAATATGGATTTATAGGCGGTGTTGGAGGAATGATTTCTCAAGATAAATTAGCATTATTTGGAGATTTAAATCATTATTCTTATGGCAAAGAAGTATTAAAATTCCTTAATGATCACAATATTACTCCCATTTACTTAAAAAATGGAAAGCTTACTGACAGAGGAAGTCTTTTTGTTTTGTAATCAATATATAGTACGTATATTATTGAAATTTGTTGCATAAAATACTTAAAACATCTTTTGAAAAATAATAAAAAAGGCTGCTAATCTGCAACCTTTTTTATTATTTAATCTTAGTTAGTAACTCACCAACTTGCTCCTTAGTAAATACATATTTAGTATTACAGAAGTGGCATTTGATTTCTTCATCTTTACCTTCTTCATAAATTTCTTTTAAATCTTTTTCACCTATTGATATTAATGCTTTTTCCACTCTTTCTCTTGAGCAGTTACATTCAAATTTAGGCTCAGTTTCTTTTAATATCTTTAATCCCATGTCATCAAATAAATAGTTTAAGATATCTTCTATAGTCTTTCCTTCACTAAGCATTTCAGTTAAAGTAGGAATTTCTTCTAATCTGAATGTTACTATATCTGCAATATGTTCTTCTGCACCTGGTAACATTTGAATTATTAATCCACCTGCAACCTTTATTGAATAATCAGTGTCAACTAATACCCCTAAAGATACTGCTGATGGTGTTTGTTCTGATACTGTATAATAATATGCTAAATCTTCTGCAATTTCTCCTGAGAATATTGGAACTTGCCCTACATATGGATCTTTCATTCCTAAATCTTTTATTATTATAAGGTTACCATTCTTACCTACATATCCACCTACATCTAGCTTACCTTTTTCATTTAATGGTCTATCTCCATATGGATTTCCAATGAATCCCTTAACTACAGCATTTTCATGAGCTGTTACAGTAATTCCTTCTGCTTCTCCACCACCATTAATTCTTAATGTCATGATTTCTTTATCAGATTTTAAAGTAGTACCTAATAATGCCCCTGCAGTAATCATTCTTCCAAGTGCTGCTGCAGCTACTGGTGTACACTCATGAATTTCTCTTACTTTTTCCACTAAATTTGTAGTTGTTCCTGCTATTATTCTAACAGTTCCATCCATAGCTACCGCATTAATAATCTTATCTTTCATCTATACTTCCTCCCAAATTAATGTAGTTATATTTTTTTACTACATATACTATTCTTTCACTATTTGCTTGAACTTTATTATTACTATATCCATCAAATTTATTTATTACCTTTAATCCACAATTTGATAGAGCACTTTCAAGCTCTTCTTCCTTATATGCTCTTTCAAAATGCTCCTCTTCAAATCTTTCATAAAGCTCTCCTTGCTTTACAAAGAACGTAAGAAACATTGAAACCATATCATCTTCAAAAACATTTTCCCATGTATAGAAGACATCCTCTTCACTATATGTATAAATATTGTTACCTAATATTTCTGATAACTTATAATATGAATTAACATCAAAAATAAAAATTCCGTCATCTTTTAAATGCTCTTTAACAGAGCTGAAATACTTCTCTAAATCATCTTCATTGGTAATATAATTTGTAGAGTCTAAAACCGATGTAATTAAATCAAACTTTCTATTTAGCTGCATTTCAGTCATATCTTGACAAATTATCTTACCTTTTATTCTATTTTCCTTAAGCTTATTAAAAGCTTCTCTTAACATATCTTCAGATAAATCTACCGCATATATATCTTTAAAATGCTTTGCTAATCTTACAGTAACGTTTCCAGTACCACAAGCAACATCAAGATAATCTTTGAATTCAATATTATGTTCATTGCATATTTCAATTATTCTGCTAACCATATTATCGTAATTAATATCTTCATTGATTAAATCATCATAAATTTTAGCAAATTCTCCATAAGCCATACTATTCCCCCTTGCTATAAATTTTACAGTTGCTCAAAAATTAATGTAGAAGAAATATTTCTTCTACATTAATCTATAATTTCTAACAATTATAATATATGTATTCCACTGATTAGTCAATCCATTATTTTCTTCCTAATATCTCATCATTAGTTGGGATTTTTAATTCTTTTTTTCTGCGGGTCATAATTCCGCCTATTCTTCCTGTTTCTTCAGCTGTAAGCCCTCCCCATCCATATTGATCAACTTTTTCTTTTAATCCTAATTCATCAGCAATCTCATACTTAATCCTTTCCCTTAAAAGCTCTTGTGGTGTAAGTTCTTTATTAGTTTTAATTTTAGATTTTATAATTTTTTTTAATGGTGTTTTACTCATAACTATTCCCCCTACAAAGTAATATATGTATTTTCTCCATATAAATATAAAATATTCAAAAAACTCATTACATTTTTATACATATATTGTATTATATATAATTTTTACTATTTTTATCTTGCATTGTTTATAAATAACATATATAATCAAACTAATCTAATAAATAATTGCAAGATAGAGGCGCGATACTTATCAGTACTATTAAGGAGCTAAGCACAATGATTTAATAGGAAAGGATTTATCGCCGAAGTAAATAGCCTATGCTTTACAGCTATTTACTGGGGATCCATATAATATATGTATTCCTGTCACATTTTTGTGGAGAGCTATCATTTAAAGAAATCTAATGACTATACTGTATATAAAATTAGAAGCTTTGGGTGATTTTGCTCAAAGCTTCTAATTTTTTAATCATTAATAAACGTTTAAATTAAGGGGGAATTTATATGTATAATGTAGCAGTTGTTGGTGCAACAGGTAATGTTGGGAGAAAATTTTTAGAAATTCTTGAGGAAAGGAACTTTCCTATAAATGAGTTATATCTTTTTGCTTCAAAACGTTCAGCGGGAAAATATTTAAAGTTTAAAGGTGAAGAATATATTGTAAATGAAACTTGTGAAGAAAATATAAAAGATAAGAAAATAGATTTTGCTCTATTTTCAGCTGGTGGCGATGCAAGTTTAAAATTTGCCCCAATCTTTGTAAAGTATGGTGCAACAGTAATTGATAACTCCAGTGCATGGAGAATGGATAAAGATGTTCCTTTAGTAGTTCCAGAAGTAAATCCTGAAGATATAAAATGGAATAATGGTATAATTGCTAATCCTAATTGCTCAACTATTCAAGCTATGTTACCTTTAAAAGCTTTAAAAGATGCATATGGCATTAAAAGAGTTGTTTACTCAACTTACCAAGCTGTATCAGGTGCAGGTATGCAAGGAATCGCTGACTTAGAGGATGGATTAAAAGGGGTAGAACCTAAAAAATTCCCTTATCCTATTGCAGGAAATTGCCTTCCTCATATTGATGTATTTTTAGATAATGGATATACAAAAGAAGAAGTAAAGATGATTAATGAAACTCAAAAGATTCTTCATGATGATTCCATAAAGATTACAGCTACTGCCGTAAGAGTTCCAGTACTAAACTGTCATGCCGAAAGCATAAATATAGAATTAGAAAAACCATATGAACTTGAAGATGTGGTTAAACTTTTAGAATCAACTAAAGGCATAGTGGTATATGATGATACTAAAGAACTTAAATACCCTACGCAACTTCAAGTTTCAGGTAAAGATGAAGTTTATGTTGGAAGAATAAGACGAGATTTCAGTATTGATAACGGATTAAATTTATGGGTTGTAGGAGATAACATCAGGAAAGGTGCTGCTCTTAATGCAATACAAATTGCAGAAGAAATAATTAAATAACTATTTTATACGGAGGTTAATATGACAGTTTTTAAAGGTTCTGGTGTTGCCATAATAACACCTTTTAATGAGAACGGAATAAACTTTCCTAAGTTTAAAGAATTAATTGAATGGCAAATTGCTGAAGGTACTGATGCAATAATAGTATGTGGTACTACAGGTGAAGCTACTACAATGAGTGAATATGAAAGAAAAAATGCTATCAAATTTGTAGTTGAAACCGTAAATAAAAGAATACCGGTAATTGCAGGAACTGGTTCAAATAATACAGCAGCTGCAATTGAAATGAGTAAGTTTGCAGAATCTGTTGGTGTAGATGGACTTCTTGTTATAACTCCTTATTATAATAAGACAAATAAAAAGGGGTTATTTAAACACTTTGAAGCTATTAATAATGCTGTAAATACACCCATAATCCTTTATAATGTTCCTTCAAGAACAAATATGAATATCACTCCTGAAGCTTTATTAGAATTATCTGAACTTTCAAATGTGACAGCTGTAAAAGAAGCCAGTGGCAATATAAGCCAAGTTGCAAAGATAAAAGCTTTATGTGGTGATAAATTAGATATTTATTCTGGTAATGACGATCAAGTTACTGCAATTCTAGCACTAGGTGGTATTGGAGTTATATCTGTACTAGCAAATGTAGTTCCTAAAGCTGTTCATGAAATGGTAATGTCATATTTAACTGGTGATACTAACAAATCTTTATCTTTACAGTTAGAATATCTAAAACTAGCAAACGATTTATTTATTGAGACAAATCCTATACCAGTAAAAACAGCTCTTAATTTAATGGGAAAAGAAGCTGGAGATTTAAGGTTGCCTCTTTATGAAATGGATGAAAATAATAAAGCAATATTATGCAGTACTTTACAAAATTACAGCTTAATATAGAATGGAGTTTTAAAATGGTTAAAATTTTATTAAGTGGATGTTGCGGAAAAATGGGAAATGTAATACAAAGTATTATGAGTGAATTTCCTTCATTAGAAATAGTAGCTGGAATTGATAAATTCCCTAAAGAATCTGAGTTTAAAATCTTTAAGAATACTGAAGACGTAAATATTGATTACGACGTTCTTCTTGATTTTTCTAGAGCTGATGCTTTAAAAGACTTACTAGCTTTAACAGCTAGTACAAAAAAGCCTTTAGTATTATGTTCCACTGGTTACACTGATGAAGATTTAAAGTTAATTGAAGATTCCAGTAAAACTCTTCCAATTTTTAAATCTGCCAATATGTCATTAGGTATTAATTTAATTAATTCCTTACTAAGAAAAATTTCACCTTTACTATATCCAAATTATGATATAGAAATAATTGAAAAACATCATAATCAAAAAGTGGACTCACCTAGCGGAACTGCTCTACTACTTGCTGATACCATCAAGGAATCTATTGCTGATGCTACCTACTATGTTCATGGAAGAAATGGTCAAAAGAAACGTGAAAAAGCAGAGATAGGAATACATGCTGTTAGAGGTGGTTCCATTGTTGGAGATCATGAAGTTATCTTTGCTGGCTCTGGTGAAGTTATAGAATTAAGTCATAAAGCAATTTCAAGAGAAGTATTTGCTGTTGGCGCATTAAAGGCATGTACATTCATGGCTAATGTAACTGAAGCTGGCTTATATAACATGGATGATGTATTAGGTATATAACTACTATTAATAATACACAATTTGAATTTAATATTCATTTTGTGTATTTTTTATTTATAAAATTATCAATCTATAGTTTTGTATTAATGTAATTTAATTGGTTATACTATTTTTTGAAAGAATTGATATTAAACTTATAGGAGGTTTTATTATGACAAAAGATAGTCAGCCTGATAACAAAAAAGCCCGTATGGAAAAATGTAATTATCAGACTCCAATAACTGAAGAAGGTTTAAACCACAATCCAAATAGAAAACATAAATCAGTAAAGAGACAAGGTGTATCAAGCGATAACTTTAATCCTGCTGGTAACTAATAAAAAAGCGCTGCACAAACTTATTGGCAGCGCTCTCATTATATTTTATTATTCAATATATGCTTTATCAAAATATACTTGCCCCAATGGTGAAACTACTACATCTTTAACTCTAGGACTAACTGCTTTAATTTGAGTATAGTAGTATATAGGTATTATAGGCATTTCATCCATTAGGATATCTTCTGCTTTCCTTAGATATTCATATTTCTTAGCTATATCAGTTTCCTCTTTAGCACTTCTTATTAGATTATCATATTCCTCATTTGAGAATTTAGCATCATTATTACCAAGTCCACTCATCCACATATCCAAGAAAGTCATTGGATCTACATAATCTCCAATCCATCCGTGTCTTGCAATTTCATAATTACCATTTTTCCTTGAATCTTGAAATACTGCCCATTCTTCATTATAAAGTTCAACATTAACATTTATTTTAGCCCACATTTGCTGTATTGTTTCAGCAACAAGCTTATTTCCTTCATTAGTATTATATAATAGTTCTAAAGTTGGTAAACCTTCTCCATTAGGATATCCAGCCTCTTCAAGTAATTTCTTAGCTTGTTCTAAATCAGCTTTTTCAGGATTCCAATACTTAACTTCTCCTGTAAAGTCTTTTCCTTCTTCTGCTCCTGGTATTCCTTCTGGCACATAACTATAAGCTGGTATTTGTCCACCTTTTGTTACTTGTTCACAAATTGTTTTTCTATCAATGGCAAGAGATAAAGCTTGTCTAACTTTCTTGTTACTTAAAGCTGCTTGCACATCTTCTGGAAGATTTTCTGTGTTATTGCCCACATTTATACAATAAAAATATGTCCCTAAATATGGATATATCTGTACAGTACCTTCTTCTTGACCTTTTTGAATTTCTGAGTTTGGTAATATCTCACTCATACTTATTTCACCGTTTTTCACTGAAGCATATGCAGATACTTCATCTTCAATCATCCTAAATTTTAATGTATCAAGCTTTACTTCATCTTTTCTATAGTACTCAGGATTTTTTACAAATACATATGAATCCTTCATATTATATTCTTTCAACGTAAAAGGACCATTTGAAACATAAGTTTCTGGTTTTAATGTCCATCCATCTCCATTAGCTTCTACAATATCTTCCCTAACAGGCATTAAAGTTGGGAATGCTGTAAGCTCTAAAAAATAACTAGTTGGATTTTCAAGGGTTACTTCCAATGTATGATTATCAACCACATTAATTCCTAAATCTTCTACGCTACCTGTACCATTATTATAGTTTTCTCCACCTTTTATATAATATAGTTGAAAAGCATACTCTGCTGCAGTATCTGGATTAAGAGCTCTAGTCCATGCATATTTAAAATCTTCTGCTGTAACTGGTTTACCATCAGACCATAATGCATCATCTCTTAAATGAAAAGTATATGTTAGAGAGTCATCAGAAAGTTCATAGCTTTCTGCTATTCCTGGTATAGCCTTCTGATTATCATCAAGCCTCATTAATCCCTCAAAGGCATTACATATTACAATTGAACCATCTACAGCATTATTAAGAGCTGGATCAATTGTCTTTACTTCTGCACCTAAATTATAGATAAGTTCTTCATTACCTTTAGCTTCATCTCCATTATCATCATTGCTGTTACATCCTACAAGACCTGTAGCACCTAAAACTCCTGCTAAGAATAGTGCACAAACTGTTTTTAATTTTGATTTTTTCATTAAAATCCCCCTTTAGATTCATATAAACTGTTATTTATCTTTAAATAAATGACATGCAACAAAATGACCATTACTTATTTCATCCATTACTGGTTCTTCACTTAAGCATATTTTTTTAGCATATCTACAACGACTTGCAAATCTACATCCTGGCGGTGGATCTATAGGTGATGGTACATCTCCTTTTAAGATAATCCTTTTTTTAGCTTTAGATGCCCTAGGATCCGGTATTGGAATGGCTGATAATAAAGCTTTGGTATATGGGTGTTCTGGATGTTCATATACCTCTTCTGAAGTGCCTTTTTCAACAAGTTTTCCTAAATACATTACACCTATATGACTAGATATATGCTTTACCATTGATAAGTCATGAGCAATGAATAAATATGTCAGTCCCATTTCCTCTTGTAATTCTTCTAACATATTAATTACTTGAGCCTGAATAGACACATCTAAGGCGGAAATAGGTTCATCACAAACGATAAATTCAGGTTCTACAGCTAAAGACCTAGCAATTCCCACTCTTTGTCTCTGCCCTCCTGAAAACTCATAAGGATATCTATTTATATTACTTCCGTTTAAACCAACTTTATTCAATAAAAACCGTATTCTACTTTCCCTTTCCTTACCAGTATACAATTTATGAATATCAATAGCTTCACCAATTATATCTCCCACTGTCATCCTTGGATCTAAAGATGCATATGGATCTTGAAAAATCATCTGCATCTTTCTTCTAAAAGGTATCATTTCTCTTTCATTCAAGTTACTTATATCCTGTCCATCAAATAATATCTTTCCTGCAGTAGCTGTATAAAGCTTTAAAATAGTCCTTCCTATGGTAGTTTTTCCACAGCCAGATTCACCTACAAGCCCTAGAGTTTCACCTTTTCTAATGGTAAAGGAAACATCATCAACAGCTTTTATATAGCTATGCTTTCTAAAAAGTCCTTTAGATACTTGAAAATATTTGCTAAGATGTTTTACCTCTAATATATCATTCTTTTTTTTCACTATATTTCACCACCTGATAACTTTTTAGATTTAGCTGCATATTCATGACATAACCAGCAAGCACTTTTATGTCCAGTTCCAACTTGTAACAATGGAGGTTGATTATTTAGACACACTTTCATTGTATAATCACATCTTGGTGCAAAAGGGCATCCTAAAGGTGGTTTTAATAAATCAGGTGGCTGTCCATCAATAGGCTTTAATTTCTCTTTTACCTTACTTTTAGGATTAGGCACACTTCTTAACAAACCCCAGGTATAAGGATGCTTACTATTATAAAAGATATCTTCAGCACTGCCCTCTTCCACAATAATTCCTCCATACATAACATTAATTCTTGAGCATAAATCAGCCACAATGCCCAAATCATGGGTTATTAAGATTACTGATGTATTCATTTTTTCCTTTAAATCTTTTAATATATCAAGTATTTGAGCCTGAATGGTCACATCTAATGCTGTGGTAGGCTCATCTGCAATAATAAGGCTAGGTTCACAAATAATGCTCATAGCAATCATTACCCTTTGTCTCATTCCCCCAGAAAATTCATGAGGATATTGGTGCATTCTTTTTTCTGCACTTGATATACCTACCATTTCAAGCATTTTTACTGCTTTATCATAAGCATCCTTCTTTGATATTCTTTTATGTTTAATTAGATGTTCAGTCATTTGATCACCAATTGTATACAGTGGATTTAACGAAGTCATAGGATCCTGAAAAATCATTGATATTTTATTACCTCTTAACTTCTCAAACTCTTTTTCTTTCATGTTACCAATATCAATATTATCAAATATTATTTTCTTGGAAGTTATCACTGCATTGCTCTCCAAAAGCTTCATTATGGACATCATGCTTACAGACTTACCACATCCTGATTCGCCTACAATCCCTAAAGCCTCTCCTTTATTTACATATAAGGAAATTCCCCTTACAGCCTGCACATCTCCTATATGAGTCTTAAAATATGTTTTTAAATCATCAACCTTAAGCAGATTTTCCATCATACCCCTCCTATCTTTGATGCTTTGGATCTAATGCTTCTGTAAGACCGTCACCTAATAAATTGAATGCTAGGATTATAATACATATCATCATTGATGGAAAAAATAACTGATAAGGATACATATATATAGAATTCATTGCATCATTACATAAAGTACCCAATGATGCCAATGGTGCATTTATACCTAGTCCTAAGTAGCTTAAGAAAGCTTCTGTAAAGATTGCTTGTGGCACAAACAAAGTTAAAGTAACAATTATAGATCCAACACAGTTAGGGATAAGGTGCCTAAATAATATCCTTTTTTTCGATGCACCTAAAGTCCTTGCTGCTAATATAAATTCTTGCTGTTTTAATTGAAGTACATCCCCTCTTACTATCCTAGCCATTCCAACCCAATAAGAAATTGATAATGCAAGAACTATTGCTCCCACACCACTAGAGCCTATTCCAATTTCTCTAAAAGCAACCATAATTAAAATTACATAAATTATTGTAGGAATAGAATATAATATATCAACAATTCTCATCATGACATTATCAATCCTACCACCAAAAAAGCCTGCAACCCCTCCATACAAAACTCCTATAACAAGATTTATTAATGCTGCTGAAACAGCAATAATAAGAGAATAGCGCGTTCCATACATACATCTTACCAATATGTCTCTGCCAATGGTGTCTGTTCCAAAAATATGTGTTAAGTTAGGACCTTGATCACCAATAGTATGATTAGTTTCTGCATATCCATATGGAGAAATCATTGGTATTATTATTGCTGCAATAACAACTATAATAATAACTACTAGTGATACTAATGCAACCTTATTTTCCCTTAGCCTTCTCCATGCATATTTCCAATAACTTATACTTGGCCTTACCATTTCATCTATCTTTTTTTCTTCATTTTCTATGGGGATAAATAGCTCCTCATTTACCTCAATCTTATCATCCACTACTTTTCCCCTACCCTTCATTACTTTCTAATTTTATTCTTGGATCTATAGCAACATACAATAAATCTACAACTAAATTACAAATAACTATCAATACGCTATAAAAAACTATCACTCCCAGCAGTGCTGAATAATCTCTGGTATTTACATTAGATACAAATTCTTTTCCTAACCCAGGAATACTAAATATCTTTTCAACAACAAAAGAACCAGTAAGTATTCCTGCTACCAAAGGTCCTAAATAAGTTACCACTGGTATTATGGAATTCTTTAAGGCATGTTTAAAAATTACAGTCCTTTTAGAAAGTCCTTTTGCTTTAGCAGTCCGTATATAATCTGATTTCATCACATCAATAAGCTTGCTCCTGGTTAATCTAGTAATAAAGGCTGTTGAACTACCTGCTAAAGCTATTACTGGCATTATATAGCTCTTCCAATTATCCAATCCTGTGGTAGGTAGTATTCTCATCTTACTTGCAAATATATAAATAAGTAATGCACTTATTACAAAACTAGGTATAGTTATTCCTAGTGTTGATATAAACATACATAATCTATCAGGCCACCTATCTGATTTTAGTGCCGATATAATTCCAAGCCCTAATCCTATAATAACTGAAGTAACTACAGCCAGTCCCCCAATCTTAGCTGATTTAGGAAACGAGGTCTTTATTGTCTCACTAACATGTCTTCCTTTAAACTGCATAGATTCTCCCAAGTCTAATTTCACTAAATTCTTCATATAGATAGCATACTGCTCTCCAAGCGGCTTATCCAATCCATATTTAGCTTCTAAATTGGCCTTTACTTGCGGCTTAATTTTATCTCCATCAAAAGGCCCACCTGGCATAAGTCTCATTAAGAAGAATGTAATTGTTATTACTATCCATACAGTGATTATTGCTGATAAAACTCTTTTTATTACATATCTAAACAAACCTATCACTCTCCACTTAACTTTTATACCTTTACTATACATATATATTTTCATTATATTATAAGAAAATTGTTAATATTACAGTATGCTATCTATTAATATGTTAAGCACTGAGGTTTATTTAACTTTTCCCATAATTTCCTAAAACAAAATAAGATACATCATTTCTGATGTATCTTACCTATATTTATACTATAATTTATTAATAAACTTTTTTAATCCTAAAAGAGCTTTTTTTAGCTCTTCCATTGAATAACAATATGATATTCTAATATATCCTTCACCACCAGTACCAAAAGCACTTCCTGGCACACAAGCAATCTTTTCCTCACTTAATAACCTTAAGCAAAATTCTTCTGAAGACATATTAAATTTTTTAATAGATGGAAATACATAAAATGCCCCTTTAGGCTCATTTACTTCAAGCCCCATATTTCTAAGTTCAGTAATTACATAGTCCTTTCTTTCACTAAATACATTTCTCATATGTTCTACATCATGTAAGCCATTTTTAAGGCCTTCTAAAGCCGCCCACTGACATATAGAGGCCGCACATGATACATTATATTGATGCACCTTCATTATTTCATCCATTAATTTTTTTTCAGCAGCAAAATATCCTACTCTTAACCCAGTCATTGAAAACATCTTTGAAAAACCACTTATATATATAACTTTATCTAATATATCCTTGTGCTGTGCAACACTATAATAATCTTCATATATAAGAGATTCATATATTTCATCGGTAACAACTAAAATATTGTTATCATTAATAATTTTAATAAGATCCTCCTTTTCCTCTTTTGTTAGTATTGTTCCTAAGGGATTAGAAGGAAGTGATAAAACTAGAACCTTTATTTCATTTTCTTTGATAAGCGATTTTAAACTTTCAATATTAATTGAAAAATCATCATTCAAACTATAACTTACAACATTGCCACCTAATATGTTAACTATATTTTCATATGCCGGATATGCAGGTGTCGGAATTAGTACCTTATCACCTCTATTTATAAGCGCTGTAAAAATAGTAAATATAGCTTCACTACCTCCTACAGTAATGCATATCTCATCAGGTGAATAATCAATTCCTTTATTCATTAAATATTTACTTATTTCTTTTCTCAATGGTAATATTCCGGAATTTTCCGTATAAACCGTCTTATCTTCATTAATAGCATTTATCAATGCATCTTTTACTACCTTTGGTACTGGAAAATCTGGTTGGCCTAATGTTAAAGATATGGCACCATCTATTTTCTTAACCTCATTATAAAATTTTCTTATTCCCGAAATTTGCACATTTTCTAAATTTAAATTCATTAAATTCTCCCCCGCATCTATACCATTTTTAATATTCTATACCCTCTCTAGCAACTATTCCTTTTTCAAAGGGATGTTTAATCATCTTCATTTCAGTCACTAAGTCTGCTAAATCAATGACTTCCTGTGGAACATCTCTTCCTGTTAAAACAAGTTCCATTGACTCCTTTTTATTCTTAATCAAGTATATTATCTCATCAGTGGTTATAAATTTATTATAATGAGCTCCCATTATTTCATCTACAATAAGTACATCACAAGAGCCTTCATCAACTATTTTCTTAATAAATTCATACCCTGTTCTAATTTCCTTCTTCAATTCCTCAATTTCAGGTTTTGATAAATTCCATACGAAATCTCTTTCTTTTTCAAATCTAAATATATTAAAATTATTAATTTTATCTATTGTTGAAAGTTCTCCCGTATATCCTCCTTTTAAAAATTGGACCATTACAACATTTAATCCATAGCCTGCACTTCTTATGCCTTGCCCTATTGCTGCTGTTGTCTTTCCCTTTCCGTCACCAGTATAAATTTGTACTAATCCTTTCTTTAATTTCATTAAATCATCTCCTTTAAATCATTGTACATTAATATACGACAATTCGTAAAGTTTTTTCATATTTTTTCTATTTACTCTTTAAATTACCTTTTTTGTTTATTATAATTAATATATCAATTTAATTCAAATGCACAAGAAGAAAGGATGATAATATGAATTATAATTTAACTGATCCATATGAAATTGCCAAGTTTATAAAAGAATCTAAGAAATCTACTCCTGTGAAAGTTTACATTAATGGTAACTTAGATGGTGTAGATTTAGAAAACATTGAAGTATATGGTTCTAATAATTTTTACGTATTATATGGTGAATCAGAAAAGATATCTGAAGTTATATTAAATAACAAGGATAGAATTAAAAATTTTAGAGTAGAAAATGATAGGAGAAATTCAGCTATTCCAATGCTTGATTTACTTGCTATCGATGCAAGAATTGAACCTGGTGCAATTATAAGAGACAAAGTTATTATTGGTAAAAATGCTGTTATAATGATGGGAGCTGTTATTAATATAGGTGCAGAAATCGGTGAAGGCTCTATGGTTGATATGAATGCTGTTATTGGAGCTAGAGGAAAGATTGGTAAGAGAGTTCACTTAGGTGCTGGTGCTGTAGTAGCTGGCGTATTAGAACCACCAAGTAAATCTCCTTGTGAAATTGGAGATGATGTAATGATTGGTGCCAATTCAGTTATTTTAGAAGGTGTTAAGATTGGTAATGGCTCTGTAGTAGCCGCTGGTTCTGTGGTTGTAGATGATGTACCAGCAGGTGTTGTGGTTGCTGGAAGCCCTGCAAAGATTGTTAAATCAGTAGATGACAGAACAAAAAATAAGACTCAAATTCTTAGCGATTTAAGAAAATAATAAAAAGCTCCATATTGGAGCTTTTTATTATTTAAACTATATTTTTAGTTATATAGCACCTTTTTCAGTTACATGTGTATCTTCATGTCCTTCATTGTTTAAACTTTCTTCATTTTCTTCAGTTACTCTTTCCATCTTAGAGATAGATACTTCGTATGCTATCTTCTTAACCACTTCTGTTTCGCTGATTTTCTTTTGATATTCTCTACTTTGAAGTCTTCCCCATACTCTTATATTATCTCCAACTTCTAAAGTTTGGCAGAATCTTGAATTTCTTCCCCAAGCTATAGTTGGTATATAATCTGATTTATTGTAAGCTCTATTTACAGCTAATAATACATCTGCAATTTCTCTACCAAAAGGTGTTTTTCTATAAACAGGTTCCTTACATATATATCCATCTAGGAATATTTCATTAGGATTTTTGCTTTTTTCAATACATGGTTCTATGTTTCTAGCAAATACAGTTAATATAAGCTTGTTAGATCCATCTACGAACTTATTATAAGACCTTAATTGTCCTAATACTACTATTTCTTTTCCAATGCTTAAATCCATATTACTAATTAATCTTTCTGAAACTGTTATATTTAATAAATCAACAGAATCACTTAATCTAGTAACTTCCATGAAAAATGTATAAAATCCTTCCCCATACATTTCATGACTGAATTCCAGTTTACTTACAATCTTCCCTTCAAGATAAATTTTATTATTTAACATCAAATTGTCCATCTTTACCCCTCTCTCCATTAGTAATTTTTTGTTTATTTATAAATTTATTACCATATCAGAATTTATTTCCATTATAATACAAATCGTGTGTACTTTTCAATATATTTATGATATTTATTTTTTATTTTGCACTCCATTTTCATCAATATAATAATTATCATCGTAAACTAATTCACTAACTGTTAAAAATTTATATCCCTCACCGGTCAATTTATTAATAATTCTATCTAAATTCTCTGGAGTATACTTAGCATTGTTGTGAAATAATAATATTGACCCTTCTTTGACATTTTTCATTACCCTGTTATATTCCACATCTGCCCCTGATTGCTTCCAATCAACTGAATCAACATCCCATTGAATACATTTATATCCCTTTGACATAACATAATTTAATGCTTTTTCATTATATGAACCACTTGGAAACCTAAATAATTTTGTATTATATCCTATTGTTTGATAAATAATATCTTCCGTCTTTTTAAGTTCATCATTCATTCTTTCTTCTGAAATATTTACAAAGTTAGGATGTATATAGCTATGATTTCCTATTTCATGACCATCATTATATATGTTCTTAAGCTTTTCTTTATTATCATCTGTATAATTTACCCAACCACCCATAATAAAAAAAGTACCTTTTGCATCATATTTCTTTAATATTTGCAGAATTTCATCTAAATGGTCCTCTTCTGCCCAATTAATATCAAAGGTAAGGGCTACTTCTTTCTCTTCAGTGTTTACTCTAAATATAGGCAGTTTAGAAGGATTATTAGTGCTTACGCTTATACTACGTTTATTTACAACAAGTGACAGAATAATTACAAGTACAAGCAAAATTACTTCTATAACAACTTTTTTCCCCTTAAACATAAAAAACCTCTTAACTTAATTTTTACTAATTTATATTCTTAATGTATAATTTTAATGACAATAATATTACAGCGTTAAAAATTTATGATATAATAATATAGTACTTTCAAATTGGAGGTTTAATATGTACGAAAACTCAGCAGAATTAGCAGAAAATAAACTTTTAGTTTTATATGTTATAAAATCTTTAAAACAACCTATTTCAAATACACAATTAACAGAAATAATTTTAGAAAATAACTTTATAAATTACTTTACTCTTCAGCAATACATTAGCGAATTAGAATATTCTGACTTTGTTAAGTATATCGAGAAAAATGAGAAAAAATTAATTTCTATAACCGATAAAGGTGAAAAGGTTTTATCATTTTTCAATGATAGAATTGCTCCAATAAAAAGAGATATAATCGATAATTATATCTCTGCAACTATTGAAAATATAAAAAAGGAGCTGACAATTTATAGCGATTATACTATTGATAACAATGATTCTTATATAGTAAATTTAAGAGCCTTTGAAGATGAAAGCTTATTAATTGATTTAAAGGTATCTGTTCCTAGCAAAAAGCAAGCTAATGCTTTATGTTCAAAGTGGAAAGATGATCCTTCTACTATTTATACAAAGATAATTCAAAGCTTATTTGATGATAATGATTAAAATAAAGTCATGGCATTGGGTTCAGACTCGATTGCTATGACTTTTATTATTTTATCATCCTCAATTAAAATAAGTTTACTCTTTAAATAATCAGCTACATATAACACTGAACCATACTTTAAAATGCCTTTTGGCATTCCTCCTACATAAATAACCTTTTCCACCTTATATGTTGCTTTATCTATCACACTAATAGTTCCATCAGTGAAATTAGAAACATAAATATTTTCAGTATCTTCAATCATATCTATTGGTGAATATCCAACCATAACCCTCGCTATTCTTTGAAAATTACCAATATTAAGTATATCTATATATCCTCGTTTATCTTTTCCTAAATAACTGCAGCAGATATAAATCTTTTTTCCATCATTTGATACCCTTACCTTTGTAGGGTATTCTGGTGCTTGAATAGTTTCAATTATATCATAATTATCCATAGATATTACTGTAATGCTGTCGCTTTCTAGATTTGATACAAATAATAAATTAGTATTTAAATCCATGTCAAGGCTATGAGGCCAGCTTTCAGTAGCTATTTGGCCTATACTTTTATCTTCCTTAAGGTCATAAATTACCATTGAGTTCGACTCTCCACAAACCACATAAATCTTATGCTCATGCATCAACAAATCATTTGGCTTGGGTCCAATACTTATCTCCTTACTCTCAATAAGATTTTCACCATAAAAAAAAGATACAGAATCATTATAACTATTAGCTGTAATAACAGTATCTGAATATACCCTTATGCCATGTGGTCCAACTGGCTTATCGCAATGTTTAAATCTTATTTTTTTCATTTCTAAGCTATCTAATGCTAGTTTACAAATTGAATCGCTTGCTGTTGTGCATAGAATTAATGATTTCAATATTACACCTCCTTTATTTAAAAGATACATTGTAATTTTATTATATGTTGTATTCCTTTAATGGGTACTATTTGTAGTAATTTTTAGAAGATTGTCCTTTTATTTTATTTATTATCCATATATAATATATTAGTAAATATTTCTTGAAGGGAGAGAATATAAATATGTTTACTTACAAAACAAGCGGAGTATGCTCAACTGAAATCAATCTTGAAATTGAAAATGATATAATCAAGCATGTTGATTTTGTTCGTGGATGCCAAGGAAATTTAAAAGGTCTTTCTGCTTTATTAATAGGAATGAATATTGACGATGCTATAAGCAAACTTTCTGGCATTGAATGTGGTGCTAAAAGCACATCTTGCCCAGATCAATTATCAAAAGCATTACTTGCCTATAAAAGCAATAACTAAATAAAATCATGTTAACTTTTAGTTAACATGATTTTATTTTCCTCAATCTTGTAATAATATTATTCCGTATTTCATCCAAAGGAAAATTTTTTCCTGGACAAAGAGTTTCTCGAACCTCTTTATGTCCTAATATACCTTTTATATCATATTTTAAACATAAAAATATGGATAATTCCTCCAATGACTCTATTTGCTCTTTTGTAGGATATTCTTCCTCAAAATTACCTTCAAGACAAATCCCTAATGAAACTTTATTCTTTCCTAAGGCATGAGCTCCTTGTGCTAAATCTGGCCTTCCTTTATATATTAATCCACTTTTATCAATATAATAATTATATCCTATACCAGCAAAACCTCTATCTTTATGCAATTTATCAACTTCTTCCACCATAATGTTATTTATGGCTGTATGATGATAAATAAGTAAAACTGGTTTATTGATATAATCTAATTCTTCATTCCAACAGTACCTCACATGAATTATATTTAGTTTATCCTCCATATCATCTAAGCTCTCTTTTGTAATATTAATATTGTAAATATCCTTGTAGCTGCTTTTTAACATTATACCTCCTTCTTTATAACTTATGATAATAAGAATAAAAGAAATAATTATTATGATAATAATTATTACCCTTTCAAAGGATGTTTTTACTATTTTAAATTCTCCCTTCATAAAGTACATATATTTTAAATATATGATTGAAATAACAAAAAAGAGATTGATATTAATCAATCTCAAAGTTAAATTTATTTTATTAATTGTAAAGCTACTTCCATCATATCAGTAAATGTATTTTGTCTTTCTTCAGGAGATGTTTCTTCCCCTTTAAATATATGATCAGATATAGTTAATATTGAAAGTGCTTCAACATTGTATTTAGCTGCTAAAGTATAAAGTTCTGCTGTTTCCATTTCAATAGCAAGACATCCATACTCTGCCCAGTTTTTAGCTCCAAATCCATTTGTATCATCATAGAATAAATCACTAGATAATACGTTTCCTACTTTTACATCAATCCCTTTATCTTTAGCAATATTATATGCATTATATAAAAGTTCAAAATTAGCTGTTGGTGCATAATCTAGACCTTGAAATCTTCTTTTATTAATCCCTGAATTTGTTGATGCGCTTTGAGCTAAAACTATATCTCTTACGTTTACATCATCATTAATAGACCCTGCTGAACCTATTCTAATTAATCTCTTTGCTCCATAGAATTTAATTAATTCATTTACATAAATAGAATGTGATGGTAATCCCATTCCTGTTCCTTGCACTGAAACTCTTTTTCCTTTATATGTTCCAGTATATCCATACATTCCTCTTACTTCATTATAACAAACTACATCTTCTAAGAAGTTTTCTGCTATAAATTTAGCTCTTAAAGGATCTCCTGGTAATAATACTGTTTCTGCTATAGAACCTTCTTTAGCCATAATATGTAAATGTGCTGCCATATTTATTCCTCCTAATATTCAACTTTTTTATTTAGTATATTCTTTTTCTATATCAGTATAATATATTAGTGAATTTTAGTAAACAAAGTATTATTTACTAAAGTATTTTTTTTATTATTCCCCTCATTTCACCTATCATATACAATGAACCGCTTATTAGAAGCAAATCATCCTTCTTGCAAAGTTTTAAAGCATCTTCAAAAGCATTTTTATAATCATTATAAGCTTCACAAGATTCATTATATTTCTTTACTTCATTCATCAGTTCTTCTGCTGTTTCTGCTCTCATTGAATTAGGTGTTACTGTAAAAACTTTCTTTGCTTTAGGTGTAATCACTTTCACCATATCTTCAACATCTTTATCAGCCAATATTCCTAAAATTAAGTACATATCTTTATATTCAAAGTATTTATTTATATTTTTATTTAATTGAGTTATTCCTTGAATATTATGCGCTCCATCTATTACTACATAAGGCGAATTACTCATTATTTCAAGTCTTCCATTCCATCTAACGGTTGCTATTGATTTTACTATGCTTTCCATATTTAATTTAGGTGCTTTATCTTTAATTACCTCTAATGCCTTTAAAGCTACAGCCAAATTTAAAATTTGATGCTCACCTAGTAGTGGAAGCTTAACATCATATTCATCATCTAGCTTCACCTTTACTTGCTGATATATCTTGTCCTCTTTAATTATATTAATTAATTTAGCATCTTCTTTATTTATCTTATAAAGTTTTGAATCTAACTCTTGACACTTGCTGCTGATTACTATTTCTGCCACCTCTTCTTGAGGATATATAACAGTAGGTATACCTGATTTAATTATACCTGCCTTTTCTGTAGCAATTTCTTCTAGAGTATTTCCTAAAAGATTTGTATGATCAAAACTTATAGATGTTATTACTGATAATATAGGTGTTATTACATTGGTAGAATCAAGTCTTCCTCCAAGACCTACCTCTACTACTGCAAAATCTACCTCTTCAGTGGCAAAATATAAAAACATCAATACTGTTATAATTTCAAATTCAGTAGGATGATTATGCCCTTCTTCTATTACCCTATCTACAGCGTACTTAATCTTTGTCATAAGCTGTGCAAGCTTTTCCTTAGGTATATTCTCTCCATTAATTTGAATTCTTTCTTCAAATTCTTCTAAGAATGGAGAAGTATACATTCCAACTTTATAACCACATCCCTTTAACATGGAAGTAATCATAGCAGTTGTAGAACCTTTCCCATTTGTCCCTGCTACATGAATTATTTTAAGTTTATCTTGCGGATTATCAAGAAGTTCTAATAATTTATATGTTCTTTCTAAACCATAACTAGAACCAAAATTCCCTACTTCCGTTATGTATTTCATTGCTTCTTGGTATTTCATCAAACCACCCCAAAATTCTATTTTTTATTTTATCTTTATTTAAATATAATGTATAATTAACAAAAATGCAAAATTTATTGCCCTACTAAGAAAGGATATTATATGGAAAATTTAAATACTATATTAGGAGTTAATTTACATACTGCTTCAATTTTCGATATTAACGAAGAAAAGTTACTTTTACTTAAATCTGAAGATTATTATACAAAAAGTGATTTATTTTTCTTCTTACAAAATGAGCTTCTAAAAAACAAAGATAATAAAGATGCTTATTCATATATAAATTATCTTATTTCATATTACATTATGATTATACTTACTCCTATAAATTACGAAGAGTTAGCTTATAATTACATAACTGAAGCATTAAAAAATTCTGACAATGTACTATATAAAGAATGGTGCCTTATATTTGCTACCCTTGAAAGACCTCTTCTTTCAAATATAAATGCTGTTTCGCTTGCTAATGATGTTATTAATGAAAAACCTCAAAGCACCATAGCTAATACAATTCTTATGCTTTTCTAATTAAAAAACTGTGGAGCTCCACAGTTTTTTAATTATTGATTATTAGACATTGATGATAAATTATTACCTTCACTGCCATCTGGCTTTGTTCTTAAGTATTCCTCTCCCTTTCTAGAATGTGCCACTATCACACCATCAATTTCTCCATTTTTAGCTTTTGTAACACCTTCAGCCTTGCTTATAGTTTCTCCAGTATCTAAAATATATTCACATATTTCACCACTATTATCTTTTTTAGTTCCTGTGATTCTTGCTGCCATATTCTTCACCTCTTTAACTTTTATTTTTTATAATATTTCTCTTATTAGTTTTATACATAGTTAAAAAATTATTCTATAAAAAGAAATTCCTAAAATATTTTAGGAATTTCTTTTTATATCATCTTTATATTTTTCTTGTTCTCATCTTCAAAGTCAGCATTATTCCTATAATAAATGTAATAGCTTCAGCCACAGGAACGCTAACCCATACCCCATTGATTCCCATAAAAATAGGAAGTATTATAACTGCTACTGACACTAATAAAAGTCCCCTACAAATAGCAATAATAAAAGAATATTTTGCTTCTTCTACAGATTGGAAGAAAGCTCCAAGAACCATATTAACCCCTGTAACAACAAATGCAACAGCATATATATTTATTGAGTTCACAGCTATGCTAAGTACTTTATCAGTAGGTTTAACAAAAATTCTCACTATTTCTTCTGGGAATACTATACATATTATATATGATAAAATTCCTAATATTATAGCAGTAACTATAGCAATCTTTTTAAAGCACTCTACTCTTTCTTTCTCACCTGCTCCAATGTTTACACTTATTAGTGGCTGAATAGTTTGGCATATTCCATTAAATACTGCAATTATGATAATAGCAGTATTAGATATGATACTATATGCTGTCACACCATCTTCACCTAATAATCTCATTATCTGTATATTAAAAATAAAAATTACTAACCCAGTTGAAATTTCACTAAAGAAACTTGGTAAACCACATTTTATTATTCTTATTGCCGTTGAGATTCTAAAGAAATTATCTTCAAATCTTAATGTATTGCTCTTTCCTATAAAATGTATGGATAAAACTAACAAGCTTAATGTGGACGATATTACAGTAGCTATTGCAGCACCTTTCATCCCCATATTTAAAGGAAATACAAAGATATAATCTAATGCTATATTAGTAAATCCACCTATAATAACAGCTGCCATTGCTGTTTTAGGTGCCTTATCTGCTCTAATAAAAGGTGAAAGTACATTTACCATAACAAATGATACTGTACCAATCATAATTATAAATAAATACTCTTTTACCAGTGGTAATATATATTCTGTTGCCCCTAAGAAATAAGCTACTTTATCAATGAATAAAAGTCCTAATATCATATATAAAATACTAATTACTGATCCCATTATTATTGAAAGTGTAAATATCTTATTAGACCTTTTTTCATGACCTCTTCCTCTTTCTATGGATAATAGTGTGGAACCACCTATTCCAATAAGAAGGCCTGTCCCTGAATAAAAACCAAATATAGGTATGGCAATATTAAGTGCCGCAAGTCCATCTCCTCCTACTCCTTGTCCAATAAAAATAGTATCAAATAGTATGTATATTGCACTTGATAACGCTGCCCCTATAGTAGGAATGAAATATTTTAAATACAACTTAAAAACATTATCTTTTAATAAATTCATTTTAATTTCCCCCCTTATAAAAAATGGACATCCACCAAAGCAGATATCCATTTAATCATAAACTATTTTAAAGTATCTATTCTAACTAAAACAGCATCAAGCATTTCTTGGTATTTAGCCATTTTTGCTTTTTCACCTTCTACTACTGCTTCTGGAGCTTTCGCAACAAATCCAGCATTAGAAAGTTTCTTTTCTATTCTAGTTATTTCACCTTCAAGTTTAGTCTTTTCTTTATTTAATCTTTCTAGTTCCTTTTCCTTATCAACTAAGTCAAGTAGTGGCATGAACAATTCTCCACCTTTAACTACTACTGATACAGCATTTTCAGGAACTAAAGCTTTATCATTTATAAATTCAACATCTGAAGCTGAAGCTAATTTTTCAATATAAGCTGTACCTGCAGTAAATGCATCTCTTGCTTCATCATTAATGTAGCTTATTACCTTAGCTTTTCTTGATGGTGGTACATTCATTTCTGCTCTAACATTTCTTAAAGATTTAATAGCTTCTATGATGTATTCCATATCTTTTTCTGCTTTAGCATCAACTAATGATTCATTGAATTCTGGCCAAGCTGAGATAGTTATTGATTCTCCATCAGTTAAAGTAGTGTATATTTCTTCTGTAATGAATGGCATTACTGGGTGTAATAATT
>OOCW01000849.1_pt1 | contig 25758 bp, 20 predicted proteins | sample 1671201 | NCBI WGS metagenome assembly OOCW01 (sample SAMN06348132, study PRJEB24527) | human gut metagenome | biome: human gut; feature: ankylosing spondylitis patient; material: feces | host: Homo sapiens | place: China | collected 2015-10
TGAATTTACAATGGGGGAAGGAGTATAAGTTCTATGAAAATATTAGTATTAAACGGAAGTCCACGAAAAGGAAACACTTTAACTGCAATCGATGCATTTGTCGAGGGAGTGAGCAACAAACATGAACTTGAAGTTGTAGATACATACAAACTAAATGTGTCTCCTTGTATGGGGTGTGGAGCTTGTCAGTGCTATAAAGGATGTGTGGCAAAGGACGACTCAAATATGATAGTAGATAAAATTGTTGAGGCGGATGTAGTTGTATTTGCTACGCCTGTATATTGGTGGGGAATAACTGCTCAAATGAAAATGGTAATCGATAAGTGCTATTGTAAGGGTGCATTGCTTAAGAACAAAAAAGTAGGCATAATAGTAGTAGGTGGTGCAGAAACTGACAACATGCAGTATCAGCTAATTAAGGGTCAGTTCGATTGTATTTCTGAGTATTTAGCGTGGGATGTTCTATTTTATAATGCTTACTCAGCAACTAAAACGGACGATTTAGCTAAGGATGAATCGGTAATAAAGGAACTTGAGTCTTTGGCTACTCTGCTTAACTAAATAAATCAGCCTTATGATGGTAGAATAGTATGGAACTTATAAAAACAACGAGATGATAATTCTGTATAATAAAAAGTGCTAATAAAAATTAGCACTTTCAGGAAATATTCTAATATTTTTAGTGTCTACTTTAAAGGAGCATGTTCATTTTTGATACACCCTTAGTTTAAGTCTATATAAATATTTCCTCAATAGTCTCACCAATAATTTTTATACCCTTCTCAATATCCTCCTCAGACAACCTAGAAAGTCCAAGTCTAAGAGTATTTTCACCCCTATCATCAATATAAAACAAATCCCCAGGCATAAAAATTACATCTTTTTTATAACATTCATCAAGAAGCTTTCTAGTATTCAAATTTTTAAAAATTAAGAATAAATGTAGACCACCATCTCCTAGAATATGCTCGCAGTTTATGTACTTTTCAACACACTTTTTGGCAAAATTAAACTTATCGCCGTAGTATTTACGAGTCTTTTTAATATATTTTTCAAAAGCTCCATTTTGGAGATAATCATAAAGAATACCTTGATCTAAAAAGGAAACATGTATAGTTGTAGCTCTTTTTACACTTTCCAATCTATTTATAAGTCTTTTATCACCAAGAAGCCAGCCTATTCTAAGTCCAGGGAATAATATTTTTGAAAAACTACCTATATAAATAACACCATTGCTATTGTTGTCTAAAGAACAAATAGGGAAGATGTGTGAAGAAGAGTAAAGAAGTTCTTCATTAAAACCATCTTCAATAATAGGTATATTGTTTTTCTTCATCAAATTATAAAACTTATATCTATTTTCTGGAGACATTACCATTCCCGTTGGATTATGATAAGAAGGCGTAATATATGAAAACTTTATCTTATTTTTATATTTTTTTAGCTTTTTATCTAAATCATCAAAATCAAGACCTTTTTCGTTCATGTTCATGGGAATTATATTTACTCCATGGGATTTCATAATTTTAATAGAAGTATTATGCGTTGGATTTTCGCATAATATATAGTCTCCATGATTAGTTAGTGTGGAAATTACAAGGTTTAATCCTTCAGTAAAGCCGTTAACCATTAGAATATCTTTATGTGTAGTATCAACACCTTTTTTATTCATATATTTATGCAAATAATCAATTAATGGTTTATAACCTTGGGCATATCCATAATTTAAAAGCTTATGACCTTCAAGATTAAATCTATTTAAAAATGACTTTTTTAACTCTTCCATATCAAATAGTTCACCATCGGGAGCAATACTCTTAAATGAAATTTGACCAGATTTCCAACGAACTTCGCTTTTCATAATATCCATATCATTGGTTGTCTTCATATAATCATTTTCAAAATGTTCATAATCAATTTGCCAATGGCTGTTATGTATGATATTTTCGCTATTTACAAAGGTGCCTCTACCAGATAGGGAATAAATAATTCCTTCAGACTTCAATTCTTCATATGCTAATACTATAGAATTTCTACTTACCTTCAAAATAGAACTAAGCTCCCTTGTGGAAGGAAGCTTAGAGTTGTGAGGAAGAAGACCTTTTGAAATCATCTCCTCTAAATAATTCTTTATCTGAATATATATTGGTTCTTTATCATTAATTGTTAAATCGGAGAATAACAAATTATCACCTCTAAGCTTTATTTATATAAGTAATTATATAAAATAAACTTATTATAGTCTAGATTCTTATTTTAAAGAAGTCTCCATGATTTTATCAACTAATTCACTATAAGATAATCCTTTAGCATTGGCACTTCTAGGAATTAAACTTGTAGGTGTCATACCTGGTAGAGTATTTAATTCAAGAACGTAGAAAGTACCATTTGATAATATAAAGTCAGCTCTTACATAAGCTCTACAGTAGAAAGTATCCCAAACTGCTTTAGACGCTTTGTTTATTTGTTCTTGTAAATCTTTTTCTAAATAAACAACTTCTTCTTTAGCCGCATTTACACCAGTAGAGTATTTTGATTCAAAATCAAAGAATCCTGTAGGTGATGATATTTTTATTGTTGGATAAACTTCTCCATCAAGTACGAAAGAAGTATATTCTTCTCCTGGAAGGTAAGCTTCTATCATCACTATATCATCAACTTCTAAACCAGCTCTAACTGCATCTTCTACATCTTCTCTACATTCTACTTTAAAAGTAGCAACAGAGGACCCACCGCTATTTGGTTTTATGAAAACTGGATAACCCATTTCTTCTATTTTGTCATAATCTATATCTTCAATTGATTTTGCTATAGTCCAATCAGCTGTAGGAATTCCAGAATCCCTAAGCATTTTTTTAGTTATATTTTTATCCATACACATAGCAGATGTTAAAGGTCCACATCCAGAGTATGGTATATCCATAGATTCAAGTATTGATTGCACTGTACCATCTTCACCATATTTACCATGTAACATTAAAAATGCGAATTCAATTCCTTCTGGCATTTTATTTATAACATCCATTTTATCATTTAAGATTATTTCATGTACTTCGTATTTATCTCTATCTAAAGCTTCAACAACAGATTTACCTGAATTTAAAGATACTTGTCTTTCAGTAGAAATTCCGCCCATTAAAACAGCAACTTTTTTCTTCATAATTACACACTCCTATTTTTATTATATTTTGATAAAAAACATATTTTATTATTTTAATATGACCTCTTATTTATAATATTATTTTTCTTTTCTATAGTAATAAAAAAGATAGTATAAATTGTGAATAATTTATACTATCTTTTTATATTCTAAACTATTTCTTATTTTTCTTTACTTTATTTTCATAAGCATTAAATAATACTAAAGCAACAATACTAAATATAACTGGTCCAGCTATTTGTGCTATGGTATCAATATATTTACCTTCTTCAATTGCTGGCTGGATTATTGTAAATACGTTAGCAAATCCAACAGTGATGATTACTACCACTGCACAAACAGTGGCAAAGCTTTTACTCTTAAATATTATAAACGGCTTAGCTATACTATCATTTTTCTTAAATGCTATAAATGCTATAGCTAAGAATATAGTTGGTATTGTCATTGCAACGTTACTCATTAAAATTAATAAATCAAGGAATGCCGCTGCAGTATCACCACCAAATGATGCTACTACTATTATAGCAACTACTATTAGGCATTGTATCCATAAAGCCTTAACTGGCATATTGTTTTTATTAACTTTAGTCCAGCTTTCAGGCCATATTTCTTTTGGTGTTCCTTCTATTAATTGCTTTAATGGCGAATATATTAATGTAAAGAATGCACCTATTAAAGCAAGGAACATGGCAAGACCTATATATCTTGCAAACCAAGTACCCATTATTGCAGCACCTTTAGGTGAAAGTCCAAATACATTTCCAAGTTGAACTCCAAGATTCTTGATTACTACATATGAAACGTTAGCTCTACTTACTTCTGGTGAACTTAATATTTCTTGCCAATTTGTAAATAGACCTATCATAAGTATTCCTAATGAATATCCTATAGCTATTACTATAGCTGAAATCTTAATTCCTGTCGGGAATGTCTTTTCTGAATTCTCAGTTTGATCAACTAATCCACCAACAGCTTCTAACCCACCATATGCAAATATTGCATATACTAAGAATGAGAATATTGCTAATATAGATGTATATGATGGATTTGGGGAATTAAAGAAGGCTGAAAAGCTTATTGGTTCAGCAGCTTTAAATCCATTTCCTCCAAATATTATTAATGCACCTACTAAAAGAACTATGTTTGCACTTGTAACGAAAAATCCTCCAACAGAAGCAATTTTTGAAATGCTTTTTAAACCTTTTGTTGATAAATATGTAATTACTACTATTAACACTACACCTAGAATAGCTAATGTCTTAGGTGCATTTAAGCCAAATAATGACCACGTTGATGTAACATCTGATCCAAAAATTAAATTAGAAAGTGGAACCCAAATTGATGAAGATACACTTACCATCCATACTATGTATGAAGCAAACCACATGAACGTTCCAACGAAAGCAAATTTTGCTCCCACTGCTCTCTCCATCCAAGCATATATACCTTTTTCTTCTTTAAATGCTGCACCATATTCAGCCATCATGAATGCATATGGAATGAAAAATGCAATTGCACCAAATAAATACCATGGAATAGCAGAGTATCCCATTAAGTAAAACGCTCTTGGAATATTGTTAAATCCAAAAACTGATGTGAAAATCATTAAAATAAGCGCAACTAATGTTAATTTACTCATTTGTTTATTTTCTTTTCCCATAATTATCTCCTTTTCAAGAATATTTTAACAATCTTATCATTAGTGATAAAATCACACTCATCTATAATAACAAATATCTTTATTATAATCTATATTATTATTTTCATTTTTCCCTAAGTTATTATTTTTTTTCCTATATACTATCATTTTTTCACTGTATATTTAATTATTATTTGTTTTTAAAACATTTTTATAATATCATAATATTTTTTAGATTAAAAAAATAACAGTGTTTAAATCTGTTTTTTCTATGAAGATAAGATGAACTTTCACTATTTATTATAACAAACTCACATTTTTAGTATAAAATACTTATCATATACAACTAGATTAAATTAAATTGGAGATTTTACATATGAATAATTTTAACTTAAACCAAAAACATCAACAAATGTACACTAAAAATAAACAAAAAAACATTAATTTTTCTTAATGATAATTACATATAAAAAAAGCTATATCAACTTTGATACAGCTTTTTTCATATTCTTAATCTATCTTCATATTATTTGCAATAAGCTTGTTACTTCTTTTAATAAATTCAGAAATTTCTTCTGGGCTTAATCCCCCACTAGAAATCCTAGCTAAATCAAATATCTCATGGCAAATAAGATTTTTATTATCTTCATTTTCCATGGTTAATATATTTTTTATAATCTTGTTATTTCTATTTATAACTAAAGTTTTTTCTTCCTTAAACATGGCTGCCATATCCATGTTTCCATACATTCTGCTCATTTCAATCATTCTTCTTGATTGTTCTGAAACTGTAATAAGTGCTGTAATTTCTTCGTTCTTTAAAGATTCAACCTTAACTTCTTCTATTTTATCTTTTAATATTTCCTTAAATAATTCTTTAATTTTCTCATCATTATCATCACTATCTTCTGTATTTTTTAAGATATCACTTATATCAGAATCAATTCTTAAAAATGAAAGGTTTGGATTTTCTCTTTCTAATAGAGTTATAAAGTGGTTATCTATACTACAATTTAGAATAACTGCATTTAGATTATTTTCTTTAAATATATTTATATATTGACTTTGCTCATTTTCATTATTTACATAGTAAATCTTATTTTCATGAGTCTCTTTACATTGCTCCATATATTCTTTTAAAGTTAAATACTTACCATTTAAATCTTTAAATATAAGTATTTCCTTTATTTTTTCATAAAAGCTTTCATCTCTTAGACAGCCATACTTAATAAATATCTGTATATCATCCCAAAAGCTTTCATAATTTTCTCTTTGATTAGTAAATACATTTACCAGCTTATCTGAAACCTTCTTAACAATATGTTTAGAAATCTTAATTACATTTTTATCTTGTTGTAAAAAGCTTCTTGACACATTTAAAGGTAAGTCTGGACAATCTATTACTCCCTTTAGCAATAGTAAAAACTCCGGAATTACTTCTTTTATATTATCTGCTACATAAACTTGATTGTTATATAACTTTACTTCACCTTCAGTAACTTCTAGCTCATGTTTTAATTTAGGGAAGTATAATATACCTTTTAAATTAAATGGATAATCTACGTTAAGATGGATCCAAAACAACGGATCATTATAATCCTTAAATTCCTTCTTATAAAACTCCTTATATTCTTCATCACTGCAATCCTTTGGCATTTTAGTCCAAAGTGGCTTTATTTCATTTATAGGAGTCTCTTTTTCCTCATCTTTCTTTTCTGCACATTCATCTTCAAAGAATATTTCCACTGGCATAAAAGAACAATATTTTTCTATTACAGATCTTACTTTATAATTATCTAAAAATTCACTGCTTTCCTCATTTATATATAAGGTAATAGTAGTTCCTCTACTTGTTTGCTCTTTTGATTCACCTATTTCATACTCTGTTCCACCATCACAAACCCATTTAACGGCATTTGAACCATCTTTATATGATAGTGTATCAATTTGTACCTTATCTGATACCATAAAAGCTGAATAAAATCCTAAACCAAAATGTCCAATGATTTGTTTTCCTTCATCTTCACTTTCTTTATATTGCTTAACAAAATCCTCTGCCCCAGAAAATGCTACTTGTGTTATATATTTTTCTACTTCTTCTGCAGTCATTCCTATTCCATTATCGCTAAAAGATAGAGTTTTCTTATCTTTATTAACCTTTACTACTATTTTATAATCATTATCTTCTTCAATTTTAGCTTCACCTAATGATACCAGTCTTTTAAGCTTGTGAACTGCATCACATCCGTTACTAATTAATTCTCGCACAAAGATATCCTTATCTGAATATAGCCATTTTTTAATTATTGGAAAAATATTTTCTGTATGTATTGATATATTGCCTCTTTCCATAATAATATTACCTCCTATACCTTTTATTGTATAATTTTAGTTTATCTGATTTTTTAAGTCAATTGTTTTATTTTAATTTTTCATTTATTTTTTATTAAATTTTTGCAACAAAAAAAGGAACAGTTACGTTCCTTTTTAGTCATCTTGCAAAGCCTTAAGGCCTCTATCACCTGTTCTTATCTTTACTACTTCTTTTACATCATATATAAATATCTTTCCATCTCCAATTTCTCCTGTACGAAGGACTTTTTCACATACTTCTATAACACTTTCCACAGGTACTTCACAAACTACTACTTCAACTTTTATCTTAGGTAATAGCTTAAGTTCCATTGGTACTCCTCTATAATACTGCATTTCACCTTTTTGAGTACCGCAGCCTAACACCTGTGTAACAGTCATTCCCATTACTCCTATTTCATTTAATGCATCCTTAAGCTCTTGAAATTTTGTCTTACGAGTTATTATTTCAAGCTTAGTTATAACATCCCCCATAACTTATCCTCCTTTTAATACATTTTGATGATTAATCTATTAGATATCTACATTTATATTTTGGAAATCAGCATAACTACTTTCTATGCCATGCTCTTCTAAATCTAATCCTCTTATTTCCTCTTCTCTACTAACTCTTAAACCAACTGTAGATTTTATTACTTTAAACAATATTCCTGAAGTTATTAATGTCCATGCAGCTACTGCAAGAATTCCTACAAGCTGTATTCCTACAAACTTGAAGCCACCACCATAAAATAATCCCTTCATTTCTCCATGATATGCAAATAATCCTGTTAAAAATGTTCCTAAAACACCATTTATACAATGGACACCTATAGCACCTACTGGATCGTCAATTTTTAATTTATTATCTATAAATTCTATACCAAATACCATTGCAAAACTTGAAATTACTCCTATAATTGCTGCTCCTAGAGGTGTTACCAAATCACATCCTGCTGTTATAGCCACAAGTCCTGCTAAAACACCATTTAATGTCATGCTCACATCAGGCTTTTTATATCTAATCCATGTTAATATCATTGTAGTACAAGCTGCAAATGCCGCTGCTAAATTAGTTGTAATAAATATTCTAGAATTTAATTTAACATCCATAGCTGTTAAACTTGATCCAGGATTAAAACCAAACCATCCCATCCATAATATAAATACTCCTAAAGCACCTAAGGTCAAACTATGACCTGGAATAGCATTTGATTTTCCATTCTTAGAATACTTCCCTATTCTAGGTCCAAGCATCCATGCTCCCATAAGTGCACACCAGCCTCCAATAGAATGTACAACAGTTGATCCTGCAAAATCGTGGAATCCTAGGCTACTAAGCCATCCTCCACCCCATACCCAGTGACCAACTATTGGATAAATAACTGCACTTATTACAAAACTATATATACAGTAAGAAATAAACTTTGTTCTTTCTGCCATGGCACCTGAAACTATAGTAGCAGCTGTTGCACAAAATACTGTTTGGAAAAACAAGAATGCATCTTTTGGAATATTAAGTCCCAAGTGCTTTATGCTACCACTGGCAAACCATATTGGAGACCCTATTACTCCTGCAATATCTTTACCAAACATTATACCAAAGCCTAAAATCCAATAAACTGCTGAACCGATGGCAAAATCCATTAAATTCTTCATTATGATATTCCCAGCATTCTTTGAACGGGTAAAACCAGTTTCAACCATCGCAAACCCAGCTTGCATCCAAAATACCAATATTCCTCCAAGCAATACCCATAGCGTATCTAAAGCTACTGTTGTTTCCATAAACAATTCCCCCTTATTAACAAATAAAATATAATATTTTTCTTTTATTAATAATTTCTGCAGAAAATATGTAATAATAAAGATAAAGGGGCCATAGATTCTAAATCTATGACCCCTTTGCCATCAATTACTATATTAATATATTAAACTATTTTTCCACAAAATGTCAATACATTTTTTTAAAAGGTACTGCATGATATTTTGCAGTACCCCATATATAAAATCCAAGCTATTAATATTTTGCATATAATAGCTTGAAGCCTACACTATTTATTATTTCTATAGTCATTTAATTTATACAGTATATTCACAAAAACTTAACTTATTAAAACTTAAATATAATTGTTTTACCCTCTATCATATACTATAATGTAATTGAAATAAAAAATGGAGTGATATATATGAATAATTATAATAATAGATATGGCTTTGATCTTCTTTCTGTTTTTATGATCTTCATTGCCTTAATATTAAATATCTTTCCTGTAACAAGAATTTTTTCTTTTATTCTACTTATTTTATCTTTTTATAGAGCTTTTTCTAAAAAGTATTATAAAAGACGTCAAGAATATAATGTGTTTTATACATATTGTAATAAATTCTTAGGAATATTTAACAAATCATTACCTGCTAATATTCCTAATTTTCACTTTGGGAGCCTTTATCCATTGGTGGAAAACAGTAAAAATTATTTTAATGAAAAGCGTAATTATAAAATAACTAAATGTCCTAAATGCCATCAAAAACTTAGGCTCCCTAGAGGTAAAGGAAAGATTGTTGTTACTTGCAGAAGGTGTTCAAACAAATTTGACTTTAAAACATAAAATATGAGATTTTTTAAAATCTCATATTTTTTTTACCCCTTTTGCAATTAAATTTAATAAAATAATTGTATAATTATTTTCAAACCTTCCATCTTTAAACTTTTGCATTACTTTCCCTACATTGGGATTACATCTCATTAAAAGCTTTATTTGTTCATCATTAATTTTAGGAATTTTTAAAATATTATTCATTCCTATAATATCGCTATGGATGGTTACAGCTTCAAAATCCAAATCCTCAAAACCACATCTTTTTAATATCTTCACTAACTTTCTTCCTATTTCCCTATTCCATCTTGCTCGCTTTTCTAATTCCTGAAAAAAACTTCTTCCACTTTTAATTAGGAAGGCAGGATCACTTATTCCCATAAGACCACTATCTGAATCTATAATAGCTACAATTCCTCCTGGCTTCAAAATACGATATATTTCCCTTACAGCCTCCACAGGCTTATCTAAATGTTGTAAAACAAACCTACATATTACAAAATCATAAGTATTATCTTTTATTCCAGTTTTATAGACAGATGTTTTTTTAAAGGCTATTCTATTATTATAATAACTGTTAGACAGTCTATTTTTAGCAATCCTAAGCAGTTTATCATCTATATCCAATATAGTTACCCTTGAGTTTGGTAAGTTTTCCAAAAGCTTTTCACAATAAAAGCCAGGCCCTCCTCCTACATCCAATATATTCATTCCATCTTTTAACCCAAGCCATTTTAATGTCCTAAACTCTTTTTCCCAGCCTAATTGTACTTGTGCCTTCAATCTATCTACTTCATTATTAAAGCCAATCATATTATAAATAGAACTATATGTCACTATATACACCTCTAAATTGCTTTTGCTTTTATTTTATGTTACAAATATAAATTGGTTCATATAACTTAAATTACTACATATGCAATTAAAGGAAAAGTAACTAATGATAATACTGTGGAAATAAACACCAGTATTGTAGCATATTCCTTTTCTTTATTAAGATTTTCTGCTAAAATTGACGTTATAGCTGCCGTAGGCATTGCTGTAAGAAGAACCATTGTATTACTTAATACTGAATGAATTTTCAATATCTTGAAAATCATAAATAAAGCTAATGGTGTAATTATAAGCTTTAATAATGAGCTATAATACACAGTCCAATCACTCATATATTTCTTAAAACTAATATGTGATAATATAACACCTACAATTATCATTGATAAGGGCGTTGTAACTGCTCCTACTAAATCCATAGTAGAAGTAATAACTTCTGGAATATCTATTTTAAAAATAAATAATACTATTCCAATATATACTGCTATTACACTAGGATTTACTAATACTTTTTTAATCTCTTTTATATTTATTTTTCCTGTAAACAATAAAATACCATAAGTCCAAACCAAAATAGTAAAAAACATATTAAAAATAGAAGTATATATTACTCCTTCTGCACCATAAATGCTTCCTATAATAGGAAAACCTACAAAGCCACAATTTGAAAATACATTGGCAAATTGTAATAAAAATTTATTCTTGCTTTTTATAGGTTTTAAAAATATATATGATATGAAAATACTAGCTATTATAGTTATACCACTATAAAAAAATGCCTTAATTACATTACTTTTCATTTCTTCATCATATTTAATCAAAAATGATGATATTATCATTATAGGCAAAGTAATATTAAGTAATATACTACTTAACCCCTTATTTACTTCTTCATTAATTATTTTCTTTTTACTTCCATAAACCCCCACTAAAATAATTAAAAATAGCGATATTACTTTATTTATTATTATACTTATATCCATTTCTTTGTCCCCCTTTCACCTAATTATATTACAACTTTTCCCATAGGCATATATTTGCCATGCAAAAAAACTCATGTCCTATTAACTTTATCTGTATTTCTAATACTAGCTAGTTAATATTGACATGAGTTTTTATTAGAATAATGAAAGTTGATTAGTTTCTGACATTCCTTTTAAGCATCCATGTGTACTTAAAGTTTCAATAACAGTCTTTGATACTTTAGACCTTATTCTTAAGTCTTCTTTAGAAATAAATTCTCCATCTTTCCTTGCTTCAGCTATTGCCTTGGCAGCATTCACTCCAACACCTTGAAGAGAACTAAGTGGTGGTCTTAAAGCATTACCAACTATTTGGAATTTAGTTGCATCAGATTCATATAAATCAACTTTAAGCATTTCAAAGCCTCTTTTATACATTTCAAATGCTAATTCCAGTACTGTAATAAGTCCTTTATCTTTTACTGTTGCACTATTTCCTAATGCATATAGTTCCTGTAATTTGGCATGTACTGCACTTTCACCTTTACAAATAAGATCTGCATCAAAATCATCTGCTCCTCTTACAGTAAAATATGTTGCATAATATGCCAGTGGATAATATACCTTATAATATGCAACTCTCACTGCCATCATACAATATGCAACGGCATGCCCCTTAGGGAACATGTACTTAATCCTCTTACAAGATTCTATGTACCAGTCTTCAACATTATTTTCTCTCATTATTTTTTCAAATTCTTCTGTTAAGCCTTTACCTTTTCTTACACTTTCCATTATAGTAAAGGCTGTTTTAGGCGGTACACCTTTGTACATAAGGTATACCATAATATCATCTCTTGTAGCAATACAGTCTCTTAAGGTAGTATATCCTTCCTTAATAAAGTATTGTGCATTATTAAGCCATACGTCTGTACCATGAGAAAGTCCTGAAATTCTCACCAGGTCAGAGAAGGTTTTAGGCTGTGTATCCACAAGCATCTGTCTTACAAACTTTGTACCAAACTCAGGAAGACCATAAGAACCAACTTCACATTCAAGCTCCTCTTTAGTAACTCCTAGAGCATCTGGCTTAGTAAATAATGATAATACTTTTTCATCGTTTAACGGTATTGTTTTAGGATCTATGCCTGTTATATCTTGAAGCATCCTTAATACCGTCGGATCGTCGTGTCCTAGTATATCAAGCTTTAACAGTCTTCCGGAAATTGAGTGGTAATCAAAATGGGTTGTTGTTACATCTGATGTATTATCATCTGCCGGCCTTTGAATAGGCGTAAAATTATATACATCTGTATAATTAGGCACAACCATAATTCCACCTGGATGCTGTCCTGTAGTTCTTTTTATTCCAGTACATCCAATGGTCAACCTTTCAATTTCTGCTTGTGAAGCAACTTCACCTTTTTGATCTAAATATTTCTTAACAAATCCATAGGCAGTCTTTTCTGCCACTGTACCTATTGTACCTGCTTTAAATACATATCCCTTACCAAAAAGAACTTCTGTATACTTATGTATATCAGCTTGGTTATCCCCAGAGAAATTTAAATCTATATCTGGTTCCTTATCTCCTTCAAATCCTAAGAAAGTTTCAAATGGTATATCGTGACCATCTTTAATATATGGCACTCCACAATCTGGGCAATCCTTATCTGGCAAATCGGCCCCTGAACTCACTGATCCATCCAAGAAAAATTGTGACTTTTTACATTTTGGACATACATAATGAGGTGGAAGACCATTAACCTCTGTAATATCTGACATTGTTGCAACAAAGGAAGATCCAACAGATCCTCTTGAACCAACTAGATATCCATCTGCATATGATTTAGCCACCAGCTTTTGTGCAATAAGATAAAGAACTGCATATCCGTTATTTATAATAGAGTTTAATTCTTTATCAAGCCTCTTCTGCACTACTTCTGGCAGATTTTCTCCATATATTGAATGTACTTTATTCATGGTCATATTTCTTATATCTTCATCTGCCCCTTCAATCTTAGGAGGATATGTTTCATCAGGAATAGGCTTTAATATATCAACTGAGTCTGCAATTTCTTGTGGATTTTTAATAACAACTTCTCTTGCAATATCTTCACCTAAATAAGAGAATTCCTTTAACATCTCCTCTGTGGTTTTCAAGTATAAAGGTGGTTGATTTTCTGCATCTCCAAAACCTTGACCAGCCATTATAATCCTTCTAAATGCTTCATCTTGTGGCTCCAAGAAATGTACATCTCCTGTAGCTACAGTTGGCTTATTAATTTCTTTTGCCAAATTATAAATCTTCCTATTTATATCCTTAAGCTCTTCTTCATCTTTAACATTTCCTTTTTCTATAAGATAAGCATTATTTTCAATAGGTTGAATTTCAACATAATCGTAAAAGCTCATTATTTCTTTTACTTCTTCATCTTTTTTACCACCAAGTACAGCTCTATAAATTTCACCTGCTTCACATGCACCACCAATAATTAATCCTTCTCTCATTTCAGCAAGCCTTGACTTTTTAGTTCTCGGTCTTCTGAAGAAATTATCTATGTGTGCTTCTGATACAAGCTTATATAAATTTCTTATACCTTCCTGTGTTTTTGCTAAAATTATTATGTGATAGGTAGGAAGTTTCTTAATATCTACCTTTTCTAAGAAGATTTTATTAAGGTCACTTAAACTTGAAACCTCATATTCTTCTTTAATCTTCTTAATACATTCTACAAATATATCACCTGTTGCTTTAGCATCATCTACAGCCCTATGGTGACTTGTAAGCTTTACTCCTAAATGTTTAGCCACTATATTAAGCTTAACTGATTTTAATTCTGGATATAAAAATCTACATATTTGTACTGTATCAAGTATAGTTGCATTAAAAGGTAAATCTAAATCTTTGCAATTCTTTTCTATAAAGCTACAGTCAAAACTAGCATTATGGGCTACCACCGCTGCATCTCCTATAAATTCCATAAACTTTGGTAATACAAAGTCTATTGAATCTGCATATTTTACCATATCATCGCTTATTCCTGTAAGCTCTGTTATCTTATAAGGAATTGGTCTTCTAGGATTTACAAACTCACTGAAGCTATCAATTATTTTTCCATTTTGAACCTTTACTGCTCCTATTTCAATAATTTTATCATTCTTAGGTGAAAAACCAGTGGTTTCTAAGTCAAAGACAACATATGTATCGTCTAAGCTTTGCCCTTTTTCATTAAGTGCTAAAGGAATACCATCATCAACTAAATATCCTTCCACACCATAAAGAACTTTAATTTTATTTTTCTTTGCGGCAATTTGAGCATCTGGGAAAGCTTGAACAACCCCATGGTCAGTAATAGCTATAGCAGGATGTCCCCACTTAGCAGCTCTTTCAATGATTTTTCCAACTGGTGTAGTCCCATCCATGGCACTCATGGTAGTATGACAGTGTAATTCAACTCTTTTTTCTGCTGCCCCATCCATTCTCTCTAGCTTTTTCATTCTTAAGATATCACGTCCCATGATAACAACTTCTCTAGCATATGTATCATATATTGCTTCACCTCTGACCTTACAATAAAGACCCTTTTTAATATTATTAAGGACTTCTTCTTTTTCCTGTGGCTTTAAGAAGCATTTTACTGTAATTGAGTCAGTATAGTCTGTAATAAAGAATGTTAATATTATCTTTCCAGTTTTAGTTTCCATAGTATCAACCTTAAATACTTCTCCTAAAACTGCCACATATCCAGAAGTTTCATTTATCTCCTTAATTGGTATTGCTTCAATAGATATATTTCTTCCATAAATACAGTTTTCACTCTTAGGCTCTCTTTTATATGTATTTTCTTTCTTTTCATATGTCTTCTTCTCTGCAGGTTTCTTTTCTTCTGTCTTTCCACTTTCTTTTGATCCATTTCCTGCTTTTTGTGCTTCTAAAGCTTTGGCTTGTAGTGCCTGATTTAAAAGTTTTCTTTCATTTTTTTCTTTTTCAGCATAATCTATAATTACTTCCATAGATGGATCAAATCTTATTTCTACCTTACATTTCAAACCAAATATGGCTTCAATACTTCCTTCAATAGATTTCTCACCACATTTTGACTTTAGATGGTCAGTTACTTTATCATACCCATTTAATACAATTACTTTATTACCTTCAACAATTCTTTTACTGCTTAAAAGCAAAGTCTTGCATAATGGCGTTTTCTTTACTGTATCAGAAATACATTCAAGCCAATGACTTTCCACCACTTCTTCTAAAGAGATATTTGAAGCATCTCTATAAAATATGATTTCTACAGTTATCCTAATCATCAATGTCTTACATATTATCTTCTTTATTAATTCCTCTTCTTCTATAGCTAATCTTTCTTTTCCTCTTAAAATTACTTTTAAAATATTACTCTTTTTTAAAAGCTGAAATCTTATTATTTTTAATTCTTTATCTTCTAAGCTTTCATGTTTATTTATTTCAAGGGTAATTTTCTTTAACATATCTTCGCTCATTAAAATCACCTCATTTTTATAAATTTAACTATAACATTATAACACAATTATAAAAATTAAAAAGCTATCTTAATATTCAAATATTAAGATAGCTTTTTAATTTTTATATTCTAATACGATTAATCTAAAAATTCTACATGTCCATCTAAATCATAGTATGCACCAACAATTTCTAGCTTTCCACTTTCAACTAAATGTTTGATGATTTCATCTTCTGCTAATTGAGCAATTACATCTTCAACATTTTTATGAGAAGCTTCCTCAATAGACTCTGAAGCTTCTACAGCTGGTGCTATTCTTTCCACTATTGACCCTATATTCCCTTCTACTTCAGTCCCTTCATGAATACTCTCATAAGCAGCTGTAACAGCCCCACAGCTCTCATGTCCCATTACCACTAAAAGAGGTACTCCTAAATGCTCAACACCATATTCAATGGAGCCTATAGCTAAATCATCCACAACATTACCTGCTAATTTGATATCAAATATATCACCTAGCCCTGTATTAAAGATATGACTTGTTACTACTCTTGAATCTGAACATGATAAGATCACAGCAAAGGGATTTTGTCCATTTTCAAGTTCTGCTCTTCTTTCTTTTGATACATCAATTGTTTCCTTTGCATCCTTTACATATTGTTCATTACCTTTTTTAAGTCTTTCCAAGGCATCATTGGCTGTCTTAATTTCCATACTTTCTAATGTAGCTTCAGATTTTGCCTCATCTTTTTCTACATTTCCGCTACCGGTAGCTAATCCACTACATCCCACTAATGTCATCATACTCATAATAAGCAAAGTTATTGTTATTCTCTTCATTTCTCTTCCTCCCAATTTTTGTTTACCAAGGAACTATTATACACTCAGCTATCACCACATGCAAAACATCTTTTTACATAATATTTATTATTTACATTAATCTCGTTAATTTATTCACTAAATAAGTTCTTTTTCTTCTTTATATTTAAAATATACATTTCACATAATTTGATGGTAAAATTATCTTATATCAGTTCTATAAAGAGGTGAAATTATGATATTAAAAACCGAATTTAAAAATAATATACCAAGATATTACTGTAGCAACTGTTCAAAATGTACTAGTCATATTTCAATAAACTTTACTAATCTAAAACATAGAGGATGCTGCTATTACTTTCCTAAATTTAATTTAGTAGATATTCAGAAAATGGTTCAACTACCAGGCGGAAAAAATGTTTTAGATAAAATAATAAACACTGATGGTACCATAATCTATAAGTATCATATTGAAACTCATGGAATCTTTGAAGAAGAAAAATATCAAAAGTTCCTTCAAGGTAACTTGGAACTTTCAAATGAAGAGCTTAACATCTTAATTTCTGATGAATTTCATGATAAATCACTTTTCTTTAAAAGCTGCCCTTTTGTAGAGGATGGAGTTGGATGTACCATTCCATTTCAATTTAGGAATCCAGTATGCAATTTCTTTCTTTGCCATGAAATAAAAAATAATGCACACGATGATAAATTAATAAAAGAATATGAAAATGAAGCAGAAAGTTTCTGGAAGTTTTATGATTGGGAAAATATGAATTTAACACATTTACTCCATGAAAATAATCTAAATCTTCTTAAAGATTTTCATAAAACCTTAAAGTTTCTAGCTAATTATGAAATTTCCTACTATGATTTTCCCCCACTGGCAGAAATGGACCTCCATACTGAGGAATCATCAACTAATTTTATAAAATAAATAAGTACAAGCTTCTTTTTTAGCTCATCCCTATGTTTATTCTATAAATGATAATGAATCTATTAATCTATCATAGCCTAGCACTACATTTTCAAACTCTTCTTTTGCATTTTGTATATACAAGGAAGGGTCCTGTAGTGCTGGCGAAAAATGAGTAAGCATCATTTTTCTACATTTTGCTTTTCTAGCTAATGTAGCTGCTTCTCTAAAGGTCATATGTTGATTTTTTATAGCTTTTTCTATATCATCATCACTACCATAAGTTCCTTCACAAATAAATAAGTCACTATCTTCTATAAAATTTATACTTTCTTCTAAAGGTCTGCTATCAGTGATATAGGAAAGCTTAATTCCTCTTCTTTCATCACCAAGCACCATTGAATCTTTATATTCTTTGCCCTCATAAATAATACTTACTTCACCTTTTTGCAATCTATTCCATAATAATTTAGGCACATCATTCTTTAGAGCTTTTTCCACATTAAACTTTCTAGCTCTCTTAAAATAAAAGCTATATCCTATACATGGTGCTGAATGCTCCAGTTCCATTGTATTAATCATTATCTCCGTTTTTTCCTCAGCATCTTCGTTTACTTCTAAGGTTTCACTGCCCATTTTTAATGCTATTCTTCTTTCATTTTCTATAATCTTTACTTCATAAGGCAGATACCTAGCAATTACTCTTAAAGAATCTACCACCTTGTCTATTCCTTCTGGTCCTATGATGGTAAGAGGTGCTGTCCTTCCACTGTTGCCTATGGTGGCTAACAATCCTGGAAGCCCTACGATATGATCTCCATGACAATGAGTTATACATATTACATCTACAGATTTAAATCCCCAACCAATGATCCTCATGGAAACCTGTGTTCCTTCACCACAATCAATTAATATTTTTCGTCCTTTAAAGTTTATTAAAAGTGCCGATAAATTTCTAAAGGGCATAGGCATTCCACCACCACAACCTAACAAGCATAAATCTACCATTGTTACCCCTCTTTCTTTTACTAGTATATTTATTAATTTACTCTACTATTTTATATTTATCCATATGATTTTAATACTTCCATATATTATCTAAGCTTCAATTGCGGAACATATTAAAAATTATATTAATCATAGATATAAATCATGCCCTTGGAAAATTGATGATTTAAGTTACTAAAACTCACACTATTAAATAAGGTTGCCTATATAGGCAACCTTATTTATGTGTAACTCACAAACTCAGTAATGTCATTACAATTTTTATTAAAAGAGTTAGAGGCTTAAATTCCAATTTATTTTTACAATTCAAGAACACAATCTTAAGTTATTGCAACTTAAAAGGATGTCCGTATGTACATCCTCTATTTTATACCTATTTCAATATTATTTTAAAGAAAAGTAAATAAATAGTATATTCACGTAATAAGTAACATTATATTACACTGAAGTTACTGCGCATTTATCAATTAAGAATATATCGCCTACATACGTGATATTATTATCTGCACATATAACAGCACTGTCGTCACATAATCCATAAAGCGGATACTCTTCAGAAAGTATCAACAACTCTTGGCTTATATTATCTTTATCAAAATGTGGCTCAACAGAAAATTCAACCAAACCCAGTGTTTTATATATTTTCAATTCATTATGTCCACAAGTTAATGTACATATAGCCCTTTTGCACATATTAATGGAACCTGCACTCATTCCGATAATCACGCCTTTATGTTCTCTTATACATGATATAAGACCATAAGATTCCAAATAATTAAATTGTGTGGATGTATCACCACCTGCCAGCCATAATACATCTGCATTGCTAACTAAATCTTGTGCCACTTTATTGCTAATGCTAATTTATTATCTACAATACTGTTTAACTTATAAAAATTAACTTTAATCATAACTTTCCCGCCTAAATCATTTTTCAGATTAATTACCTCTTTCAGGTACTTACTTCTCCTCTTAATCTAAAACTTTATTTTTTCATAATTTAATACAATTATTTTAAAACATTCTTATAACCATACATTCTCCACCAATTTGGAAGAAGCGTTTCTAATTTAGTTATTTCTCGCTTTTCGTTACTACTTGACACCATAAAAGAATTTCTTAATTTCCTTATAGGCTGGATACCTTATTGAATCTATTTTATCTAGAACTCTTTGTAAATTATATTCAGCAAATACCTTTCTAAAATATACTTTCTCATTTTCTATGATCAATATCCCACCTTGTGCCACGCCTTCATTTGTACTGGTACATCCTAATGAGCCACAGTTAATATACATTTTATCATCGCTGTAAACAATAGATCCATTGTGGTCATGACCATATAAGATAACATCTGCTTTAATATTTGAGAACATATTTTCACAATCAGCACTATTGGGGTTAGCTTTAAAGTTTATATATCTATTATCCTTACTAATTGAATAATGAACAACTGCTATGTTGACACCTTCTATACTTAAATTCAGTATATATGGTAATTCTTCAATATATTTTTTTGAATCATAGCTTAATAAACTATGTTCCCACTTATGATGTAAAGCTTCATCTTCACTCATTTTACTAGGGTAGGGTTTCTTTATTCCATGTATGAGATATTTTTCATGATTTCTTAAAACGCACCTAATATTCGGCAGTGATTTTATCCTTTGGACTGTTTCTTCTGGAAACGGTCCAATCCCAATAATATCACCACAACATATTATTTCATCACATCCTTCTTCTTCAAACACTGCTAACATAGAATTTAATGCTATAACATTATTATGAACATCTGTAATTATCCCTATCTTCATATAGTTTTTCTCCTTACGTTATATCATTACAAATATTACTTTTATGCTATTATTTTACACCATTAATTGTAAAATCAAAATATTTATTCCATATTTATGTATATCATAAATATGGAAGGACTGGATAAATCCAACCCTTTCTCTAAATTTTATTTTCTTTTATTCTTTACTCTTCTTCCCATGCCATAGCTCTAGTTACTGCTTTTTTCCATGCTCTATAAAGCTTTTCTTTCTTATCTTCATCATATTGTGGCTCATAAGCTTGGCTTACACACCATTTTGTAGCTATTTCTTCTTTTGATTTCCAGAAGCCAACAGCTAATCCTGCAAGATATGCTGCCCCTAATGCAGTTGTTTCTGTAATTATTGGTCTAATTACCTTTGTTCCAGTTATATCAGCTTGGAACTGCATTAAGAAATTATTTCTACTAGCTCCTCCATCAACCTTAATACTATTAAGTCTACAACCTGAATCCTCTTCCATTGCATCCATAAGATCCCTTGATTGATAAGCAATGGATTCTAATGCCGCTCTTATTATATGGTTTTTATTAGCGCCTCTTGTAAGTCCTAATATAGTTCCTCTTGCATACATATCCCAATAAGGAGCTCCAAGCCCTGTAAAGGCAGGTACTACATATACTCCACCATTATCTTTTACTTTACCTGCAAAGTATTCTGTATCAGCTGCATTATTCACTAGCTCTAACTCATCTCTAATCCATTGAATTACAGCTCCACCAACAAATACTGATCCTTCAAGAGCATATTGGACTTTACCATCTATACCAACTGCTATAGTAGTTAATAATCCATTTTTACTTTCAATCATCTTCTCCCCAGTATTCATTAAAAGAAAACATCCTGTTCCATATGTGTTTTTTACATCTCCAGCTTTATAGCATGTTTGTCCAAATAATGCACATTGCTGGTCTCCAGCCATTCCAGAGATAGGTACTCTTACACCACCTTTTCCCCCTAGATTAGTGTATCCATAAACCTCAGAAGAATTTCTCACTTCTGGAAGCATAGACATAGGAATACCTACTCTTCCAATAATCTTCTCATCCCATCTAAGCTCTTTAATATTATATAACATTGTCCTAGATGCATTTGTATAATCTGTAACATGTACTTTTCCATTAGTTAATTTCCAAACAAGCCATGTATCTACAGTTCCAAAAAGCAATTCTCCTTTTTCAGCTTTCTCTCTAGCTCCCTCCACATTATCTAAAATCCATTTTATTTTTGTCGCTGAAAAATAAGCATCTAATAATAAACCTGTATTTTCTTTTACATATTTAGCAAACTCTTTATCCTTCTTTAATTCATCAACAATTGCAGCAGTCCTTCTACATTGCCATACTATGGCATTATATACAGGTTCTCCAGTATATTTATCCCATACAATAGTTGTTTCTCTCTGATTGGTAATACCAATTGCTGCTATTTCTTCTTGAGTTATATTAGATTTAGCCAGCACTTCTTGTAAAACACCATATTGACTGGACCATATTTCCATTGGATTATGCTCCACCCATCCTTCATGAGGATAAATTTGTGTAAATTCCTTTTGACTTATATCTAATATATTTTGATCCTTATCAAAAATAATAGCTCTTGAACTTGTGGTTCCTTGATCTAATGCAATAACATACTTTTTCATTTTTTATACCAATCCTTTCAAAATATATATTAAATAAAAATAACCACATAAAACATATTAATTGCATAAATGCATATGTTTTATGTAGTAACTCTCACTTTCTGTTATTACCTACATAAATAGAAATTTTAAAACTCTAAATGTAACTTAGTAACCGTTTACAGTTATATTTTTTAGTATTACAAATATCATAACTCTTGTCAACTTGCTTCTCTCATTTATATATAGTATACAGTCTCAACCTTTGCTGATATTTAACTTTTTAATTGCAAAAAACGAAAGTTATTTTTTGTAAATATTTATGTTTGTTTTTCAAATTAACAGCTCTAAAGCTTTACATATCAAGTTCAATATAGATTTTTTCTTATTTCCACTATTGTCATTTTCTTCTTTTTATGGTATAAATATATTTATATTTTGCAAGTTCTGTTTTCAAAAATTGCATTTGATAAAAATAAAGGGGGATACTTATGAGAAAAAAATTAAATTTGACAGCGAAAATTTTTATATGCTTAATTCTTGGAGCCATTACAGGTATTATTTTATACCAATTACCTAGTGGATACATTAAGGATGATTTTATTATTAATGGTGTTTTTAAAGTTATAGGTAAGGGATTTGTTCGAGCAATGCAAATGCTAGTTGTACCTTTAGTATTTTGTTCACTTGTTTGCGGTAGTATGTCTATTGGAGATACTAAGAAACTAGGTAAAGTAGGTGCTAGAACCATAGCTTTCTATATTGCAACTACAGCCATAGCAATAACTCTTTCCATTGGTATAGGAAAATTACTTAATCCTGGTTTAGGTCTTGATTTATCTACTATGGAAATTGCTGAAACAACTATAGCAGAAAGTACAGCAGTTTCTGATGTAATATTAAATATAATTCCAACTAATCCTATAAATTCTTTAGCACAAGGAAATATGCTTCAAATAATAGTATTTGCTCTTTTAATTGGCCTTATCTTAGCACAATTGAAGGATAAAGCTGAAACAGTTGGTAAGTTTTTTACACAATTTAATGATATTATGATGAAGATGACAACAATAGTTATGAAGGCTGCTCCAATAGGTGTATTTTGCCTTATAGCCACAACTTTTTCAACTATGGGATGGAATGCTTTTGCTCCACTTTTAAAATATATATTTGCAGTATTTTTAGCATTAGCTATTCATTGCTTAGTAACATATATGCTTATGCTTAAAGGTTTTACAAAACTAAGCCCAATAAAATTCTTAAGCAAATTTGCTCCTGTTATGAGCTTTGCATTTTCTACAGCATCATCTAATGCTTCAATTCCTTTATCCATTGAAACATTAGATGAAAAATTAGGTGTTTCTGAAAACATATCATCTTTTACTGTACCACTTGGTGCAACTATTAACATGGATGGGACTGCTATAATGCAAGGTGTAGCTGTAGTATTTGTTGCTCAAGCTTTTGGTATCAACCTAGGATTAAATGATTACCTTACTGTAATACTTACAGCAACACTTGCTTCCATAGGTACTGCTGGTGTTCCTGGCGTTGGTATGATCACTCTATCAATGGTCTTTAATTCTATAGGACTACCTGTTGAAGGAATAGGTCTTATAATGGGAATTGATAGAATATTAGATATGTGTCGTACTGCTGTCAATGTTACAGGTGATGCTGTATGTACAACAATAATAGCTAAACAATCTGGTGAGTTAGATGAAAGTATTTTTAATGACGATCTTAATACAGCAATTTTAAATGATTAATTAAGAAAAGGGCAATTTATAATGCCCTTTTATTTTCTATTACAATATTTTATTTAATTCTATTACCGCAATATGGACAATAACTATATTGTGAATCAACCTCTCTTCCACAGCCTGGGCATATTTTTTTCCTCCATGTATTTTCCTCTTCTTTTAAATCCCAATAATTTATTTCTATATCATTGTCATGCTCAATACTTTTTCCCTTTTCCTTAGAAACTTTAAATACACAGCTACAATTCTCACAAATAAGGTAGTATTCTTCATGCCACTTAAATATAGGTATAAAGAAAAAATGAAAATAATCATATTCCTTTATCAATTTACCTGTAACATTTTGCAAACATTTTTTACATGTAAGATTATTTATTTCTTTTATTATCTTTTCCCTATGTTCTATGCCAAAAATCCCTATAAAAAACATAGTTTCCTCCTTTTATAATATTAATAAATTTGTTTTATAAGCATTAATATTTTCTATTATACATATGCATATATTTATTATAGTAGATTATTTAAAATAAAGGAGTTTTTTATGCAATCTATCTTAAATAAAATTAGCAATCTAGAAAAACTTATAGGCAACACTCCACTAATTGAAATTACCTTTAAATATAAAGATAGACCTTTAAAGATTTATTCTAAAATTGAATATTACAATTATACTGGAAGTATTAAAGATAGAGTTGCCTTATATATAATAAAAAAAGCTTATTTAGCTGGGAAAATTAAAGAAAAAGATATTGTTGCAGAAGCTACCAGTGGTAATACAGGCATATCCTTTGCAGCCATTTGTACCTATCTAAATCATGATGTCCATATTTATATGCCTGATTGGCTCAGCACTGAACGAATAAAATTATTAGAAAGCTTCAATGCAACCTTACATTTAGTTTCCAAGGAAGATGGAGGATTTCTAAAATGTATTTCATTAATTGAACAGTGTAGCAAACTTTGTTCTGATATATTTCTTCCAAGCCAATTTACCAACGTAGATAATATTTATGCTCATTACTACTCAACTGGTCCTGAAATCTATTTTTCCTTAAGAAAAAGACATATCATTCCATCTATCTTTGTTGCTGGTGTTGGTACAGGTGGTACTGTCATGGGGATAGGTAAATACTTAAAAGAAAAAAATAAAAACATCAGAATTTATCCTCTAGAGCCAGCTAATTCTCCAACACTATCAACAGGAACACACACAAGTGAACATAGAATTCAAGGTATATCTGACGAATTTGTTCCACCAATTTTAGATCTTGCCTCTTTAAATGAAATTATAAGTGTTGATGATGGCGATTCAATAATAATGGCTCAAAAACTTTCTAAAGTTCTTGGTCTTGGTGTAGGTATTTCCTCTGGTGCTAACTTTTTAGGTACTGTTAAGGCCTTAGAAATGAATAATTTTAAAGGAGCAGCTATCACCGTTTTTCCTGATGATAATAAAAAATATGTTTCTACAGATTTAATGAAAAAAGAACCTGTTAAAGAAAACTTTATTTCTTCAGATATTGAATTATTGCATTTTCGCATATTACAATCACCATAAAATAATATAAAAAATATAGGCAGTTTTTTAAACTGCCTATATTAATTATTCATCCAACAAGGGGAATCAAAAGATGATTTTGTAAAATCATTATAAACCATTTTTTTTCTCTTTATCATTGCTTCAACTTCTTCATTTGAACAATTTGCAGCCCATAAAATTGAATATAGGCTTGAATATGCTAAATAAAGCTTTAATCTC
>OOCW01000855.1_pt1 | contig 25617 bp, 19 predicted proteins | sample 1671201 | NCBI WGS metagenome assembly OOCW01 (sample SAMN06348132, study PRJEB24527) | human gut metagenome | biome: human gut; feature: ankylosing spondylitis patient; material: feces | host: Homo sapiens | place: China | collected 2015-10
CCTGCTCCCACGGCACCACAAAGCCCGCGCCATGGGAGCAGAACACCGAGTCGGCGGGGTTGTCCAGGTCGTGTTCCGGTTCATAGCCCGCCGCCGCGATGACCTCCGCTGCGTTGTGGCAGGGGCGGTAGCCATCCAGCGTCAGGCTCAGGTGTCCCCGGCCCCGGCTGTAGCTCACCACCTCCATGGGGTAGCTGCGCATGGCAGCCACCGGTGCAAAACCGGTGAGGGCGGCGGTCTGGCCGTCGGGGGCGGTCTCGGGCGGGTCAAAGCTGCCCTCCATCCGCTGGACGTCGCTCATGGCGCGGCCAATGTTCTCCGCAGGCACTTCCAGCCGGAAGGAATACCACGGCTCGAGGAGCTGGGTCTTTTTGATTTGGTTTGCCATCATAAGGCCCTGCCGCACGGCGCGGTAGGTGGCCTGCCGGAAGTCGCCGCCCTCGGTATGCTTGAGATGGGCGCGGCCCGCGATGAGGGTGATCTTCATATCCGTCAGCGGCGCGCCGATGAGGACGCCGAGGTGCTGCTTTTCTTCCAGATGGGTCAGCACGAGGCGCTGCCAGTTTTTGTCCAGCTCTTCCTCCCGGCAGTCGGCGGCAAACTGCATCCCGCTGCCCCGGGGCAGCGGCTCGAGCTTCAGATGCACCTCGGCATAGTGGCGCAGAGGCTCATAATGGCCCACGCCCTCGATGGCCTCGGTGATTGTTTCCTTATATAATATGCCGCCGGAGTCGAACTCCACGTCCAGCCCGTACCGCTCGGCCAGCAGGCTCTTGAGCACCTCGAGCTGAATCTCGCCCATGAGCTGGACGTGTATCTCGCCCAGCGTCTCGTTCCAGACGACATGGAGCTGAGGTTCTTCCTCTTCCAGACGGTGGAGCTTGCCCAATGCGGCATGAACGTCCGCGCCCTCGGGCAGACACACCCGGTAACTCAGCACCGGTTCCAGCACCGGGAGGTCGCTGTCCCGCTCGGCCCCGAGGCCGGTGCCGGGCTTCGCCCGGGTCAGTCCGGTGACGGCGCAGACCTGCCCCGGGCCGATGGCCTCTGCCAGCGTATATTTTGCGCCGGAGTAAAGCCGCAGCTGGTTGGCCTTTTCGGCCCAGGGCTCGCCGTCCGCTTCGCCGGTGAGCTGGGCTTTGACTTTCAGCTCACCGCCGGTGACGCGCAGCCAGGTCAGCCGCTCGCCCCGCTCATCCTGCGAGACTTTGAACACCCGCGCACCGAAAGCTTCCAGCGCCGGGGCGGCGCGGGTGTATTCGTCGAGGCCGGCCAGCAGCTCGTCCACACCCTGCAGTCCGCCGGCATTCTCCCTCTGCAGGGCCACGCCAAACCAGCAGGGAAAGACGTGCCGCCGGGCGATGGCCGGGATGATGTCCTCCGCCGTCAGGCTGCCCGCGTCCAGCATCTTTTCCATCAGGCGCTCGTCGCAGAGGGCCAGTGCCTCGTCCCGTTCGGCCTGCTCTGCGCCGAAATCCACGAATCCGTCGCCCAGACGGCGGGAAAGCTGGCTCAGCAGCGCCTCTTTGCCCGGGCCGGGCAGGTCCATTTTATTGATGAACACGAAGGTCGGGATATGATACCGCCGCAGCAGACGCCAGAGCGTCTCGGTATGGCTCTGGACGCCGTCGGTGCCGCTGATGACCAGCACTGCGTAGTCGAGCACCTGCAAAGTGCGCTCCGTCTCGGTGGAAAAGTCCACATGGCCGGGGGTGTCCAGCAGGGTGATATTCGTACTTCCCGTTTTCAGCAGGGCCTGCTTGGAAAAGATGGTGATCCCACGCGCCTTTTCCAGCGTGTCGGTGTCGAGAAAGGCATCTTTGTTATCCACCCGGCCCAGCTTGCGGATGCTGCCCGCGCGGTAGAGCATTGCCTCGGAGAGGGTGGTCTTGCCGGAGTCTACATGGGCAAGGATGCCCACCACCAGCTGTTTTTCGCTTTTTTCTGCCATGTCCGCTGCCCTCACACTGCGCCTGCGATGAGTCCGATGATGAGCAGCGCTCCGCCCAGGAGCAGATTCGAGAGCATACTGCAATAGGTGCGCTCTTCCGGTTCCAGCTCCTCGAAGGAGACGATGCGCTCATCGGCAAAGTCCACGATGGACTTGGTGGAGTGGAACTTCTTCTTTTTGCCCATATCCTTAAACTCTTCGCCCAGATGATGGATGGTCACACCGTCCAGACGGAGGTAGTTCACCCACGCCCACGCCAGCAGCACAACACCCAGCAGCAGGGCCGGGGCCTGCCACATGGTAAAAGTGCCGTCGCTGACGTAGCGGTCCCACAGCAGCATCAGCACGGCCACCACCGACACCCGGGTGACGGATTTATACAAAATGGGGCGGAACATATATTTTTGATACATCGAAACCAGCTTTTTCATCCAAGGACGCTCCTTTTATAGAAGTAACATTCTTTTTTATTGTAGCATGATTTTGTGAAAAAAGATAGCCGCTTTGCGTTTTCCAACTTTCGTTGTATCCATTCGTCATCTCGTAAAAGTGCGACTTCTTTCCATTCTTTACCGTTTTTTTGCCGTCATTTTTCAGAGAAAAGCATCCGTTACTATTTTGTTTCTATTTCAGCGCTGTATTTCATTGACTTCTTTTGCCCACAATGTTAGAATACGAAAGGTGCGGCCCCGGGCGCTTTGTGCGTTTTGGCACCCGGAGCGTACCGTTTTTTGCATTTAGGATAGGAAAAAAGGAAAACAATATCTCGGAGGATCGTATCTCAATGAACATCGATTTTGAGTCCCGCAACATCACCCGCCGCAGCTTCCTGAAGGGCGCCGGCGTCGTGGGTGCCGCCGGCCTGCTGTCCGCCTGCGGCGGCAGCAAGTCCAACAACTCCGGCAGCACGGCTGCTTCCGGCGCACAGGCCCCCAACTCCACCGGTGCCACCCCCCTCAAGGAGTACATCTCCTGGGAGTCTGCCAACCGTGAGATCGAGAGCTGGAACATGCTGTACAGCCAGACCCTCACCGACGCCAACGTCGTCACCAACCTGTGGGACGGCCTGATGAGCTTCGACTGCTACGGCAAGCTGGTGCCCGCCATCGCCACCAGCTGGGAGGCCAACGAGGACTCCACCGTCTGGACCTTCCACCTGCGCGACGATGTGGACTGGGTGGACTGCAACGGCGAGGTGAAGGAGCACATCACCGCCACCGATTTTCTGGTCGGTCTGGAGTGGGTGCTGAACGCCTCCAAGAACGAGGCCAACAACACCTCCATGCCCACCCTGTACATCGTGGGCGCTGAGGAGTACTACGAGAAGACCAAGGATATGGGCGCGGCCGCCGCCGACCTGCGCTATCAGGATATGCTGGACGCAGGCGTGGGCATCGAGGCTCCCGACGACTACACTCTGGTATTCACCTGCAAGCACTCCTGCCCCTACTTTGATACCGTGGCCTCCTACACCAGCTTCTACCCCGCCTCTCAGGTGCTGATCGACGAGCTGGGCATCGAGACCTTCCGCGGCTGCGACAACACCAACATGTGGTACTGCGGCCCCTACCTCGTCGAGGAGTATATCCAGGGCAACACCAAGAGCTATATCCCCAACCCCCACTACTACGATGCTGCCAACGTCAGCCGCTTCGAGCGTCTGACCGTGACCATGATCTCCGATCAGGCCATCGCATTCCAGCTCTACCAGAACCGCGAGCTGGACGAGATGGACCTGAACGAGAGCACCATCACCACCATCACCTCCGACCCCAACAACGAGTACAACAGCCAGCTCTGTGAGAAGCGCGCCCGCCCCACTGCCTACGCCATGCACTTCAACTACCAGAAGAACAACGCCGACGGCACCCCCGATGTGAACTGGAACAAGGCCATCGCCAACACCGCTTTCCGTCAGTGCTTCTACCGCGGCCTGAACCTGAAGGCATGGTTCTCCCGCTACAACAAGATCAACCCCCTGAAGTGCGAGAACGACTACTACACCATGAAGGGCCTGTGCTACAACACGCAGGGCGTTGAGTACACCGCTCTGGTGGCCAAGGAGATGGGCTTCGACGCTGAGAAGTACGACGGCGAGACCATGATCCGCCTGCGTGCCAACGGCGGCGACATCTCCGCCCTGAAGAAGCAGGCCATGGAGGAGCTGAGCGCCATCGGCGTCACCTTCCCCGTCAAGGCCACCTACTTCATCATCGCCAGCAGCACCTCCGCACTGGACAACGCCACCATCCTCAAGCAGTGCTTCACCGACAGCTTCGGCGATGACTTCATCAAGCTGGACGTCCAGACCTACGTTTCCAGCCTGACGCAGGAGGTCCGCACTCCCCAGCTCCAGAGCTTTGTCATCAACGGCTGGAGCGCCGACTTCGGCGATCCCGTCAACTTCCTGGGCCAGGAGATTCTCCACGATGACAACGCCTACTACGCACACTACTACTCCAACATCGCCCGGGTGGCTGAGGCTCCTGCCGACTACCAGAAGGACCTGATGGATGCTTTCGAGCAGTACACCGATCTGGTCAATGCCGCCAGCGCCATCGTCAATGACACCGACGCCCGCTACGAGGCCTTCGCCAAGGCTGAGGCCTATATGCTGGAGAATGTGCTGGTCAGCCCCACCTACTACGACATCGCATGGTCCCTGACCCACGCCAACGAGTACAGCAAGATCAACGCCATGTACGGCAGCTGCAACTACAAGGCCGTCAACTGGGAGACCAGCGAAGAGGCCTACACCACCGTCCAGTACGAGCAGTTTGCCAAGGCATTCGAGCAGGCTTCTCAGGGCTGATCCGGCGCGAACAGCCATTCCTTTTCAGTCGGCACATGAAATATTTTCATTTTTATGTGTTTGCTGAATCAATAAGATTCAATCCATACCAGAGTGGTTTTTCTTGACTTCCCGCCTGTGGGATGATAGAATATCTGCAATCGATACGGGTTCTGCAATGGCGCAGAAACAGATCAATAAAATCTGTCTCTGCGCCCTTTTTGTACCCTTTTGAAGCCGGGTTCATGGCCAGAGTGCGCCGGATAGGCGAGGATTTTTGCCCACAGACAAGGCGATTTTCCGCAGCAATCCTGACGGATTGCAAGGGAGAGCAACGCAGTATGTGAGCAAAAAGACCGTTCAGACGGCGTACAATGGTTATGAAGACGGCTTCCAGACCTTGTGGGAAGGTAAAGCAGTATGGACAGGGTAGGGATTTGGGAAACGCAGAGCCGTACCAATCATTACAGGAGGGAAAGAATATGTACCACGATTTTGAGTCTCACACCATCACCCGCCGCAGCTTCCTTAAGGGTGCCGGCGCTGTTGGCGCAGCCGGTCTGCTGGCTGCCTGCGGCGGCTCTTCTTCCAGCACCGCAGCCAGTGCTTCGTCGGCTTCTTCCGGTGCAGCTGCTTCCAGCAAGGGCCTGAGCGAGCTGTTTACTTACGAGACTTCCGGCCGCGAGATCGAGAGCTGGAATATGCTCTACAGCCAGCAGGCCATCGACTTCAACGTGACGACCAACATCATCGACGGTCTTATCAGCTTCGACAACTACGGCAAGCCTGTGCCGGCTCTGGCTAAGAGCTGGGAGCACAACGAGGACTCCACTGTCTGGACTTTCCACCTCCGTGACGACGTGGACTGGGTGGACATGAACGGCGAGGTGCAGGACCACCTGACCAGCAAAGACTTCCTCGTGGGCTTCGAGTGGGTGCTGAACGCAAAGAAGAATCAGGCCGCCAACACCTCCATGCCCTCCACCACCGTCGTGGGCGCAGCCGATTACTACGACAAGACTTACGGAATGGATGACGCCGCAGGCGAAGCCCTTACTTACAAAGATATGCTGGCCGCAGGCGTCGGCATCGACGCACCGGATGATTACACCATCGTCTACACCTGTATAAATCCCTGCCCCTACTTCGACACCGTGGCTTCCTACGTCTGCTGCTATCCGGCACCCCCGGCTCTGGTGGAAAAGCTGGGCGTCGAGGGCTTCCGCGGCGTGGACTACACCCAGCAGTGGTGCTGCGGCCCCTACCTCATCGAGGAATTTGTAGCCGACAACTCCAAGCGCTTCATCCCGAACCCTCATTATTATGCAGCTGACGAGTGCAGCCGCTTCGAGCGCGTGTCCCTGAGCATGATCACCGACCTGACCGTGGGCTACCAGCTGTATCAGAACCGTGAGCTGGATGAGCTGGAGCTGAGCGAGAGCACCCTGACCACCATCACCTCCGACACTTCCAACGCCTACAACGACCAGCTCTGCGAGAAGCGCCCCACCAAGTATGCCTACGACTTCCATTTCAACTTCTACTGCCTCAACACCGACGGCACCCCCAACGAGAACTGGAACAAGGCCGTGGCCAACCGGGCATTCCGCCGCTGCTTCCAGGAGGGCCTGAACCTCATTCCCTACTACGCACGCTTCAACAAGATCAACCCCCTCAAGTGTGAGAACAACTACTACACCATGAAGGGCGTCTGCTACAACTCCAAAGGCACCGATTATGTTGACCTTGTGGCCAAGGAGCTGGGCATCGACGGCGAGAAGTATGACGGCGAGACCATGGTCCATCTGCGCAAGTCCACCGCCGACTCCATCGCCGCCCTCAAGAAGCAGGCCATGGACGAGCTTTCCGCCGTCGGCGTCACCTTCCCGGTCAAGGTACCCTTCTTCTTCGTGGCCGGCAACACCGTGGCTCAGGACAACGCCACTGTCCTCAAGCAGTGCTTCACCGACAGCTTCGGCGACGACTTCATCCAGTTGGACCTCGGCACCTACGTTTCCAGCCTTGCAAAGGAAGTCCGCATCCCCAAGCTCCACGGCTTCGTCATCAACGGCTGGGGCGCAGACTTCGGCGACCCCGTCAACTTTGTGGGTCAGGAGATCCTGCACGACTCCAACGCCTACTACGCAGTCAACTACTCCAACATCCAGCTGGTGGCGGAGGATCCCGCCGATTACCAGAAGGAGCTGGTAGACGAGTTTGAACAGTTCACCGACCTGGTCAACGCCGCCAACGCCATCGTGGACGACACCGACGCCCGCTACGAGGCTTTCGCAAAGGCCGAGGCCTACATGATCAACAACTCGCTGGCTGTCCCCTGCTACTACGATGTCCGCTGGTGCCTGACCCACGTCAACGAGTACACCAAGATCAACGCCATGTTCGGCCCCTGCAACTTCAAGTACGTCAACTGGGAGACCAGCGAGGACGCCTACACCACCGCTCAGTACGAGGAATTTGCCAAGGCTTTCGACGCCGCAAAATCTTAACTTTTTCTTAAATCTTTTCCGCCGGGAGTTCCTGCTTCCGGCCCGTGATCCACACACGGGAGCTGTTCTTAGCCCAAGAACAGCTCCCGTTGTTTTGTTTTTGGGCCTGTTTATCTTATTTTCGTCACTCTTCACCACAGTAAAGTAAATTTATTTCATCTCTATGCAGAGTACAACTTTCTTTTGAAAGAAAAGGCATTTCACATTCCATTGACAACTATTTATTTCGATGGTACAATATATGTCGTGTTAAGGATTTTACGGGAGGAGCACAGGCGCAGACAGAGGGGTCTGTTTCTGCGCTCTTTTGTATTCTCTGGTAATACAGAGGGGCAGATAATCTCGTAGGAGTGGGAAATCGGCAGGGCAAGGTACCCTGCGCCATAGAGCCGAGACACGAAAGAATAATTGGGAGGAAAACACAATGAACGCAAATTTTGAGTCTCATTCCATCAGCCGCCGCAGCTTCCTCAAGGCTTCCGGCGTCGTGGGCGCTGCAAGCATCCTGGCCGCTTGCGGTGGTTCTTCCAGCAGCACTGCTGCCAGCACCTCCGGTGCTGCCTCCGGCGCAGCTGCACCCGCAGCCGACGCCATCACCGATTACGTCTCCTTCGAGACTGCCAACCGTGAGCTGGAGACCTGGAACTTCCTGTACAGCCAGTCCGCTTCCGACCTGAACGTCACCACCAACTGCTGGGACGGCCTGCTGAGCTTCGACTGCTACGGCAAGGCAGTGCCCGCCATCGCATCCAGCTGGGAGCACAACGAGGACTCCACCGTCTGGACCTTCCACCTGCGCGACAATGTCGATTGGTGCGACGTCAACGGCGAGGTCAAGTCTCACCTGACCTCCAAGGACTTCCTCGTGGGTCTTGAGTGGGTCCTGAACGCCCTCAAGAACGAGGCCTTCAACACCTCCATGCCTTCTGAGACCGTCGTGGGCGCTGCCGAGTACTACGACCTGACCAAGGACAAGGGCGACGCTGCTGCTGACATGACCTACGAGGATATGCTGGCTGCCGGTGTCGGCGTCGAGGCACCGGACGACTACACTCTGGTCTTCACCTGCAAGAACCCCTGCCCCTACTTCGACACTGTCGTTGCCTACAACAGCTTCTACCCCGCCTCTGAGGACCTCATCAACGAGCTGGGCATCGATGGCTTCCGCTCCTGCGACTACTCCACCATGTGGTACAATGGTCCGTACCTCATCGAGGAGTACATCCAGCAGAACACCAAGAGCTTCATCCCCAACCCCAACTACTACGCCGCAAACGACTGCACCCGTTTCGAGCATCACACCATCACCATGATCCCCGACCTGTCCATGGGCCTGCAGCTGTACGAGAACGGCGAAGTCGATAACATCGACCTGACCGAGTCCAACCTGACCACCATCACCTCCGACCCCAACAACGAGCACAACAAGTTCCTGTGCGAGAAGCGCCCCACCAAGTTCAGCTTCCAGATGCACCTGAACTTCCAGCGCAAGGATGAGAACGGCAATCTGGACGAGAACTGGAACAAGGCTGTTTCCAACCGCGCGTTCCGTCAGTGCTTCTACAAGGGCATCGACTTCACCAACTACTACGCCCGCACCAACAAGATCAACCCCCTGAAGTGCGAGAACGACTACTACACCATGCCCGGTGTCTGCTACAACACCAAGGGTGAGGAGTACACCACTCTGGTCGCCAAGGAGATGGGCTTCGACAGTCAGGCTTACGATGGCAAGACCATGATCCGCCTCCGCGACAACGGCGGCGACATCGCTGACCTGAAGAAGCAGGCCATGGAAGAGCTGAGCGCTATCGGCGTCACCTTCCCCGTCCACTGCTACCACTACATCAAGAGCGGCGACACCACTGCTCTGGATACCGCCACCGTTCTGAAGCAGTGCTTCTCCGAGAGCCTGGGCGATGACTTCGTCGTGCTGGACATCGGCACCTACGTCTCTTCTCTTTATAAGGAAGTCCGTAACGTCCAGCTGCACTCCATCCTGCAGAACGGCTGGGGCGCTGACTTCGGCGACCCCGTCAACTTCCTGGGTCAGGAAGTCCTGAGCGACGACAACGCTTACTACGCTCAGACCACCTCCTGGATCGCAGCCGTTGAGAAGGACCCGAAGGATTACCAGAAGGAGCTGCTGGCAGATTATCAGGAGTTCACCGATCTGGTCACTGAGGCAAAGGCCATCGTCACCGATACCGATGCACGCTATGCCGCATTCGCAAAGGCTGAGGCTTCCATGCTGAACAACGCACTGTGCATCCCCTGCCTGTACGAGGTGCTCTGGTGCCTGACCCACGTCAACGAGTACACCAAGATCAACGCCATGTACGGTCCCTGCAACTACAAGGCCGTCAACTGGGAGACCCGTCAGGGCGACGGCTACACCACCGAGGAGTACGAGGCTTTCTCCGCTGCTTTCAATGCAGCAACCAAAGCCTGATGATTATTTTATAAAGGTTTGGTTATCATGTTAAAATACACCGTCAAGCGGCTGGCTCAGTCGCTCGTCACGATCTTATTGATCGCAACCATCGTCTTTCTGCTGATGCGCTGCCTGCCTACGGACTACTACTTCACGGAAGAACAGCTCATGAAGTTTACCGAAGAGCAGAAATACGCCGCGCTGGAAGCCGCCGGTCTGACCGACCCCATCGGCACTCAGCTGCTGAACTTCTACAACGACCTGCTCCATCTGGACTTCGGCACTTCCCGCCGCATCCAGAATGGTGCCTCCGTCGTGAAGGTCATCGGCAAAAAGTTCGGCGTCTCCATGCGCCTCGGCCTGATCTCCGCCGGCATCTCTCTGCTGGTGGGCATCATGCTGGGCATCCTGCAGACCGCCTTCAAGGACAAGGTCTTTGACTGGATCGGCACTGCCTACACCGTTTTCGTCAACGCTGTGCCTTCTCTGGTCTCCTATTCGCTGGTGCTGGTCTTCGGCTCCAAATACCTGGGTTTCCCCACGCTGTACTCCACCCGTAATGTCGGCCCGTCCAGCGTGCTGCCCATCGTCTGCCTGTCGCTGGCGTCTATCGCAGGCTACGCTCTGTGGACCCGCCGCTACATGGTGGACGAGCTGACCCGCGATTATATCAAGCTGGCCCGCGTCAAGGGCCTGAGCTCCAGCGAGATCATGTTCAAGCACGTGCTGCGCAACGCCATGGTCCCCATGGTGCAGTATATCCCCCAGTCCATCCTGCTGACGGTCGGCGGCTCTCTGCTGATGGAGCGGTTCTTCTCCGTTCCCGGCATGGGTCCCCTGCTGACCGACGCCATCCAGCGCTATGACCTGAACGTCGTCCAGACTCTGGTCATCCTCTACGCTGCACTGGGCATCGTGGGTGTTTTCCTGGGCGATGTGCTGATGATGCTGGTTGACCCGCGCATTACTCTGACCGGAAAGGAGGCCGCACGCTGATGGCTAAAGCATCTGATTTTGAGGGCAAGAAGCAGGACGAACTGTTCTACTTCGTCGATTACTCTCCGGAAGAAGCCGAGCGTGTCGGCTACTCCAACTACAGCTACTGGGGTTCTGTCATCCAGAACTTCCTCAAGCACAAGGCTGCTGTCGTCTGCCTGATCCTGTTCCTGTTCCTCGTCATCTTCTCCTTCATCGCACTGGCCATCGGCAAGTACGATTATCAGACGCTGGTGTCGGATTCCTCTCTGGCCTTCCAGAAGCCCAACAGTGAATACTGGTTCGGCACCGACAACCTTGGCCGCGACTACTGGTGTCAGGTGTGGTACGCCACTCAGGTGTCCATCCGTCTGGCCCTCATCGTTGCCGTGGGCGAGAGCATCCTCGGCGTCATCATCGGCCTGATCTGGGGCTATGTCCGTAAGCTGGACCGCTTCTTCACCGAGCTGTACAACCTCATCGACAACGTGCCTTACATCATCTACATGACCCTGATCGCACTGGTCGTCGGCCAGAGCTTCACCATCATGGCCGTCTCGATGATCGCCATCGGCTGGCTGGTCATGGCCCGCCGCGTCCGCAACATGGTGTTCATGTTCCGTGACCGCGAGTACAACCTCGCGTCCCGCTGCCTTGGCACCCCGCTGTGGCGCGTTCTGACCAAGAACATCCTGCCCTATCTGGTCTCCGTCATCATCCTGCGCATGGCGCTGAGCATCCCCGCCACCATCAACCTCGAGTCCACCCTGTCCTATCTGGGCATCGGTCTGGGCATCGAGACTCCGTCTCTGGGCCTCATCCTGAGCAAGGTGCGCGGCTTCTTCCTCGATTATCCTTACCTGCTGGTCTTCCCCGCATCCATCGTGTCCATCATCTCCATTTCCTTCTATATCATGGGCAACGCTTTCTCGGATGCTGCTGACCCGCGCAACCACGTTTAACAGATGGGAGAGAAAATCACAAAAATGGATAGACAACCGATCATCTCTGCCAAAGACGTGGAGATCACCTTTAGCCTGCGCGGCAAGAAGCTGAACGCGATCCGCAAGTGCTCGCTGGACCTTTATGACGGCGAGACGCTGGCCATCGTGGGCGAGTCCGGCTCGGGCAAGTCCGTATTCACCAAGACCTTCGTGGGTATGCTGGATGTCAACGGTAAGATCACCGGCGGCTCCATCATGTACGAAGGCCGCGACATGACCAAGTTCACCGAGAAGGACTGGCTGGGCGTGCGCGGCAAGAAGATCGCCATGGTCATGCAGGACCCGATGACCAGCCTGAACCCGCTGAAGAAAATCGGCAAGCAGATCCAGGAGAGCATCGAGCACCATCAGGGCCTGAAGGGCGCAGAGGCCAAGAAGGCCGCCATCGAGATGCTGGCCAAGGTCGGCATCCCCGACCCGGAGCGCCGCTACGAGCAGTATCCGCACGAGTTCTCCGGCGGTATGCGTCAGCGTGTCGTCATCGCCATCGCTGCCGCCTGCCGTCCGCAGATCCTCATCTGCGACGAGCCCACCACCGCTCTGGACGTGACCATTCAGGCACAGATCCTGCAGCTCATCCGTGACCTGCAGAAGGAGCTGGGCATGTCCGTTATCTACATCACCCATGACCTGGGCGTTGTGGCAAACGTGGCAGACCGCGTGGCCGTCATGTACGCCGGCCAGATCGTCGAGTACGGCACCGTCGAGGAGATCTTCTACGACGCATGGCACCCCTACACCTGGGCTCTGCTGCAGGCTCTGCCTCAGCTGGGTACCAAGGGTGAGGCCCTGCCCACCATCGACGGTACGCCGCCGAACCTGTTCAATGAGATCAAGGGCGATGCATTTGCACCCCGCAACAAGCACGCGCTGGCCATCGACTTCGTGGCAGAACCTCCGTTCTTCCAGGTGTCCGAGACCCACGCGGCAAAAACCTGGTATCTGGACCCCCGGGCTCCCAAGATGGAACGCCCGCACTCCATCCAGAACCTGCGTGAGAAAATGGGAAAGATGGGAGGTTCCAACTTAAATGGCTGAGCGTGAAAAGCTGATTGAGCTGAAAGACCTTCAGATCACCTTTGGCTCCGGCAAAAAGAAGTTCGTGGCCGTGGACCACGTCAATTTTGACATCTACAAGGGCGAGACCTTCTCGCTGGTCGGCGAGTCCGGCTCCGGCAAGACCACCATTGGCCGTGCCATCTGCCGCATCAACCCGACCTCCGGCGGCGACATCTTCTTCAAGGGCCAGAAGATCAACGGTAAGATCTCCAAGGAACTGGACAAAGAGGTCATCCGTAAGATCCAGATGATCTTCCAGGACCCCATGGCTTCGCTGAACGAGCGCGCCAAGGTGGAGTATATCATTGCCGAGGGCCTGCTGAACCATCATCTCTACAAGGATCAGGATGACCTGCACGAAAAGGTGATGAACGCCCTGCATGAGGTCGGCCTGCTGCCGGAGTTTGCCTCCCGCTTCCCCCACGAGTTCTCGGGCGGCCAGCGCCAGCGCATCGGCATTGCCCGTGCTTTGGTCATGGAGCCGGAGTTCATCGTGGCCGATGAGCCCATCTCCGCACTGGATGTCTCCATCCGTGCACAGGTGCTGAACCTGCTCAACGAGATGAAGAAGAGCCGCGGCCTGACCTACCTGTTCATTGCACATGACCTGTCGGTGGTCCGGTTCATCTCGGATCGTATCGCTGTTATCAGCAAGGGCCGCATCGTGGAGCTGGCTGAGGCGGAGGAGCTGTTCCTCCATCCGCTGCATCCCTACACCAAAGCCCTGCTGAGCGCGGTTCCCATCCCTGACCCCAGCCTGGAAAAGCACAAGAAGCTGCTGGTCTATGACCCCTCGATCCACGATTACAGCGTGGATAAGCCGATCTGGGAAGAGATCGCAAACGGCCACTTTGTGTATGGCAACCAGCGTGAGCTGGAAGGCTACCGCAAGGAGTATGAAAGCCAGCTGTAAGCTGAACCGCTTTCCTGTATTTTAACACAATGACCCCGCCGCGCTGGGAGCTTTCCCGCGCGGCGGGGTTTTGTGCTGTCAGGGAGCAAAAAAGAACCGGACGCTTCAAAAACGTCCGGTTCTGCTTTTTGCGATTGGTTATTGGTCCACTGGATCAGGCCTGAGCGGCTGCGTCAAATGCGGCAGCAAACGCATCGTACTGTTCGGTGGTGTAGGCCTCCTCGCTGGTCTCCCAGTTCACAGCCTTGTAGTTGCAGGGACCATACATTGCGTTGATCTTGCTGTACTCGTTGACGTGAGTCAGGCACCAGGTGATATCGTAGACGGTGGGGAAGATCAGGTTCTCGTCCAGGAAGTAGGCCTCGGCCTTGGCAAATGCTGCGTAGCGTGCATCAGTGTCGTCAACGATGGCACGTGCCTCGTTCACCAGATCGGTGAACTTCTCATAGGCAGCCACCAGCTCGGTCTGGTAGCTGGCGGGACCATTGTTCACAATGCCTGCAATGTTGGTCATGTTGCAGCTGTAGTAAGCGTTTTCATCGTGAATGATGATCTGGGTCAGGAAGTTGATGGGATCACCGAAGTCCGCGCCCCAGCCCATGTGGGTGAAGCTCTGCAGCTTGGGAGCCACGACTTCCTTCATGGTGGAGGACACGAAGGTGTTGACATCCAGCACGATGAAGTCATCGCCGAAGCTGTCGGTGAAGCACTGCTTCAGGACGGTGGCGTGGTCCAGAGCGGAGGTGGAGCCGGCCAGAACGTAGTAGGAGCAGTGGACAGGGAAGGTGACACCAATGGCGCTCAGCTCTTCCATGGCCTGCTTCTTCAGCTCGGTGATGTCGCCGTTGTTGGCGCGCAGACGTTTCATGGTTTTGCCATCGTAAGCCTCGCCGTCCAGACCCATCTCCTTGGCCACCAGGTTGGTGTAGTCGGTGCCATCAGAGGTGTAGCACAGGCCCTTCATGGTGAAGAAATCGTTCTCACACTTCAGGGGATTGATGGGGTTGTAACGGGCGAAGAACTTGTTCAGCACCATGCCCTTGGAGAAGCACTGACGGAAGGCCTTGTTGGCAATGGCCTTGTTCCAGTTCTCATCGGGGGTGCCATCGGTGTTCTTCTTGTCGTAGTTGAAGATGAAGCAGTAGCTGAACTTCTTGGCACGCTTCTCGCACAGCTGCTGATTGTACTCGTTGGAAGGATCGGACTGAATGGTGGTGATGCTGCTCTCGCCCAGGTCCACCTCGTCCAGTTCGCGGTTCTGATACAGCTGCAGGCTGATGGCACCGTCGCTGATCATGGTGACAGTGAAACGCTCAAAGCGGCTGACGTTGGCAGCATCGTAGTAGTTGGGGTTGGGGATGTAGCTCTTGGTGTTGCCCTGGATGTACTCCTCCACCATATAGGGTCCGTTGTACCACATGGTGGTGTTGTCGCAGCCACGGAAGCCATCGATACCCAGCTCCTCGATCAGAGCGGGAGCCACGGGGTAGAAGCTGGTGTAGGCAGCAACGGTATCAAAGTAGGGGCAGGCGTTGGGGCAGGTGAACACCAGAGTGTAATCATCCGGAGCTTCGATGCCCACACCGGCAGCCAGCATGTCCTCATAGGTCATATCAGCGGCAGCGTCACCAGCTTCCTTGGTCAGCTGGTAGTACTCGTAAGCACCCACAATGGTGTCGTTGGGCATGGAGGTGTTGTTGGCCTCGTTCTTGATGGCATTCATCACCCATTCAAAGCCAACCAGGAAGTCCTTGCTGGTCAGGTGAGCCTTCACCTCACCGTTGCAATCCACCCAGTCCACGTCGTCCCGCAGGTGGAAGGTCCAGACGGTGGCATCCTCATTGTGCTCCCAGCTGGAAGCGATAGCGGGCACCACCTTGCCGTAGCAGTCAAAGCTCAGCAGGCCGTCCCACAGGTTGGTGACCACGTTGGCATCCTCAGCCCTCTGGGCTGTACAGCATGTTCCAGCTTTCCAGCTCACGGTTGCCGCTCTCAAAGGAGATGAACTCCTTCAGGGGGGTAGCGCCGGTGGAGTTGGGGGCAGCAGCACCGCTGGCGGCAGCGCCATTGCCGGTGTTGTTGGACTTTTCGCCGCAGGCTGCCAGCAGGCTGGCGGCACCCACAGCACCTGCACCCTTCAGGAAGGTGCGGCGATCAAAATTGAAGCTCATTGGATGATCCTCCCAGATCTTGCGCGGACAGAGCCGCGCGTTTTTCCTTTTCCTAAATGCAGTGAGACTGTCTGCCTTTCCAAAAAGTGCACAGGAAAGACAAAAGTCGCACCGCTGTATATTTTAGCACTTTACTGGAAAGAAGTCAATCCGCCACAGCATAGAATTGGAAACAAAACAGTGACAAACACTTTCATGGGAAAAGAATGTGGAAAAAATTACTATAAAATGGAAAGAACTGTATATCTGTGAAGAACAGGCAAAGGAGAGAAACTGTTCACGCTGTGCGCACAAAACAGCTATCTTTTTTCATAAAAACATGATACAATAAAGTGTATCTGTATCAATAAGGAGCGCACCATGAAGAAACTGACCTCGATGTACAAACGCTACATGTTCCACCCCATTTTATATAAGACCGTGACCCGCACCTCCATTGTGGCCGTGCTGATGCTGCTGTGGCAGCGCTATGTCAGCGATGGCACGTTTACCATCTGGGAGGCCCCGGGCTTTCTGTGCGGCGTGGTGCTGCTCATCTGGGCTTGGGTGGACTACCTGCGGCTGGATGGCGTGACCATCCACCATCTGCTGGAGGAATTCAAGGGGATGGGCAAGCGGCAGAAAAAGATCCATTCCACCCGCTCCATCATCGACTATGCGGATGAGAAGATCGTCTCCTTTGAGGAGCTGGAACCCGAGGAGCGCACCTATTGCAGCCTGCTCTCCAATCTGGTGCTGGGCCTGCCGCTGGTTGCTGCTGCGCTGATCGCCAGCGTGCTGTAAGGGGGCCGCGGCATGGAACAAGAGCACAAGCAGCTGGTCATCGGCATTCTGGCCCATGTGGACAGCGGCAAGACCACCCTTTCCGAGGCCCTGCTCTACGGCACCGGCACCATCCGCAAGCTGGGCCGGGTGGACCATAAGGATGCCTTTCTGGACACCGACGCGCTGGAAAAGGCGCGCGGCATTACCATTTTCTCCAAGCAGGCCCTCTTCACGGCGGGCGATACCGATTTTACCCTGCTGGACACCCCGGGCCATGTGGATTTTTCCACGGAGACCGAGCGGACACTGCAGGTGCTGGATTATGCGGTGCTGGTCATCAGCGGCACCGACGGCGTGCAGAGCCATACCGAGACGCTCTGGCGGCTGCTGCGGCGGTACCGCATCCCCACCTTTGTGTTCGTGAACAAGATGGACCTGCCCGGCCCGGGCAGGGAAGCGCTTCTGACCCAGCTGAACCGTCGGCTGGGGGATGGCTTTGTGGATTTTGGGGCAGAGCAGGCCGACCGGGACGAGGCGCTGGCTCTCTGCGATGAGCGGCTGATGGAGACGATGCTGGACCGGGGAATCCTGACCGATACCGACCTCATCCCCGCCATTGCCCGGCGGCATGTGTTTCCCTGCTGGTTTGGCTCAGCCCTGAAGCTGCAGGGTGTGGATGCGCTGGTGGAGGGCCTGGACCGCTATACCCGCCCGGCCCCTGCGCTGGAAGCCTTCGGGGCCAAGGTGTTCAAGGTGAGCCAGGATGAGCAGGGAAACCGCCTAACCTGGCTGCGGGTGACCGGCGGTGTGCTCAAAGTGAAAGCACAGCTCACCGGAGAGGCCGACGGGGAGCCATGGGCCGAAAAGGCCAACCAGCTGCGGCTCTACTCCGGCGCAAAGTTTACGCTGGCGGAGTGCATCGGCCCCGGCCAGGTGTGCGCCGTTACCGGCCTGACCAGAGCCCGCCCGGGCGAGGGTCTGGGGGCGGAACGGGACAGCGACCTGCCGGTGCTGGAGCCGGTGCTGAGCTATCAGGTGCTGCTGCCCGAGGGCGCAGACGTGCACGCCGCGCTGGGAAAGCTTCATCGGCTGGAAGAAGAGGAGCCCCAGCTCCATGTGGTCTGGAACGAGACCCTGGGCGAGATCCATGTCCAGCTGATGGGCGAGATCCAGCTGGAGGTGCTGAAAAGCCTGCTGACCGAGCGGTACGGGCTGGAGGTCAGCTTCGGCCCCGGCGGCATCCTGTATAAGGAGACCATCACCGAAGCCATGGAGGGCGTGGGCCACTACGAGCCCCTGCGCCACTATGCGGAAGTCCACCTCAAGCTGGAGCCGCTGCCCCGGGGCAGCGGGATGCAGTTTGCCACCGACTGCCGGGAAGAGGTGCTGGACAAGAACTGGCAGCGGCTGGTGCTGACGCATCTTGAGGAAAAGCAGCATCTGGGCGTGCTTATCGGGGCTCCTCTGACCGATGTGAAGATCACCCTCATTGCGGGCCGCGCCCACCTCAAGCACACCGAGGGCGGCGACTTCCGGCAGGCGACCTACCGCGCCGTCCGGCAGGGCCTGATGATGGCAGACCAGATTCACAAGACCCAGCTGCTGGAGCCGTGGTATGCCTTCCGGCTGGAGCTGGCCTCTGACAACGTGGGCCGCGCCATGAACGATGTCCAGAACATGGGCGGCAGCTTTGACCCGCCCGAGACCGGCGCTGACGGGGATACCACCCTGCTCACCGGCACGGCACCGGCCTCCACCATGCGCAGCTACCCCATGGAGGTGGTGGGCTATACCCGGGGCAGGGGACACCTGACCTTGACGCTGGACGGTTACCGCCCCTGCCACAATGCAGCGGAGGTCATCGAGGCCGCGGGCTATGAGCCGGAACACGACCTCGACAACCCGGCGGATTCGGTGTTCTGCGCCCACGGGGCCGGATTTGTGGTGCCCTGGGAGCAGGTGCGCAGCCACATGCATGTGGACAGCGGCTGGGGCAAGACTGCAAAGACCGAGGAAGCGGTGCAGGCCCGCCCCCGCCGGATGGCCGCCTATCGTGCTACTTTGGAAGAGGATGCCGAGCTGCTGAAGATCTTTGAACAGACCTATGGGCCCATCAAGCGGGACCCGCTGGCGGCGTTCCGCCCCACCCAGAAGCGGGAACGCCCTGATTTCAACGCCGAGCAGTGGGAGATCCAGCCTGAATACCTGCTGGTGGATGGCTACAACATCATCTTTGCATGGGACGAGCTGAACGCACTCTCCAAAGAGAGCCTGGAAGCGGCCCGCCACAGGCTGATGGACATCCTCTGCAACTATCAGGGCTTTAAGAAGTGCGTGCTCATCCTTGTGTTTGATGCCTACCGTGTGCCGGGCAGCCCCGGCAGCATAGAGCAGTACCACAATATCCATGTGGTCTACACCCGGGAAGCCGAGACCGCCGATATGTTCATTGAGCGTGTCACCCATGAGATCGGCAAGGGCCGCCGCGTCCGCGTGGCTACCTCCGATGGCATGGAGCAGGTCATTATCCTGGGCCATGGTGCGCTCCGGGTCTCTGCCCGCATGTTCCATGAAGAGGTGCAGGAGGCGGAGAAGGAGATCCGGAGGTATTTGCAGGGGGAAGGGTAACATCCTCGCCCTCTCCGTCAGCGCTTACGCGCTGCCACCTCTCCCAAAGGGAGAGGCAATGCTGCCTTTATCCAAGACCCGCAATAGGCTCCCCCTTTGGGGGAGCTGGCAAAGCCTTACGGCTTTGACTGAGAGGGCGAAATCTCACCCGAAAGGAGCCGCCTATGTTCGAAATAACTTCCGATTTTGTCTGGCAGGCCATCCAGCCCCGTCCCCGGGACGCGCATAAAGGAACCTTTGGCTCCGTGCTGGCGGTGGCGGGCAGTGCGTCCTACCGGGGCGCGGCGGCGCTGGCCGTGGAAGGTGCCCTGCGCACCGGAGCCGGCATCGTTACGCTGGCAAGTGTAGAGCCGGTGCTGGCGGCGGTGGCCGCACGCCTGCCCGAGTGCTGTCTCTGCCCCTGCGAGGCGGGGGCAGAGGGCGGCATCTCGCCCCAGAATATCGACCGCATCCGGTGGCAGAAGGCCTCTGTCCTGCTGGCGGGCCCCGGGCTGGGTTATACGGCCCAGAGCGCGGCCCGTGCCGCCGAGACCCGGGCGCTGGTGAAAACGCTCCTGCCCGGCTTTTCCGGCAGTGCGGTGCTGGATGCGGACGGACTGAACGCCGCCGCTGACCTGCTCCAAACGGAAAAAATGCTTCACCCTCAGGGGGAACTGATTTTAACGCCCCACCCCGGCGAGATGGCCCGGCTGACCGGACACTCTGCGGCAGAGATCAACGCGGACCGGGAAGGCACGGCGCTGCGCTATGCGAAAGCATGGAATGCTGTGGTGGTGCTGAAGGGGGCACATACCGTCATTGCAGAGCCGGATGGCCGCTGCGCGGTCAATCCCACCGGCAACCCGGGGCTTTCCCGGGGCGGCAGCGGGGATGTGCTGGCGGGCATGACCAGCGCCCTGCTGGCCTGCGGTCTGCCTGCCTTTGAGGCCGCCGCCTGCGCCGTTTATCTCCATGGTGCAGCTGCCGACCGTGCTGCCGCCCTGCACGGGGAAACCGGGATGCTCCCGCATGATCTGCTGGATGCACTGGGGACCCTGTTTGCCGAAAACGGGCGCTGAGCAAGGGGACGATCCCATCAAAAAAAGAAACGCTTCCTTTCCTCTGGATTTGTGTTATACTGGAGCTATCCAAAACACAACGATCTGCCGGAAAGGAAGCGTTTCTTTTATGGTTCCTGCACTGGAAAAAATCATTGCCGAGAGCGACCGCATCGTCTTTTTTGGCGGCGCGGGGGTCTCCACCGAAAGCGGCATCCCCGATTTCCGCAGCGTGGACGGCCTGTACCACCAGAAGTACGATTACCCGCCCGAGACCATCCTGAGCCACACCTTCTGGGAGGAGAACCCCGAGGAGTTCTACCGGTTCTACCGGGATAAGCTCATTGTGAAGGGGGCAAAGCCCAACGCTGCCCACCTGCGGCTGGCAAAGCTGGAGCGGGAGGGCAGGCTGAAAGCCATCGTCACCCAGAACATCGACGGCCTGCATCAGGCTGCGGGGTCCAAGACCGTTTACGAGCTCCACGGCAGCACCCTGCGCAACTACTGCGTGAAGTGCGGCGCGTTCTACGATGTGAATTTCATCGCCAACAGCACCGGCGTGCCCCGCTGCCCCAAGTGCGGCGGCATCGTCAAGCCGGATGTCGTCCTGTACGAGGAGGGGTTGGACGAGGAAGTGCTCTCCGGGGCCGTGTCTGCCATCCGCAAGGCGGATACCCTCATCATCGGCGGCACCAGTCTGGTGGTCTACCCGGCGGCAGGGCTTATCCGGTACTTCCGGGGCCGCCATCTGGTGGTCATCAACATGCAGCCCACCGGGGCCGATGCGCAGGCCGACCTGTGCATTGCCAAGCCCATCGGTCAGGTGCTGAGCGAGGACGTTTTGTTGGAGGACTGAGATGAAAGCTGTCATTCTGGAAAGCTATGTCATGGAGGAAGGCGACCTCGACTGGTCGGGGGTAAAGGCGCTGGTGCCCGATACCACCAGCTATGTCCGCACGGCCTACGAGGAGATCGCCCCCCGCATTGGAGATGCGGACATCGTTCTGCTGAACAAGTGCCGCATGGATGAGGAGATCTTACAGCAGTGCCCGAACCTGAAATGGGTGGGCATCATTGCCACGGGCACCGACAACCTGGATCTGGAAGCCTGCCGCCGCCACGGCGTTGCAGTGGCCAATGTGCCGGGCTATTCTACCTACAGCGTGGCCCAGATGACCTTCAGCCTGCTGCTGGCCATCTGCCAGTGCGCGGAGCGCTACAACCGTGCCGTCAAGCAGGGATGCTGGCAGCTGGATATCCCGGAGAGCATCGGCCTGCTGCCCCAGATGGAGCTCTACGGCAAGACCTATGGCGTTTACGGCTATGGCAGCATCGGGCGGCAGTCGGCCCGCATTGCCAGAGCCTTTGGCATGGAGGTGCTGGTCTGCACCCGCACCGTCCGGCCCGAATACGCCGCCGACGGTGTGGAGTTCGTGGATTATGATACTCTGCTGAGGCGGTGCGACATCCTCAGTCTGCACTGCCCGGCCACGCCCCAGACCCGGGGCCTTGTCAACGCGGAGGCGCTGGCGAAGATGAAGCCCGGGGCCATTCTGCTCAACACGGCCCGGGGCGCGCTGGTGGATGAGGAGGCCGTGGCAGCGGCCCTCCGCAGCGGTCAGCTGGGCTTTTACGGGGCCGATGCCTTTGTCACCGAGCCTCTGCCTCAGGAAAGCCCCCTGCGGGCAGAACCCCACGCTATCCTCACACCGCACATTGCGTGGACGACCCGGGAGGCTTTGCAGAACCTGATGGACATTACCACCCGGAACCTGCGCACCTGGCTGGAAGGAAACGGCGAGCACATCGTCAACAGATAAAAAGGAGAGATGAATCATGCAGGCAACCATTCACAACGAATTCCTGACCCTGACCGTGGATACCCATGGTGCCGAAGCAGTCAGCCTGAAAAATGCCGCCGGGCAGGAGATGCTCTGGCAGGCCGACCCGGCTGTGTGGAAGCGCCACGCCCCCATCCTTTCCCCCTGGACGGGCAAGCTGACCGGCGGGGCCTTTACCCATAAGGGCAAGACCTACCCCGGCGGTCAGCACGGCTTTGCCCGGGACGTGGAGCACACCCTGCTCTGCGCCGAGGGCGACACCATCCGGCTGGAGCTGCGCTCGGATGAAAAGAGCAAGGCAGAGCGCTTCCCGTTTGATTTTGTTCTGACCAGCACCTTCCGGCTGGAGGGCAGGACGGTGCACCACACCCTGACCGTCACCAACCCCCGCCGATGCCGCCGAGGAGCTGCAGTTCGGCATCGGCTACCACCCGGCGTTCCGCATCCCCTTTGATGACAAGCACACCACCACCGATTACGAGTTCCGCTTTGACCAGCCGGAGAGCCCGATGATCCTGGACGCTTACCCCAACGGTCTGCTGACCGGCAAGTGCGGTTACCGGTGGAAGAATGAGCAGAGCATCCCCCTGACAGACGATCTGTTTGAGGACGACAGCTTCTGCATGGCCGGTCTGCGCAGCCGCACGCTGGGCATCTACGAAAAGGACACCGGCAAGGGAATCGTCTGCAATGTGGAGGGCTACCCCTACACCCTCATCTGGTCGGCTCCGGCAAAGCCTGTGCGCTTTGTCTGCATTGAGCCGTGGCACTCCCTGCCCGGTGCCCAGACCGATACCCAGGAGTGGAGCCAGCGCGCCGCTGCCACCTGCCTTGCCCCCGGCCAGACCTGGGAGACCACCCTCAGCACAACGTTTGAGCGCTGAAGCAAAGTTTGGCAAAGAAATGCAGGAACCCCTTGACAGAGGGGACTGCATTCTGATTTAATTAGAATCGATAAAAGGGAGTAAAGGGCATTCCGCAGGGCCTGCGGGGTGCTGCATGGCAGCGTCATCACGGCAGAAATGCCCGATGTCATGTGTTGGCTTGAGACTTTTGTCACAGACAGAGTGCTGTGGCAGGGGTCTCTTTTTTCTTGCCCGGCACAGGAACACAAGGAGGAAAAATAAATATGGATCTTCTGAACACATTCGCCAGTCTCTTTTCCAATTTTGGGAATCTGACCTGGCAGATGGTGGTAATGTGGGGCATCGGTGCACTGCTCATCTACCTTGCCATCGCCAAAAAGATGGAGCCGAGCCTGCTGCTGCCCATGGGCTTTGGTGCCATTCTGGTCAACCTGCCCCTCTCGGGTGCCATCACGCAGGGGGATACGGTCGGCCCCATCTCTGCATTGTTTGAAGCGGGCATGTCCAACGAGCTGTTCCCGCTGCTGCTCTTCATCGGCATCGGTGCCATGATCGATTTTGGCCCGCTGCTGGAAAAGCCGTGGCTGATGCTCTTTGGTGCGGCGGCACAGTTCGGTATCTTTTTCACCCTGTTTCTGGCGGGCTTCTTCTTTGACCTGAAGGATGCTGCCTCCATCGCTGTCATCGGTGCGGCAGACGGCCCCACCGCCATTTTCGTGGCCAACACGCTCAACTCCCAGTATCTCGGTGCCATTATGGTGGCAGCCTACAGCTACATGGCGCTGGTGCCCATCGTGCAGCCGCCCGTGATCCGGCTGCTGACCACGCAGAAGGAGCGCCGCATTCGGATGTCCTATGAAAAGGGCAGTGTTTCCCAGCTGACCAAGATCCTGTTCCCCATCGTGGTCACGATCATTGCAGGCATGGTGGCTCCGGCCAGTGTGGCGCTGGTGGGCTTTTTGATGTTCGGCAACCTGCTGCGGGAGTGCGGGGTGCTGAATGCGCTGAGCGAGACCGCCCAGAATGTGCTGGCAAACCTTATCACCATCGTGCTGGGCCTGACCGTTGCCGGGCAGATGACCGCCGACAAGTTCGTGCGGCCCGACACCCTGCTCATCCTTGCACTGGGTCTGGTGGCCTTCGTCTTTGATACCGCAGGCGGCGTGCTGTTTGCAAAGCTGCTGAACCTGTTCCTGCCCGAAGGCAAAAAACTGAACCCGATGATCGGTGCAGCCGGCATCTCGGCTTTCCCCATGAGCGGCCGCGTCGTCAACAAGATGGGTCTGGAAGAGGACAGCCAGAATTTCCTGCTGATGTATTCCATCAGCGTCAATGTTTCGGGGCAGATCGCATCCGTCATTGCAGGCGGTCTCATCCTGACCCTGATGACTTAACGGAGGTGTACTTATGCTTCATCTTTCTTCGTGGATGGTCACACTGCCGATGATGCTCATCGGAATGGTCGGCATCATCCTCGTCATCGGCATCATCGTTCTGTCCGTGATGCTGCTGAACCGGCTTACCAGCCGGAAATGATTTTTCCTTTTACCGTTTGACTGAACAGAAAAAGTCCGGGCCTGTTTCCGATCAGAGAAAGGCCCGGGCTTTTCGTTTGCTCTGGTTTGTGGTATACTATAGTGTATTTTGAAATCATCCCTTAAAAAGAGGTATCGTTATGAAAGCACATATCGCACGCAACCAGAACGCCGGTGTGCCGCTGGCACTGGGCTGGAATCTTTCCAATGCTGACCGCGGCAAGCTGGAGGGCATGGCCCCCGCCTTTGGCATGAAGCTGCTGCTCGTGTCCCCTGCGGATGCCGGCAAGACCGTCGCCCAGCTGCTGGGCGAGGTGGAGACCAGAACCGCCCGCACGCTGGTGCTGGAACCGGGTGCCTACCCGCCGGCAGTGGTTCTGGCCAACTTCAAGGAGAAGGACGTAGACACCCTGCTGGATCTGATGAAGCAGGCACAGGTCACCATTCCGCTCAAGGCCGTTGTGACTCCCTCAAACCGCAGCTGGGTGTTCGGCGATCTGCTGGCCCACCTGCAGGAGGAGCACGCCGCCTTTACCGCCGCAAAGGAGAACCACACCGTATGAAGACCCGCGCAAAACGTTTCGTCAGCGCCCTGCTGGCCGGGGTGCTCTGCCTGAGCCTGCTGGCAGGCTGTGCCTCCAAAAAGAAAGAGCTTACCCGCTATTCCACCGTTTTTTATGATGTGTTCGATACCGTAACGCAGGTGATCGCCTACTGCGAGAGCGAGGAAGAATTCAACACCCAGATGGATGCCCTGCACGCAGACCTTATTACCTATAACCAGCTGTATGATATCTACAACGATTACCCCGGCGTGACCAACGTCAAGACCATCAACGACAATGCCGGCAGCGCTCCGGTGGAGGTGGACGACCGCATCCTCTCCATGCTGGAGCTGGCCGACCAGATGTACCAGACCACCAACGGCAAGCTGAACATTGCCATGGGCAGCGTGCTGAATATCTGGCACAATTACCGCGAAGCTGCCGAAGCCGCCGAGACGGATGCCGACAACAAGCTGCCCACCATGGAAGAGCTGGAAGCAGCCGCCCAGCACTGTGATATCAACAACGTGATCATCGACGCGGATGCCAAGACCGTTTATCTGGCCGACCCGGAAATGTCGCTGGATGTGGGCAG
>OOCW01000857.1_pt1 | contig 25596 bp, 22 predicted proteins | sample 1671201 | NCBI WGS metagenome assembly OOCW01 (sample SAMN06348132, study PRJEB24527) | human gut metagenome | biome: human gut; feature: ankylosing spondylitis patient; material: feces | host: Homo sapiens | place: China | collected 2015-10
TAGTTCCTATTGGAAGTCCACCATAACCTGGAACAGTATCACTATAAACTATTACATTATTTTCTCTAAGTTCACATCTTATTTTAACTTCTGGATTATTTATATCTACTTTTATTCTATCTCCAACATTAGATAATAAATATCCACCTATATCTATACTCATATCTTGAGAAGTTAATCTAAACGACTTATCTCCTCTTCTAGATTCTACTTTAAATGTTTTAGCTCCATTTTCTATTTTTTCTTCTAACATTTGAAGTGCAGTTTCTTTTAATTTTTGGTATGCTACTTCCACATCTTCTTCGTTATTTCTAAGTACTTTAACAGCTGGACATACACCAACTACACCGAATACTTTTTTAACTTCTTCGCACACTTCATCGTATTCATAATCACCTAAATCAACATATACTCTTCCATATTCTTTGTATACGTTAAATTTATCTATAGGTTTTAACATATTTTTTATATTTTTTATTAATTTATTTTCAAAAATATATCTATTTTTACCTTTTATTCCTATTTCTCCGTATTTTACTATAATTGAATTATACATATTTCACCTCTTATTATCGTCTTTTTATTATCATTCTTAAGTCACTTATTGAGTCTTTTAATACTTTTACAGCTTCTAAAATTTCTTCTTCTGTATTAAAATCAGATAAACTAAATCTAATTGCACCTTCTATTTCCTCTGGTGATAAATTTATTGCATTTAATACATGACTACCTTTTTTCTTAGATGAACATGCTGATCCTGTAGATACATAGATTCCTTTTTGCTCTAAGAAATGTAGCAGTACTTCTCCTCTTATATTTTCAAAAGAAACATTTAATATATGACAAACTCCATCTTCTGGTGAATTTACTTTTACACCATCTATATTTTTTAATATTTCTTCCTTTAATAAATTCTTTAGATTTTGTATTTTTTCTATCTTTGAATCTAAATCTTTATTCATTATTTCTACAGCTTTTCCTAGTCCATAAATACCTGGAACATTCTCAGTACCAGATCTTACTCCAACTTCTTGTCCTCCACCAGTTAAAATAGGTTTTAATTTACTATTTTCTTTAATATACATAAATCCTATTCCCTTTGGTCCGTGGAATTTATGACCACTTACAGTCATAAAATCAATATTATATCTGCTTGGTCTAAATTTAACTTTTGTATATGATTGAACACAATCCACATGGAAGTATATCTTTTGATCTAAAGTTTTAAGATACTTACCTATTTCTTCAATGGGTTGAATACTTCCCACTTCATTGTTAACATGCATTACAGAAATTAAAATAGTAGAAGGTTTTATTGCTTTTTTTACATCTTCTACACTTATTTTTCCACTTTTATCGACATCTAGTAGTGTTATTTCAAATCCTTCTTTTTCTAAATCATAAAGGGTATTTAATACTGAAGGATGTTCTATTGTAGTAGATATTATATGATTTTTTGTTTTTCTAAAATTATAAGCAACACCTCTAATTATAGTGTTATTAGATTCTGTTCCTCCTGATGTAAAGAATATTTCCTTATCTTTCACACCTAAAGTTCTAGCTATGTTTTGTCTTATTTCTTTAATTTTTCTATCTACTTCTATTCCTTTTCTATGTAATGAAGAAGGATTTCCATACTCTGTAGTAAGTGCTTTCACCATTTCCTCTACTACCTCTTCATAAGGTTTTGTTGTAGCGCTATTATCTAAATAAATTTCCATTTACTACACCGTCCTATTTATATTTTTTACTAATATATCAATCAATTATGTAACTTAATTATTAAAAATTTTTGTACCTTTTATTATACCATTTTTATACCTTTTTTTTAATCTTATACTATAAAGTTTTATATAGACATATTAATTATATTAACATATTTTTATTGAAATATAATTTTAATTTTTTTATGACAAATTTATATTTTTTTATTGCATTTTTTGTCGAAGATTGTTATTATATATATGTAGTTATCCCCTTGATAACCCAATTAAAGTTTCTATTCAAATACCCCTTTTTATGAATAGATATATATTATGTCTAAGACGAATTAGATTTAATTTATCAGAACAAAAAAAGAGCTTCCCCGGCTCTTTTTTTGTATTTAAACATATATTAATATAACTAAATTTTATAAAAACAATAAATTTAACTTATATTTTTTGGTATAATGGACTTAGTATTTAAATTTAAAGGAGGTAATATTATGTCTACTAATAAAAAAGTAGGTATCCTATTTACTGGCGGAACTATATCCATGACTATAGATAAAGAAATTGGTGCCAATGTACCTACTTTATCTGGAGAACAAATAATGTCTATGGCTACAAATGTTAAGGATGTAGCTGATTTTGAAATAAAAGATTTTGATGAGATTCCAGGACCTCATATGACACCAGAAAAATTAATGAAACTTAAGCATAGTGTATTAGAATTATTAAATAGAGAAGATATCTGTGGAGTTGTTATAACACATGGAACTGATAGCTTAGAAGAAAGTGCTTTCTTCTTAGATTTAGTGATAGACCATGAAAAACCTGTTATAGTTACAGGAGCTATGAGAAGTAGTTCTGAACTTGGATATGATGGTTCAAACAACTTATCATCTGCTATTTGTGTAGCTATTTCAGATAATGCAAAAAATAAAGGTGTTCTTGTTGTTTTAAACAATGAAGTATTATTAGCTTCAGAAGCAACTAAAACTGATACTATGGCTTTAAATACATTTAAAGCTCCTATTAAAGGTTCTTTAGGTATAGTTGATAATAATGAGCTTTTATTATTTAAAAATGTAACTCATAGAACTTTTATCGATACAGATAATGTAGAAACTAAAGTTGCTTTATTTAAATCAGGTATAGGAATGGATGATACTTTTATAAAACATGCTGTTGATATGGGATATAAAGGTATTGTAATAGAAGCAATGGGTCGTGGAAATATACCTCCACTAATGTATGAAGGGGTTAAATATGCTAGAGAAAATGGAATTATAGTAGTAATAACTTCTAGATGTTCAACTGGTAGAGTTCATGACTCTTATGGTTACCTAGGCTCAGGAAGAGATCTAAAAAATATTGGATGTATCTTTGCCGGAGACTTAAATGGACATAAAGCTAGAATTAAATTAATGTTAGCATTAGGTAAAACTAATAATCTTGATGAGATAAAAGATTACTTCGAAAAAGGAATATACTATTAAGATTATTTTATTATAAAAATTAGTATTAATTATCCAATTTCATTACAATAATATATAATACTTTCTAATCAAAATAATAAGAACCTAACTTTTCGTTAGGTTCTTATTTTTATAACACTTTCGCTAAAAATTCTTTTGTTCTTTCATTTTTAGGATTATTAAATACGTTCTCTGGAGTATTATCTTCTATAATTTTTCCATTATCAACAAAGATAACTCTATCAGCTACTTCCTTTGCAAATCCCATTTCATGAGTTACTATGGCCATTGTCATACCATCTTTCGCCAGTTCTTTTATAACATCTAGAACTTCTTTTACCATTTCTGGATCAAGAGCTGATGTAGGTTCATCAAATAACATCATATCAGGCTCCATTGCTAATGCTCTAGCTATGGCAATTCTTTGTTTTTGTCCTCCTGATAATTGAGCTGGATATGCATCTTTTTTATCTAAAAGTCCTACTCTATCTAATAGTATTTCAGCTTTTTTGTTAGCGTCTTCTTTACTTAATTTTTTTATTTTTATAGGTGCTAGAGTTATATTATCTAAAACAGTCATATGAGGAAATAGATTAAAGTTTTGAAATACCATCCCTATATTTTGTCTTACTTCATCAATATTAACTTTATTACCTGTTATATCTTTTCCTTCAAATATTATTTCTCCTTTTGTTGGCTCTTCCAGTAAATTCATACATCTAAGTACTGTACTTTTACCCGAACCACTAGGTCCTACTATGGCTATTATTTCCCCTTTATCAATTTGTAAATCTATTCCTTTAAGTACATGTAAATCTCCAAAGGATTTATGCAAATTTTTTATTTTTATCATAATATCACTTTCCCTTAAATTATTCTAATTTGACTGAGCTAATTTTTTCTCTAATATACCTACTAATTTAGATAATATACTAGTTATTACAAGATATGTTATTGCTGCTACCAAGTATGGCTCCATTGGGCTATAAATTGCTGTTACTACTATCCCTGCCTTAAACATTAACTCTTGAGTTCCTATAACAGAAAGTACTGATGATTCTTTTACTAAAGTTATAAATTCATTGGCTAGTGCTGGTAGTACATTTTTTACAGCTTGAGGAACTATTATAAATCTCATAGTATCTTTATATCCCAAACCTAGTGATCTACTTGCTTCCATTTGGCCTTTGTCCACTGATTGTATTCCTGATCTAAATATTTCAGCCACATATGCACTTGAGTTTATTGATAGTGCAAATGCACCTGCTATAAATTTACTCGATATTGGTCCAATATCAGGGAAATCAAAACCTAATTGTGGAAATCCGTAATAAATAATATATACTTGAACAAATAAGGGTGTACCTCTAAGGATTTGAATGTATGCACTTGATATTAACTTTAATATTTTAACTTTAGACATTTTCATTAAACAAATTAATAAACCAAGAATAAATCCTATAACTAATGATACCATTGACACTAATATGGTATATTTAGCACCTTCAAATATTAATCCATAGTATCCACTTAATTTACTAAAATCCATATATACATCTCCTATTTTATGTCTATTATTCTGTTAATTTCAAAGCTTCTTGCATAAATTCATCTATTTTACCTTCTTTTTCTAGTTTAGCTATTGTATCATTTACTGATTTTAAGAAAGCAGTATTATCAACTTTATCATCTGATTTTTTCATAGCAGCTGCTGCAGTTTCTGCAACTTCATCACCTACAGTTGTATTACCTATAGCAACATTTTTATAATTTTTTACATTTATTTCAGCTACTGCTTTACCTGTTACTATAACATCTATTTTTCCATTTTGAAGTTCTAACATTAAATCTGGTATTTTCTTTAATTGAGTTGCATTAGTTATTCCTAAATCACCAGTAACATAATCTGCTTGAGTTGTTCCTTTTTGAACTCCAACTTTTAATTTTTTCAAATCATCTGAAGTTTTTATTGAATCTTCTTTACCTTTTGCAACTATACATACATTGCTATTTGTATAGTATATTTCAGAAAAGTCTACACTTTTCTTTCTTTCTTCATTTGGAGTCATTCCTGCTAAAACTATATCTACTTTATCAGCTTGTAGTGCTCCTAATAACCCATCAAAGTCCATATCTGTATATTCAACTTTTACTCCCATATCTTTTGCCATTTCTTGAACTATAAAGTCGTCAAACCCTACTATTTTATCTTCTCCGTTAACTACTTTATGGAACTCATATGGAGAATACTCCGCACTTGTTCCTACTTTTAATACTCCCGAATCTTTTATTTGTTGTAGTTTATCTGCTGCCTCACCTGATTCCCCATTATCTCCACTTGATGAACATCCTACTAATGACATTGTCATCATAGCTGCTAAAGTTAAACCTAATAATTTTTTTAAACCTTTCATTTTAAATATCCCCCTTTTATATTTTTAAAATTATAATTGCTTTATGATAAATACTTACGTCATTTATTTTGATAATAAATAAAAAAGTCTCTTAGTCAAATGACTAAGAGACGAATTAACCGCGTTACCACTCTTGTTGATAGACAATTATCTGCCTATCCTCTCAACCCCTTAAGGCGGGTTACCTATTATCATACTTTAGTTCTGATAATCTTCTCCAAAGCTCTCTTCACACTAAACTTAATTATTAGGCTCACACCAACCCTAACTCGCTGAAATTTAATTTAGGCTACTCTCTTTTTCTCAGAATTTCCTTTTTTGAAATTGTTAATACAATTGTAGTTATATATATTTCCTTTGTCAATAATAATTTTCAGAATTTTTTTATTTTTGTTAATGCTATTATTAAATTTTTTCTATAATATTATTTCTTATGCAAAACTTATAATCTAATTCTGCCTCTTTTTTCTCGAATTTGACTTTGATCATATCTCCATCTTTTCCAACTATTCTTCCATTTCCAAATACCCTGTGATGCAATCTACTACCTACTCTTATACTATTAATTTCTTCTTTTGTAGGATTTTTTATATCATCTAAAAATCTTGATTTAAATGCTTTTTTACCGTATTTATTTATAGGGGAACTAAGAGTTAAACTTTCTTCTGCACGAGTCATCCCCACATACATAAGTCTTCTTTCTTCTTCTATTTGCTCTGCTTTTTTCTTTTCATCTTCAATATCGTACGACTTTTCATGAGGAATTGTACCTTCATTAATGCCTATAATATAAACATATCTAAATTCTAAACCTTTTGCACTGTGCATAGTAGTAAATACTACTCCATTCATCTCTTTATTCGTATGATTTTCTGATAATTCTTCTTTAACCTTTTCTATATGAGCTAAATATTCCTCAATAGTTTCAAAGTTAGATGCAGAACTTTCAATTTCATTTAATATTTCGATTAATCCATTTGTTTTTATTTTTCTATTCATACAATAATCTAAAATATATTTATCATAATCTAAAGTCGTTCTTATATAAGATATGGCATCTTGAGGACATTGATGTTTTAAATAGCTTATATCAATATCTAAATCATTTATGGTTTTTACTTGTTTTGGATGAAGATTACATTTTGTTATTAAAGCATTTACAAAATCCTTATCTTCTTTTATTTGACTTAAATTATCTCTAGATATATATCTAAAAGGTTTATTAATTATTCTTATCCAATCTTCATTAGTATGTTGTCTTACAGCAATTTTTAAATAAGATAATACATCTCTAGCTGCCCAATGATCATAAATCGTTACAACAGAATCCTTTATGCTAAATGGTATTCTCATGTCCATAAATACATCTACTAATGCTCTAGACTGAATATTTGTCCTATAAATCACTGCAAAATCACTATATTCCACATAGTCTTTCTTTATCTCTTCTAATATTTCCTTACCTATTTGTATTGCCTCATCTTCTGAGTCTTTAGGCATAAGATATTTTACTACAGCACCTTCTCCCTGGTGACATTTTATAGTTTTATCATATCTACTTACATTTTTTTCTATTAATTTATTAGATACATCTATTATTTCTTTTTTTGATCTATAATTTATATCCAATAAGATTTTTTCTGTTCCTTGGAAGTATTCTTCAAATTGTAATAAAAAGTCTGGCCTAGCACCTCTGAATCCATAAATACTTTGGTCTTCATCCCCAACAACAAATATATTATTATTAGGATTTGACATTAATTTTAATACTTCAAATTGAACTCTATTAATATCTTGAAACTCATCTACTAAAATATATTTATAAACCTGTCTGACCATTTCTAATGCCTGTTTATTTTCACTTAATAAGTAGTAAGTTCTTATTAACATATCGTCAAAATCTATCTTTTTAATTTGTTCTTTATAATCTTCATACATATTATAAGTATTTATAAACTCATCTTTTGTCAAAATCTCCGATTCAAAATCCTGTTTATCCATCAGTTCATTTTTTACATAAGAAATTTCATTTATAACTTGTCCAACTGTCTCGTCATCTTCTCCATTTTCTACTTTTAGATTTTTAAGTATTCCTTTTATGGCAATTCTTTTTGTTTTTTCATCAAGAATACTATTCATATCATATCTTCCAAAATATCTTAAAATTTTATAAAAAACTGCATGGAAAGTTCCAAAGGTAACTTTGTTTATTCTTGGATCATTACAAATTTTTAATGCCCTATTTTTCATTTCCATGGAAGAATTTTTTGTAAAACTTATTGCTAATATTCTAGCTGGAGGAATATTTTTATTTACTATCATATTGGCAATTCTATAAGTAATTACTCTAGTTTTTCCAGAACCAGGACCTGCAAGCACCATACAAGGCCCTTCAACATGTTCTACTGCCTTTTTTTGATTTTCATTTAATTTATCTTTATCAATCATATTTTCCCACCTTGAAGTATTTGATTTTTATTTATAATATTACATTTACTATAATCTTTTTTTAGTTTATGATTAAATTAATTTATTCAACGTCTATTATATTATAAAATTGAAAAAAGGAGAAATATCATGAAAATTATAGAAAAAATTCTAACAGAGAATTTAAATATAGATAGCGACACCTTTATATTCGACATTGAAACTACTGGACTTAATCCTAAGTTTTGCAAAATTATTTTAATCGGTATTTTATATAATTGCCAAGATAAGACTATTATTAAACAATTTTTTGCTGAAAATGAAGATGAGGAGCAGGAAATTTTAACTGCTTTTATAGACCATATTAAGCATTTCAAAAAACATGTAACTTATAATGGCCTAGCTTTTGATATTAAATTTATAAATTACAGATTAAAAAAATATAATATTGATTTCTATTTGAATAGTGAAGATGATTTTGATATTTTTAAGTTTATTAAACCTTTTAAATATGCTCTAAATCTAGAAAGTTGTAGTTTAGCCTTAGTTGAAAAATTTTTTGGTATTCATAGAGATGATTCCATAAATGGTGAAAAAAGTATAGAACTTTATAAAGAGTTTGTAGAAAACCAAGATGAGAAACTTCTAGATACTATACTTTTACATAATTATGATGATATTTATAATTTAAGTAAACTTATAAATATTCATGATTTAGTTAAGGAAAAATTAAATCTATTAGAGATTGATTCAAATAATTATAAACTTGAAATTCATCCTTTAAAATACAAAATAAATGCAAAAAAACTTACTATGGATTATTTTGTTTTTAGTGGTAAACATAACAATATATCAATTTATAATGACAACTATTCAATAATCTGCCAAAATAATAATATTTCTCTAGAAATAAATATAGATAAAGGTATAGATAGAGATAATAATACTATCTTATTTTACAATTTGTCGAAAATTATTCCTTTGAAGTTTAATGATGAAGTCCTTGAAGGGAATATTTATTCTTTATGTAATTTTATAATAAAAAATGAACTTAGCAGTATATAAATATACTTATATAAAAAGCTATATAACTAGATAATTAATCTAGATATATAGCTTTAAATTTTCATTAGTTTATTTAATTCAATAATCTAAATTTTATACTTCTATATAAATCTATAATACTTGTAGGATATTCTCTGATCATATAATACAATCTACTAGACCATGAACTAATTGAGCATAATCCTTCATTATCAAATCCAAGAATACTGGCTATAAATCTCCCTCTAAATAAATGATAATCACTGGTTACAATCAAAATCCTATCTCCTAAATTTAAATCTCCTATTATTTCTTTGCTAAAGATTATATTTTCTAAAGTTGTAGTTGCTTTATCTTCTAGTATTATTTTTTCTTCATCCACATTATTTTCCACTAAATAATTTTTCATGGCCAAAGCTTCTGTCATTATTTCATCTTTACCTTGCCCACCAGATACAATTATATTTATATCTTTGTTAGAATGATAATATTCAATAGCTTTATCAAGTCTTAACTTCAAAGTTTTAGATACTACATTTTCATTTACTTTAGCTCCTAAAATTATCATAGTATCTACTTTTCCTATATTGTCTATATCTTTAGTTTTATATATATTTATAAGAATTGCACTTTGTAAAATCATAAATAATATTAAAAATAACATCATTATTATTTTATAAGTTTTGTATATTATCCTTGTATATCTATTTTTAAATGATGCATTTCTTGTAATTATTAGTATGTATATAAGTATTATTGATACAAGTATAAATATTGTTGAAAAGCTAAAATTCCATTCAATTAAAGCTAATATGACAGGTGTGCTAAGTATTATCAATAACTTAATATTTTTATTCACATTTATTTCCCCCATACAGTAATTTATTACTCTATATTTCTAATAAATTATAACATAATATAAAATACTTCTTAGTATTGAAAAAAGAGCTATTTAATAAATAATAAAATTATTCATTAAATAGCCCCTATAATTTGATATTTAATATTTAATTAATTTCTTCCTCAAATGGATTTTCTATTTTACTAAGTGAAATATAACAGTATATTCCAACTAATATAAATATACTTCCACCAATTATCCCCGTTGGGCTAGGACCTATAAAAGGGTTTGGTGTTCCTTTATATAAAAGTAATCCTATTGCTGCAGATGCATTTATTGCACTATGAGCTATTGCGCAAGGTATAACACTTTTTGTTTTTATAACTAGGTATGATAAATAAGATCCAAGCACTATACAAAATACTATCATGGCAAATATACCTAACCACGGTGCCCCAATATATCCAGTTCCATAATTATGTCCCATAACAATTACTGGTGCATGCCATATCCCCCAGATAACTCCACTAATAATTATGGATTTTTTTACAGAATAGTTATTACAAAGTTTTTGAAGCAAATAACCTCTCCATCCCAATTCTTCTCCTAATGTAAATAGAATATTTATTATTGGTCCTATTAATATAGCTTGAAGTAATTGAACTATAAAAATTATCCTTACATCTACATTTATATTATTACTTGATAATATCTCCTTAATTACAGTCATATCTAAATCTAGATTATTAGGAAAAATTATAAAATATACTATAACTCCCAGTATTATAAAAACATTTGTCATAAAGTAAGCAGTTAGGTAGTATTTTATATTATTTTTAAATAGAGGCTTTAAATACATATTTTTAAATCCCTCTTTTGTAATAATTCTTGTTAGTATAGATGAGAGTGCAGGCATTAACATCATAATAGACATAATTATAACACTCTTTGTTGAACCATATTTATCTCCACTTAATGGTATTATAGATATTATTCCCCAGGATGTAAGAAGTACTATACCTAAATAGATATATAATCTTTTTTTACTTATATTTTCATTCATCTTTATTCCTCCTATTTTCCCCTAAACTTATTTAATTTTTTTAATAAATTATCATACATAATATCATCTCTGATTATAGTAAACCCTGGATGAGTTTCTATAAGCTCTCTCAAGCTTTCCACAATTAATTCTTCATTTCTAGGCAATATATTTCCTATTTTCATCCCCTCTATAAACTCTGGTAAATAGTCAAACATTTTATTTTTATTTTCTTTAAAATCAAATACATTTGTGTCACTAACCATATCCACACATTCCTGTAAATACTTTAAACAGTTTTCCTTGTCTCCCTTTGAACCATATGTCAAAGAAAGTAAAGTAAAAGCATTTAATAAAGCCTGAGGATATTCATTTTTCAAATCTAAAACATCTACTATCTTTATTAGCTTATCAATATACATCTTTTGTTTTTCTTCATTATCCTCATAACAAGACAAAATATCTGTCATAGCCTGAATGCTATTAATAAAGTTATTAAATATGAATATCTGCAATGTTTTTATGGCTTCTTCTTTGTCTCCTTTAATTTGATATGCCTTAGATAAAATAGTTTCTAATGGCATAGGTACCTTACTTATACCCTTTAAATCATCTATTACATCATCTGCTTTTCCAATTATTAAATTACAATAGCTTTTCATAGTTAATGCTTCTTTTGCCAAATTTACTTCTTCACAATTTTCTTCTATTCTTTCAAATACTTTTACCGTATGTTTATATATGTTTATTATCTTTTCTTGATCTCCTGCTAAATAAGCATGATTGCAATAAAGTAAGCCTAAATGAAACTGTAGAAAATAACATGTATAGTATTTTTTCTCATAATATATACACTTGTTATAAACTTCATCAAAATGCTTTGTTGCAAAATCTTCTATAAATTTAGTATAAAGCTTTTTCACTTCATCCTCTTCCATAAATGGCTCATATCCTAAAAGTTCATCTATACTTATATCAAAATATGCAGCTATTATTGGCAATAATGTTATATCAGGATAACTTTGATTTTTTTCCCATTTTGAAACAGCCGCTTTTGTTATTCCTAAATGATTTGCTAGCTCTTCTTGAGTTATTCCTCTTATTTTTCTTAAATTTGAAATATTTTTAGAAAAATTCATATTTTGCATAACTAGCCTCCTTTTTATTTATCTTATATATTTTATTGTATTAAAAAACCATCAGTTTACACAATGTACGTATAGTTGATTTTCTATTACTTTAGTCTACTGATGGTTTACTTTTTATTATTAACTTGTTGCTGCCATTTCCGATATATCTTTTAATAAATCCTTAGAATTATTTTCATTAGTCATTATAATTAATAAATCCCCTGCACATATAATTGTATCTCCTTTTGGCAAAATTTCTTTTTCTCCTCTATTTATAGATACAACTAAACAATTTTCTGGCCATAATATATCTTTAATCTTCTTATTCTCTAATTCACTATAAACTTGGACTGATATCTCCAACAAAGTCTTCTTTCCAACTCTTCCTTCATATTTATTTATTGATTTTGATATTATTTTACTTAATAAACTTTCATAAATTGGATCAGAGTTTAGAATATCTGAAGTTAATTGAGAAATAATAACAACTATAGCTAAAGAAAGTAAGTGATTTAAAGAGCCTGTCATCTCAGAAATTAGTAATATAGCAGTAATAGGTGCTTTTACTATAGATGAAAAATGACCTGCCATGGCAATTACTATAAAATTAAGTAAATAAGATGCTGGTATTCCCAAATATCTTACACATATAATTCCTACAAAATTGCCTACTAAAGCTCCAATAACTAATAAAGGGAAAAATATACCTCCTGGCGCTCCTGACCCAAAGCATACAAATGTAAATAAAAATTTCACAACTATTAATACAAATAAAAATGTCAAACTAAAATTCTCTTCTTTTAGAGCTATTATTAAATCATGACCTCCTCCTAATACTATAGGAAATATAATTCCCACTATGCCTGTAATAACAAAAGGAATAATACATTTTATTTCTTTAGATACATTTAATTTTTTATATAAATCCTGTGTTATCAAAAGTCCTTTACTAAATACAACTCCACTTATACCTATTACTATTCCAAGTATAATAAGAACCCAATAATATTTAAGTGGTAGTGAGTTTAATTTTGAAAAATATAAAGACGGTGTTAAACCGAAAAAATTTTGTGAAATAAAATCTGCCATAAGAGATGATATCATGGCTGATACTAATACTAATGGTGAGAAATTTTTATGAGTTTCTTCCAACGAAAACATCACTCCAGATATGGGCGCATTGAAAGCTGCTGAAAGTCCTGCACTTGCTCCACTTGTAATTAAATATTTCTTTTCATTATCTAGTTTATTAGTTTTCTGTGCAACACCTTCTCCCACACAAGCTCCCATTTGTACTGAAGGTCCTTCTCTTCCTAAAGACATGCCTGCTCCTAAACAAATCAACCCACCTATAAATTTATATACTAATACACTAAACCAATTTTGTTTTAAATTTCTAGTAAGTATACCTTCTACTTGAGGTATTCCACTTCCACTAATCATTGGCTCCTTTATTACCATTTTTCCCACTAAAAATCCCAATAATATAAGTACAAGAAATAAAACTGGTATTAATAAATGATTGCTTCTCGCTTTTTCATAAAAAGAAATAAATACAGGTGATAATTTTGATAAAAGGACTCTATGGACTACTATTACTAAACCCGCTATAATTCCTACAATCAATGAATCAAATATCAACTTATATTTTAAATTCTCAAGTCTATTCAACATTACATAGATTCCCTCTTTCTTCATCTATATATCCCCCCTTCATGGTTAAATTCTAATCATGTTTTAGATAAAAGACAAGTTTAAATATTCCAATTTTTTCAAATTATTAAAGCCCTTTTATTGACAAAAAAACTATATACTAATACAATAATACCTAATGGGGTATATGTAATACTTTCCCTATAAAGATGGTCATCTATCTTTCCCAAAGCTTTAAGATGACCTAATATTTTTAATAATTTAATTTATATGCTAAAAGGTATTACTGAATCTAGTAATCTTTTAGCATAATCGTTTTTTACATATGCAAGCTCAGAACTATCTATATTTTCAACTAATTCCCCTTTATAAAGGAATAAAACTTGATCACATAAATTAGCTACAGCTTGTAAATCATGTGCTATAAAGAAATATGTCATATCTAAATCTTTCTTTAATTTCTTTAACAACTCTAATACTTGTGCTTGTATTGATACATCTAAAGCACTTATGGCCTCATCAAGTACCATAAATTTAGGCTTTGTAGATATGGCTCTTGCTATACATACACGTTGCATTTGACCACCACTTAGTTCATGTGGATATCTATGGACTAAATTTGTAGGAAGTCCAACTTTTTCTAGTAATTCTTCCACTATTTTATCTATATTTTCTTTTTGACCTAAGGCTAAAAGGGGTTCGGAAATAACTTCTTTTACAGTAAAATTAGGATTTGCTGATGAAGTATAATCTTGAAATACTACACTCATTTTTCCTTTGTTTTCTTTTATCCATTTTTTTACCGGTTTACCTTCTATTTTTATTTCTCCATCATCTGGTTTTTCAAGACCTAATATTAAACGGCTTAAAGTACTTTTCCCACTACCACTTTCACCTATAAGTCCTACACAAGATCCTTCTTCTATATAAAAATTAATGCCTTTTAAAACATGTAGTTTTCCTTTTGTCCCTATTTTAGAGTAGCTTTTATGTATATTTTTAACTTCTACTAACATTATATGGCTACCTCCTTTTTCTCCATAGACTTAATAAAGGATTCTGTAAGCTCTAAACGAGTATCTATTAAATATTTAGTATATTCATGCTTAGGATTGGAGAATACTTCTTTTGCTTTTCCATATTCCACTTGAACTCCATTTTTCATTACTAGTAAATCTTGTGCTAAATGTTGTACAACACCTAAATCGTGAGATATAAATATTAAAGAAGTTCCCGTTACTTCTCTTAATCTTTTAAACTCCTCCACAACTTCTCTTTGGTTTATAGAATCTAGTGCTGTTGTAGGTTCATCAGCTATTATAATATCTGGTTCCATAGTCATGGCTATGGCTATCATACACCTTTGTAACATACCTCCTGAAAGTTGATGAGGATATTTTTTTATCACTTCCTCAGGATCATTTATAAACATTTTCTCTAGAGCATCTATGGCTATTTTTTTAGCATCATCTTTAGATACATTTTTATTTTCCACTAGAGTTTCTATCATTTGATATCCTATTGTATATAGTGGATCAAATGATGACATGGCATCTTGAAGAATCATACATATTCTCTGTCCTCTAATTTTTCTAAGTTCTTCTTTACTAGTATTTAATAAATCTATTTTTTCTTCTAATATAGCTTTACCACTTACTTTTAAGTTTGGATTTATAAGTCCTAGTATAGCTCTAGTTGTCATAGATTTACCGCTACCACTTTCCCCCACTATTCCCAAACATCTATTTTTTTCTAAGTTAAAATTAACACCTTTTACAATCTCTTCATTAGTTAAAGTATCAGTAACACGAAGATTTTTAATTTCTAATAAACCCATATTATTTTCTCCTTATTATCCTATACTCTTTTTAGGATTTAAAGAATCCTGTAAACTATCACCTAAGAAGTTAAATGCTGCAACTACTACTAATATTGCAATACCTGCTGGCAACATCTGCTGTGGATAGATAGTCATTATATTTTTTGCTTCACTAAGCATCATTCCCCATTCTGGTGTAGGTGCTTGTACCCCTAAACCTAAGAATGATAATGCAGATATATTTAATATGACCCAACCAGTGTCAAGGGTTGCTAAAACTACGATTTCTCCCATAGCTCCTGGTATTAAATGTTTTTTAATTATATGGAATGTACTACATCCTGATACTTTTGCGAACTTTATGTAGTTTTTATCTGTATATTGGATAACTATACCTCTTATCATACGAGTGTACCATGCCCATTTAGCTATAATATTAGCAATTACTATATTACTAATTCCAGTGCCTAAAATTCCCACTATGGCAAGTATCATAACTTCACTTGGAAAAGAAAGCATAATATCACAAACTCTCATTATTACTTCATCTACCCAACCTCTAAAAAATCCTGAGATTACACCTAAAAGTGTACCTATTGTAATGGTAGCTGCCATTGTAATTAATGATAAAAATACTGTAGTTCTTATACCATATAAAATTCTAGAAAATACGCATCTTCCAAGTTGGTCTGTTCCAAATGGATATTGAGCACTCATACCTAAAAGTTTTGATTTTACATCTACTTCTACAGGACTATTTGGTGCTATAACTGGTGCAAGTATCCCTGATATTATTATTATTAAAATTATCCCTAAGCTTAACATTCCTAGCTTATCTTTTTTAAATCTATTCCAAAATTTCATATTATGCCTCCCTTCTCATTCGTGGATCAAGTAGTGCTGATATTACATCTACTAATAAGTTACATACAACGAATAAAACTGCCATAATTAATATATAGGCTTGTATTACTGGATAATCCCTGTTGTATATTGCACTTACACATAATCTTCCAATTCCAGGCCAAGCAAATATGTTTTCAACTACAACTGTACCTGCTATCAACTTAGGTATAGACATACCAAGAGCAGTTATAGATGTTTGTAGTGAATTTTTAAATACATGTTTTATAATAGTACTTTCTTTAAGTCCCCTAACTCTGGCATAAAGTACATAGTTTTCTTTTTTATTTTTTATCATATTGTTTCTTATAAGTCTTACATACGTGGATATATAAGTTAAAGATAAGGTTACAGCTGGTAATACTACAGAACTAGCTTTTTCCATACCACTAGTTGGGAATAAATTAAATTTAACTGATAATAACCACATCAGTAATATTCCTACCCAAAAACTTGGCATAGCTGTTCCAATAAATATTATGGCTCTTGTTATCTTATCTCCTATGCTATTTTCATATACTGCACATAAAACACCTACAGATACACTTACTACTAAAGTAATTATTAATGATACAGTAGCTAAATTAATTGTAGCAGGTAGTGCTCTTGCTATTTCATCTGCTACAGGCTTTTTATTAACATAACTATTTCCAAAATTCCCTTGTAGAGCATCTGATAACCATGTTGTATATCTTTCAAAGAATGGTTTGTTTAGACCTAGTTCCTCTCTCATTCCTTCTATAGCTGCTTCTGTAGGAACTATTTCATTTACCCTAAGGGCTACTTCTGCTGGATCACTTGGACTAAGATTTATTATAATAAACGATAAAAATGAAATTCCTAACAATATAGGAATCATACTAAGTAATCTTTTTGTTATAAAATTTTTCATTTTTCCTCCTTCAATTGATACTTATTTTTATTTCATACAAAATAAGAATGAGGAATATCCTCATTCTTACTCATATCATAATTATTGAGCTTCGAAATACATTTTTTCGAATGGTATCTCATATTGAGAAGGATTAAACTCAACGCCTCTTAAAGCAGAACTATGAACTGCTTTAGTTCTTGAGTAAGTAAGTGGTATATACACCCCTTGATCATGTATATATGTAAATACTTCTTTGTACATTTCTTTACGAGTATCTTCATCAGGTTCTATCATAAGATTAGTTATAGTTTTATCTAACCATTCTTTCTTTTCTAAACCAAGTTGTGCTTGGTAGTCGCCATGAGCAGGTACTCTGAAAGATGATACATACGATTGTGGATCGTATGGCGTTCCCCAAGATAAAGAATATTGTAAATCAAAATCTCCTGATTTTTGTCTATCAAGGAATGATTGTTTTTCTTCACCAACCACATTTAACTCCACACCAACAGCTTTAAAGTCACTTTGTAAATATTCACTTATAGTTCCTTCTTGAGCATTATCAGAGTTGTAGTATATTTCTAAAGAACATTTTTTACCGTCTTTATATCTATAACCATCATCTCCCATTTTCCATCCAGCTTCTTCTAAAAGCTCATTAGCTTTATCAACATCATATTTACGAACTTCTAAATCTATATCACAGTATGGTACTGAAGTAGACATTAAAGTATCTGCCATAGTTTCAGTTCCATTTAATACACCTTCTGCTATAGTTTCTTTATCAACTGCATATTGTAGAGCAAGTCTTACTTTTTGGTCTCCTGTTATTTCTTGTTTTGAGTTTAAAAGTATTGCTCTAGATGCAATAGGATTACTCATTGACGTTTCATATTTACCAGCTTCTTCTAATGCTTTGAATGAATCTAAGTCTATCATATCTCCATCAGAACCGTATATTAAGTCTATTTCACCTTTTTCTAAAGCTAATAATATAGTTTGGTGGTCAGTCATAACTTTCCATCTAACAGAATTTACTTTTGGTTTTTCACCGTAGTAATTTTCATTAGCTGTAAATACTGCATATTGTTCTTCTTTATGTTCACTAAGAACCCATGGACCAGTTCCTGCATAACCATTTACACCATCTTTTGTGCTTCCATCAACAAAACATTTTGGAGATATCATTCTAAATGGTCTAGTTAATGCTAATTCTTCTAATGTTGGATAATATGGATGTGATAATGTTAATTTAAATGTATACTCATCTACAACTTCTGTAGATTTTATTTCGTTTACTAAGTCTAACCAGTTATGACGTTCAACGTTTTCTATTATTGCATCAAAGTTCATTTTTACTGCTTCTGCATTGAATTTTTCCCCATCTGTAAATTCAACGTCTTTTCTTAAATGGAAAGTATATTCTTTCCCATCTTTTGATATATCCCAACTTTCTGCAAGCCATGGTTCTACACCATCATCAGTGTTTTTTACAAGTGATTCAAACACCATATTTTGTGCTGCCATCTCTCCTGAATAAAGATGTGGGTTTATATCCCTAATATCTTTTGTACTAGCGTAGACGATTTCATCTTTTTCCTCTGCCCCAGTAGTCTTATTACTACTTCCACATCCAACTACTGACATACATAGTATGGCACTCATTGTTGTGACTAATAATTTTTTTAGTTTCATAATTCTTCTCCCTAATATTTTTAATAACTTAAATTTATATATAAAATGTATAAAATAAATTTTATTACTAATTATTAAAAAATAAATGTAACCTTCCCCTATTACAAATACTTTTAATCTTTTTGTTTTTGAAAATTTTTCCATTTTCATTTTTTGTAAAAAAAAATGGCCTTTAAGCCATATTATTTATTGGCGGAGAAGGAGGGATTCGAACCCTCGCACCGGTTTAATCCAGCCTAATCCCTTAGCAGGGGATCCTCTTGAGCCACTTGAGTACTTCTCCAATATTTAATTTATAAATTTATTTTACAGTAGAAAAATAGTATTGTCAATATTTAGATATTGTAAAATTAAATATAAATATAAAATAAGTTTTGTACTTTAATAAATATGTCCATATATCATCTTATATATTCATTTTTCATATAAATTTAAAGCAAAGAAGACTTTTATCTTCTTTGCTTTTATATTAAAAACTACATATGTTTTTTTGCTTCTAATAACATTTCATTAGCTTGTTGCATACATTCAATAGCTTTTTCTATATACTCTGCAGTTTCTGTTTTTCCCATTTCTTTAGCTTTATTTACCCACTCTCTAAATCCTTCTTCATGTGAGTTATTATGATTTACCCAGTGTACTAATAATATATTTAAAGTTTTTTCATCTTTACTCATATTATCTTCTTTTACACTACATCCACACCCACATTCATGCTCATGTGTATGTGAATGTCCTCCACAACAGTCATGGTCATGATGATGACCTTCATGATATAAAGCTCTTTCTTTAGTAAACATTTTGAATTTCCCCCTATTTTATATTAAATTCTTTTTTTATTATTTTTATTGTGTCTTTAATTAATAATGATAACGGCTTTGATTCTATTCCTACTACTTCAAAATTTTCTGGCATTATTGGTAGTAATATTTTAAATGCTTCACTATCACATACTGCCTCACTTATAACACTTGTGACTTCTCCCATCATAGAATTTGGCATCACTATTGATATAGGCGAAATAATTATGTTAGCTTTTTTTGAAGATACTACTATGGCATTTTCTCCTGTTGCACCTTTATTAGCATGAGACTTCATCATAGCACTTGTGGCTATTGAGTTTGTGCCCAAAGCATACACTTCTATATAAGAAGGTAGTTCATCTCTAAGTGCACTAACTACCTGAGAGCCTATTCCTCCACCCATTCCATCTATTACTGCAATTATCATATTTGATTCCCCTAGTTTATTAGTTTTCTTCTAAAATTATTTTATGATCCATAAGTCTTATTTCTTTAATAACACCATCTACTATTTTTTGTTCTCCTAGTAAATCTGTCAAATAAACTTTTCCCTCAGATGGATCAACTGTTACTACATTTTCCATAACTTTTTCTAATTTATTGTCTTTTCCTAATATAAATGCAGATGATTCACACATATTAAATCCCCCTTGAAATTATAAATATAATCAAAAAAAAGATTTCTAAAGGCATTACAATACCATAAGAAACCTTCGTGATTTTACTTCCATTCTTTTCCATTAATATAAGTATATACTTATATTTTTCACAAGTCAAACGCTTACATACAATTATTTTTTTTAATAAGAAGAGATAATTTTTTGTTTAATTATCTCTTTTTATTTAGTATTTTTATTAATCTAATAAATCTTTAACTGTTGGAAATTGGTCTATATTTGTATGAGGTAAGAAACAAGCAGATACAAATTCATCCATGTATGTTGGATATACACTTAGCTCCACATATGTCATTTGAGAACCTATTTCTTCAAGCTTCTCTCTTGCATCTTTACTTATTAAAGCTAAATAAGAACCAACTAATGAACTATTACCTATATATTGGAATTTACTTCTATCTACATCCGGTAGTAATCCTATAAGTATTGAGTTTTCTATATCTAGATTATTTCCTATTCCTCCAGCAATATAAACTTTATCAATTACGTCAAAATCCATACCTAAGCTTTCTATAAGTACTGAAGCTCCTGAGTATATGGCTCCTTTTGCTCTTATAAAGCTATCTATATCTATTTCATTTATAACTAAATCATTTTCTAAGTTTTCATAATCTTCTTTGAAAGCAAGGACATACTCGCCTATGTCATGTTCATTAAATCTAATTCGTCTATTATCTAGTCCTCTTTGAATTTTACCTCTTCTGTCTATTACTTTTGTAATTAGCATTTGACAAATTAAGTCTATTATACCTGATCCACAGATTCCTATAGGTTCACAATTATCTATAATAGTTAATGTTGGATTTAAAGTTTCTTTATCAATTTTAACTTTTTCAATGGCACCAGCTGAGGCCCTCATACCACAACTTATTCCTCCACCTTCAAAAGCTGGTCCAGCTGAACAAGCACAACACATCATAAAGTCTTTATTTCCAAATACTATTTCACCATTAGTTCCTAAATCTATAAATAAAGTATTTTCTTCACTTGCCCATATTCCTGATGATAGTACACCTGCTGTAATATCTCCACCTACATAACTTGCTACATTTGGAGATAAGTATATTAGAGCACTTTCATTTACATTAAGTCCCACATTTTCTCCCATTAATTTAGGAGATTTTAAATATGGTGGTATAAATGGTTCTAATCTTATATAATCTGGATAAATTCCTAAGAATAATGTTGACATAGTAGTATTTCCTGATAAAACAACTCTTATTACATTATCTCTATCTACTCCTGTTTTTTCATATATGGCTTGAATTAATGGATTAATTGTATCGTCTACTACTGCTTTTCTCATTAATTCTAAATTATTTTTTCTTACAGCAAAAACTATTCTATTTATAACATCTGCACCGTATCTTATTTGAGCATTTCCTGATGATGCCTTGTCAATAACTTCATTAGTAGTTAAATTAACTAAGCATACTACAACAGAAGTAGTACCTATATCTATAGCTAACCCGTATAACTCACCTTCTTTATTTCCAGCTTCTATGTTCAAGATTGTTATTTTATTTTTCTTTTTAAGGTAAGTTAAAGTTATTTTAAAATCATCTTCTCTTAATATTTTAGGTATTTTTCTTAGTACATCTAATCTAAAATCAATAGCATCTATATTAAGTTCTTGTTTCATATGTCTTTCTATTCTATCTATATCGCTTATATTATCATCTATTGATGGTTTATCTAATTCTACATATTGTTTTATAATATTTGTTTGATAAGATAAATCATTTGATTCGATTATATTTTTTGCTCTTTCAAATAATTCTTTATCAACTTTTTTTCCTACACCTTCAATTTTCATACCATGCATTGAAGATGATAATTTTTCTGGTACTTCTATAGTTATATCTTCAGTTATTTTTGTAGCACATGCTAAAATATATCCTTCATCCCACTCTTCATCGGTAATATGTACCGTCTTTTCAGTATTACATTTTCCTTCTAATAACTTTACTTTACATTTCCCACATGATTTATTCCCATTACAAGGTGCATCTATAAAAATATCTGCATTTCTTGCTACATCTAATAATTTTTCTCCTACTTCACATTCTACTTCTTTATTATGTGATTTAAAAAAAACTTTAGCCATTCTATCACCCCAATAATATAATTTTTATAATCACTCAACCTTATATATTACTAAAATAAATATAAAATACCCTTTATAAGTTTAAAAAGCATAGTAAACTTAATTCTATTAAATTTACTATGCTTTTAATTCAAATTAATTTACTAATTTTTTATTCTAATCCCTTTTCGTAATCTTCTCCACTTAATAAAGCATCTAATTCAGATGGATCTGACATTTTTATTTTACAAATCCAAGCATCATATGGAGCTTCATTTACATACTCAGGTTCGTCTTCTAATTTATCTTCATTTATTTCAACTACTACACCTGAAATTGGTGCATATAAATCAGAAGCTACTTTAGATGATTCTATTACACCAAAAGTTTCGTCTTTTGTTAATTCATCATCAACTTCTGGCATTTCAACAAATAATACTTCTCCTAATTGTTCTTGAGCAAAATCACTTACTCCTATATATGCGTATTCACCATCAACTTTTACCCAAGTATGTTTTGGAGAATATTTTAACCCTGGTAATGTACTCATATTTTTTTCCCCCAAATATTAATTTTTAAATTTTATATTTATTACATTATTGGATCCATTGATAATGCTGGATGTCCTTTTTCTTCAAGGAATGCACAAACTGATTCAGAATCTACAGCTATAGTTTCATCACAAATCATATCTGTGAAGTTTTCTATTCCAGCCATTTCTTGAACTGTTTGATTTAATTTATCAGCTACGAAATCTTTTAATTCTTTTGGCATCCAAACTATTCTTTCTGGTCCACCTTCAGTATATGCGAATTTTTTAGAAGATATGAAATGTCTACCATGACCCATGAAACCTGGAGTTTGAACTCCACCACCTGTCATAGAAGCAAGTTCACCGAAAGTCATACCAACTGGAGTTATTCCTGGGAACTCTCTGTTTACTATTATTAATCCATTAGCTTCTGGCATAATACCACATATACATTCGAAGCATCCACATGAAGTCATAGGATCTTCCATTATAGAATAAAGAGTAACTTTTTCAACTGCACCTTGAGATATTTCATTTACAGTTTGGTTAACTGATTCCCATATACCTTTCTTTTCATCTACACAGTCACCTTTTGCTATTGGTTGACAAGGTCCTGTTGGGTTAAGTTCTTTAGTAGCTTTAGCATCTAACCAAGAAACTGCTCCACAAAGTCCAAGTCTTTCAGGAGTTACAACACAAACGTGAGCTGGTGCAAATGATTGACACATGTTGCAAGAATAGAAGTCTTCAACGCTTTCATCAACAAGTGAAGCCAATCTGTCATCTCTAGCTTCATATTTAGCTAAAGCTTCAGCTTTTCTTTCATTTACTATAGCTTCATCAGTTATTATAGTAACTTCACATTTATCAACAACAGCTTCGAATTCATCTTTCATCATAGCGTACATAACTTCACCTATATGTTCAAGAGTGAATCCTTTTTCAACTGCGTCTTTAGATATTCTTACCCAAGACATATCTCTTTGACCAACGTGCATTAAACCTTCTATATAGTTCATGAAGTAGTGGAATCTTCTTTCAAGAACTGGTTCAAAGTCTTCTTGCATTGCTTTACCAGCAACATTAACTACTATAGCAAGAGGTAATCTAGTAACACCATCTGCTAATTTAGCTGGATCTATATTTTCACCTATAACTTCTATTTTATGGTCTTCAACTTCTGCCATTGGTTTAGCTATAACTAATTCCCAAGCAGGAGTTTTATTTCCACCAAATTCGTAAGCCATTTCAGCTTTTCTTATTCTTTCACCTTCGAAAGCTGCAGCAAATCCAACTGGTATAGGTATTTCTGTTATTTTTATTTTTATATTTCTAGCTTCTAAAGAAGTAGCTACAAATTTATCGTAATCTCTTTGAGTTAATAAGTTGCAAGGAACTTCAGTAACAACTTGGTCAGTTATAACTGGGAATCCAAGTGCTATAGCACCAGCACCACAAGCAACTATTAATTCACTAAGTGGTCCAAATGCATTTACGAATGCAGGAACCCTCTTAGATGTATATTCTAATAATTGATTTAAATCTCCTGGAGGAACAGCACCGAATATTAATGCAGCTCTTATAGCAACAGAAACAACGTGTATAACTGATGTTACATCGTATCCTAATGGTATAACACGAAGGTCTACACCCATTTTAACTCCAGCTTCTATTGCTTGGTCTATAACTTTTCCTACTAAGAAAGTTAATAAACCTTTAGATTGATAATCTTTAACTACTTTTGCTAATGTATCAGCATCTGGGCATTCACCAAGAACAACAGCTACTCCTGGTATATCTCCTGTAACTAGAGGAACACCTAGAGATCTTATTATAGGGTCAACTACGTGTCCAGCACATGGAGCTTCATATGGAGTTGGATTTAGAGCATATTTAACTGCTTCAACTATTTCAGCAGCTAAAGCTGTAGCTAAACCAGCATTTAAAGCTGTTTCTAATAATGGTTTTTCTACTATTAAAGATTTTACTACTGCTAAAGCACCTTCTAAATCTCCTAAAGTAGCCATTTTTTGTCCTGTAGCAGCATATATACATGGAATAGAATATGCTGTATCTGGAAATGCAACTGGACAATCTTTACCTTTTTCTGCTATTGCAGCTGTAAGTGCTCCATTTGCAGCGTCGTATGCTTGATGTGCACCTGTGTAAATTATATTATATAAATTCACTTTTTACTTCCCCCTTTTATGAATTATATATTTATATCTAGGCTAAGTTTTAAATTATAAAACTTAGCCATTAAATCTAATTATAATTTTTATAAATATAAAGATTTTATTTAATTATTTTTTATTTATCCTTTATAGTCAAATGCAAGGTCTTTAACTTCTAAGAAAGAATCTGCATATAAGTTAGCATTTCTTATTATGTCGCAAGATTTTATAGTTTGCATTAATAACTCATCTAATGGGTTAACTATTGCTGAAGAGAATCCATTAGCCATAGCCATTGCTA
>OOCW01000861.1_pt1 | contig 25438 bp, 31 predicted proteins | sample 1671201 | NCBI WGS metagenome assembly OOCW01 (sample SAMN06348132, study PRJEB24527) | human gut metagenome | biome: human gut; feature: ankylosing spondylitis patient; material: feces | host: Homo sapiens | place: China | collected 2015-10
ATTGCTGCAATGAATTTTGGAATGTAACACCTTATGTTATTAAAGGATTGTGCCGCAAAGAGATACTGTTTGCAATCGATCATCTGAACCAGATTCTACGGTTTGAACTACTTAGGATGATGTCGTGGAAGGTTGGGATAAAGACAGAATTTTCATTAAGTGTTGGGAAAAATTATAAGTATATTAACAAATACATTGATGAAGATCTATGGAATAGATTATTATCTACATATCGCATGGATTCCTATGAAAATATTTGGAAGTCATTATTTATATGCCACCAATTGTTCAGGGAAGTGTCCAAAGAGGTAGCAGAACTACTGGGGTTTGATTATCCAGAGTATGGTAAGAACATAACAAGATATACCGAGGACATGTATAAAAAATATGTTGAAAATGACTATTTTTAAAGATTAGCAAAGATTATTAACCATAAGCAAGGGGTGTAAATGTATGGAAAGTACTGATGTTATAAATGAAATTAGAGGTATATTACCTCGTAACTCAATTGGAAAATATGATTTACTAACTATTTTTACACATAAAACCGTTTTTGATAAAATTGTAAAAGTACTATCATTGGATTTTCAAAATAAAGTAGATTATGTGGCTGCCCCAGAAGCAATTGGATGGATACTAGGCACTGCCATAGCCAAAGAACTTGGAGTGGGGTTTATTGGAGTAAGAAAAGGTGATAAGCTGCCATACGCAAAAGAAGAGATTATTTCGACACATTTTACCGACTATTCAGGTCAAGATAAAAGCTTTGAAATATCTAAGAGTTCTATTGTGAGGAACAAAAGAGTTTTGATTGTAGATGATTGGATAGAGACAGGTTCTCAAATGAAGGCTTTAATAGCTTTGTTAGAGAAATTGGATTGCAGCATTATTGGGTTGGCTACTATTGGGATTGATATAAATGAGGTTACTCAAAAATGGATAGACAGCAGTTTTGTAGCTTATATTGGCTCAAACATATAATAAACCGAAAGAAAATCTTGAATCAAAATTTTGGATGGTGTTAATTTACAATACAACGAAAGATGTTTACTCTTTTTTTATAAATTTTAAGAGGCGTTAAAAAACAGTTTTCAGACGAAAGGAGATCGAAGTTGAGTATAGATTTAAGTAACAAAAAAATTCCGAAAGAAGCAATTCAAGCATTAAAAACTATAGCGGAACTACTTGATAATATGTTAATTGGGGTGTATTTGTATGGTTCGGCAGTAATGGGTGGTTTACGTATGAATAGCGATGTAGATATTTTGGTAATAACAAATCAAAGTTTATCTGAAAAAACTCGAAGGAATCTTACAAATAGGTTAATGCTTATATCTGGGAAAATAGGAAACATAAAAGATATGAGGCCTCTTGAAGTTACGGTCATAAATCAAAAGGATATTGTCCCTTGGCATTTCCCCCCCAAATATGAATTTATGTATGGCGAGTGGCTAAGAGAGCAGTTTGAAAAGGGAGAAATTCCTGAGTCGACTTATGATCCGGATTTAGCAATACTTTTAGCACAACTAAGAAAAAATAGTATTAACCTTTTGGGACCAAAGGCAACAGAAGTAATTGAGCCTGTGCCAATGACAGATATTCGAAAAGCAATTAAAGAATCGTTGCCCGGGTTGATAGCTAGCATTAACGGTGACGAACGCAATGTGATTTTAACTTTAGCCAGAATGTGGCTGACAGCATCTACTGGTGAAATTCGCTCAAAAGATCTGGCAGCTGAATGGGCGATACCTCAATTACCCGATGAGCATGCTACTTTACTCAACAAAGCGAGAGAGGCTTATTTAGGAGAGTGTGTTGACAAGTGGGAAGGAATGGAATCTGAGGTGGCTGAACTCGTTAATCATATGAAAAAGTCTATAGAGTCTTCCCTTAATATCCAATTACCTTTTCGAATAGTTTAAATATAACAAAGACTAGTTGTTAATGTGCATTATTGATTGCTTCGATATGTTCCCCCATATATCAGTTTCTTAAAAAATAATCAAAATACCGTTGATACGTTCCCGCGAACGAAAGGGTTAAAAATCAGCTTAAGACATCAATGCCATCAACTCGAGCCACGTTGAGACGTGTGTTTTATTGTCCCACAAAAGTGCAGACGATTTTATCAGTGTAAAAATGGAGTACGCAGACGACCGAAAAATCCAGCCAGATCGTATCACCTACAGGCTTATTCAGGAGTATATCGAAGAAAAGTACGGCTTCAAAGTTCACACTGCAAACATTGCAGAGGTCAAAAGAAACTTAGGCCTGCCGATGTACGACGCACCAAACGCAGTTGAAGAACTAAAACGCCCATATAAACCAGCACCAGAATATAAAGTAGAAGCTATTAAAGACGCATTAAGGCACTTCAAGGTCATAGATTAAAGTAAAGTACCCTTTCAGCAGATCATTACTGTTGAGAGGGTCTTGCTTTTTCAGAAGCCGGCCAATGTAAGGATAGCCCTACAAGATTGCGGGTCTTTCTCTTCGAGCCATGTTTCCAGATTGCTTATAGCGATATCCTTTTGAATATGGATGCTCTCTTCAAATCGATATTCGATTGCACATGTAAGGATATCAACAGGTTCATCAAGAACCTTACCGCCAAGAACTGGGTATTCGTCAATTACAATCCAGTCAGGTGGGAGACCATCAAAGAGAGCCTGCGGATACAATTCCCTAAAGTGAATCTCAATTTCCATAGCTTCGATCTCACCTTGTTCTTTATCTGGGTAACAAGTGGCATAAGATACATCGAAGCCTCTAGTGAGCAGCATCTGAACGACATTGATGAGTTCAATATCAACAGGAATGGTCTTATCGGCGCATTTACAACAAGGCTTCGACCAAATTTCACTGTATAGCTCTAAACATCGTGGACACATCGTCATCATACAATCACTTCCTTCACCAGTTTATAGAAAGTAGTTCTTTTAAGATTAAGTGCCTGCATAGTTGCAGTTGCAGTTTGCTCGCCAGTGCGGTGATATTTACCGCCGGGTACACTGGAATAACCGAGGTTACAAGTCTATTGTTTGGAGATGCGTCAGCCGTTTGGAGGAAAAAGGATCTGAATGTACTGCCCCTACCATAAACGAGGAAACATTGCAGACAGCAGTGGTCAAGGCTATTAACGAACTTTTGGCTAACAAAGAACCCTTCCTCCAGGCGTTGCAGAAAAACATAGCTACTATACTTAATGAAGAAAATGATAATGCCACCAATGATATTGATAGCAAATTGGAAGAATTACAACAACAGCTTCTTATCCAAGCAAAATCCAAGAATGACTATGAAGATGTGGCTGATGAAATCTACCACCTTCGAGAATTGAAGCAAAATGCACTTGTTGAAAATGCAGAGCGTGAAGGAAAAAGGCAACGAATCGCTGAAATGACTGATTTCTTTAATGAACAATCCTGTGAGTTAGAGGAATATGATGAGCAGTTAGTAAGGAGGCTTATAGAAAAAGTTACGGTATTTCATGATAAGTTCGCCGTTGAATTCAAATCAGGAGTCGAGATTGATGTAGAAGGGTAATCTTTAGAAAGAGAACAGAAGAATTATATTGGATTTTTAAAGATAATATGATATAATAAAACGACTTGGAGGTGGAAGAATGTATAACTTTTCTTGCTAATTATATGATGCATAATAAGATATTTAAAGAAACGGCTATAGAACCGTTTGTTTTGTTATGCAAATTGCAAGAAAGTTAAGTATTCTACACTCAATAATACATTACAGTAACCTTATGTTATGTATAACAAAAGGTAATAATAGTATTTGTTTTTGAGCCGTAAGAATTTACTTTCTTGCGGCTTTTAATATTTGTAAAAGAAAGGAAGATAAACGTGATAGACAATGATACTATGTCATTCATGACAAAATCCTTGCAGAGTTGGATAACATTATAGAGTAATTAATGCCGAAAACCGACTTTGCTTATAAAATTTTTATAATGTAAAGGAGGAAGAAATATATGTCCTTAATAAATGTTTCAAATCTAACTTTTTCATATGAAGGAAGTTATGACAATATTTTTGAAAATGTAAGTTTTCAGATAGATACAGATTGGAAACTCGGTTTTATTGGAAGAAACGGACGCGGTAAAACTACTTTCTTAAATTTACTGCTTGGCAAATATGCGTATTCCGGCAATATAAGTTCTACAGTTAAGTTTGAGTATTTTCCTTATGATGTGGAAGATAAGAGTCTATATACAATTGAAGTAATGAAGAGTATTTGTACGGAATGTATGGATTGGGAGATTTTTCGTGAAATATCATTGCTTGATGTTCAAGAAGATGCTTTATATCGTCCGTTTAATACATTGTCAAATGGTGAGCAAACAAAGGTCCTTCTTGCAGCTTTATTCCTTACAGCGAGTTGTTTCCTGCTTATTGATGAACCTACAAACCATCTTGACATCGATGCACGTAATGTAGTGCAAAACTATTTGAAACGCAAGAAGGGGTTTATTTTGGTATCTCATGATAGAAGCTTACTTGATCAATGTGTTGACCATATACTATCTATCAATAAAACGAATATCGAAATCCAAAAGGGAAATTTTACTTCTTGGTGGGAGAACAAAACGTTACAAGATAATTTTGAACTGGCAGAAAACAAGAAACTCCTTAAAGAAATAGGAAGGTTGTCTTATGCAGCAAAACGTAGTTCAAACTGGTCAAATAAAGTAGAAAAAAGTAAATATGGAACAACAAATTCTGGTTCAAAACTGGATAAGGGTTATGTTGGACATAAGGCTGCAAAAGCGATGAAACGTGCCAAAAATATTGAGTCAAGACATCAGGAAGCCGTTTTACAAAAATCAGAACTGCTCCACAACATTGAACAATATGATGACTTAAAAATTTCACCACTTGAATTTCACAAAGAGTGCTTAATAGAAGCGAATGATTTATCATTGTCTTATGGAGATAAAGAAGTATGCAGTAATCTTAATTTCAGAGTCAATATTGGTGATAGAGTTGCCATTATCGGAAAAAATGGGAGTGGTAAGTCTAGTATCCTAAAATTGATTAATGGAGATGATATTAAATTTACCGGAAATTTTATGCTAGCAAGTGGACTAAAAATTTCTTATATTTCGCAAGATACTTCATATTTAAAAGGTAATCTATCTGAATTTGCCTATAATAATAAGATCGATGAAACTCTATTTAAAACGATTCTTCGTAAACTGGATTTTAATAGAGAGCAGTTTGATAAGAACATGGTGGATTTTAGTGCTGGTCAGAAAAAGAAAGTACTAATTGCTAAAAGCCTTTGTGAAAGTGCACATTTGTATATATGGGATGAGCCATTGAACTATATTGATATTTTTTCACGTATCCAAATTGAAAAAATGATTTTGGAATATTGTCCTACACTATTGTTTGTGGAGCATGATGATGCTTTTTGCAATAACATTTGTACGAAAAATATTAATTTAGGTTTGTAGAGATTTTGAGTTGCCACAATAACTAAAAGATATTTACATGAAAGGGTGAAGAAATGTTAAAACAAAAAGAATTAATTGCAAACGTTAAGAATCTTACTGAGTCAGATGAACGAATTACAGCTTGTATGATGTATGGATCGTTTACCAAAGGAGAAGGTGACCAATACTCTGATATAGAGTTCTATATATTTTTGAAAGATAGTATAACCTCGAACTTTGATTCATCCAACTGGTTGTTTGACGTAGCTCCGTACTTGATGCTTTATAAAAATGAGTACGGAACAGAGGTAGTTATTTTTGATAATCTTATACGTGGGGAATTTCATTTCCTTTCTGAAAAAGATATGAACATAATCCCCTCGTTTAAAGATTCAGGTTATATTCCTGATACGAAGGCTATGCTTATTTACGATGAAACAGGGCAATTAGAAAATTATTTATCAGAGATAAGTGGTGCAAGACCAAATAGACTTACTGAAGAAAATGCTAATTTTTTGTTGTGTAATTTCTCTAATCTATGGTTGATGGGAATCAACGTTCTAAAAAGAGGAGAATATGCTCGTTCATTAGAACTCTTATCACAACTTCAAAAAAATACACTACAACTTATACGTATGGCAGAAAAAAATGCTGATAATTGGCTAAACATGAGTAAAAACCTTGAAAAAGAAATTAGCCTTGAAAATTATAAAAAATTTGCAAAGACCACTGCTCGATTAGATAAGGTAGAATTATTTGAAGCCTATAAAAATTCTTTGCTATTAGTTATGGATTTGCAAAGTCACCTTATTGAACAATACAACTTAAAAGTTACACATGACATTTTAGAAAGATTGTTGAATTACATTAGTGAATAGGAGAGTAACGTTATTCACAGTATTGGGTACTGAAAATTAACAGCATACCTCAGTTTTTCAAAAAACAGCGAAGCCTATGGATATGTTCCCGTCTACCGATAGTGCAAAAAGTGTCGTGGATATGTTTCCGAGAACGGACATACACAAATGACATTCATTCTGTCCTCTCAATCCATGTGGAGACAGTCTGTCTGTTGTCAAGAAAAGATAAATAAGCAACTGAAAAGTGTTTAAATCAAGGGATTCCAAACGTAGCCCCATTATTGGGAACTTCCTGGAATCCCTTTTTTAGTTGGTTTGGCAGTAGTTCTGTAGCCTGTTTGTAGGTAGGGTGGAGTTCAGAAACTATTTTTTATAGGTGCGAGTGCATGGGACTATTGTCTATTTGACGAGCATAGTTTATTAATGAAAGCGGAAGATATCGGAACAACAGGTCAGTATGTGAATCGTATCATTAAGAAAAAGGATGGGGGCGTGAATAAGACATTCGTTCAGATGATGGAATCATTGGGAGATGACATTGAACTGATATGTGTGAAAAGAGACTGATACATTCTGATTTCACAAAAATTACAAGTGTTGTTATAGAGAACAACAGAAAGGAAAGCATTTTATGGAAGATACAATTTATATATCACCAGATGAAATAGAAGTAATTGATGTTGAGGGTTATAGTTATGAAGTGGTCCAACACTTCTCTGATATGCCAGAAGTGGCAAAACCTTTATTGAGAGGTGCTAAAAAGACATTCAAGAAAATAGAGGAAATGTTATACACCGCACCAGCCTTTATCAATATGGTAAAGGCAAGTATACCGGACCAGGCTTTTCAAGCGATTTTGACAGATGAGCAAAAGTCACAGATTGCTAGTGGTGCATTAAAGCTCATGACGAAAAAAGATGGTACTTTAATGGCAAACCTGATAAATCCGGAAACTAATAAAATCATATCAACAATTTCACTTAAGAGTGTTGACCTGGCTCCTGCACTAACTGAGGCAATGACCAGTTATGCGACACAAATGCAGATAGCCCAAATTGCAGAAGAAATACATACGGTTCAGATTGCAATCGAAGAAGTAAGACAGGGGCAGGAATTCGACAGATTAGCAATGGCATATAGCTGTCAGCAAAAATTGTTACAGGCAATGCAGATTAAAAATCCAGAGTTGAAGGCAATGGCACTTATGCGAATTGTTTCTGATGCGGAAGACAGTAGAAATCTTCTGATGCAGAGCCAAAATGCCAATCTTACATTTATTAAAGAGCAGCCAGAATCGTTTTGGGGTAAACTTTTATCTGGTGCGAATCCTGAAAAGATTGGTCAGAGAATGAATGAAATAAGAGAAAGTTTATCAGCTGTTAATATGGTTTCATTGGCAGAGGCAATGGCATACCAGGAATTGGGTGAAACTGCAGCAGCACGTCAAAGTCTTCAATACTATGCTGGATATTTGCAGAAAGCATATTTGTCAACGGATGGCCTGGTGCAGAGATTGGATTTAATAGATCCCGCACCGGAAAACTATTGGTCAAAAACATTACCAGATATCAATAAAAGAATACAGGCACTTCCTTGCGTGGAAAATGTGTCTTTGTTAGAAGGAGAAGATGTTGATGGAGAATAAGGTATGTAAGAAATGCAAAAAACCATTGCCAGAAGGGTATAAACGCAAGAAATGTGAATCTTGTATAAATAGCCAGGTACAAGGTGTGAAAAATGGCTTAAAAGCTGCGGTGGGTGCTACGGGAGCAGTTGCAAGTGTTGTGGTGGTTGTTGCAACAAAAGGAAAATTCAATCCTAAAAAGTAATGGAAAAATTAGAATTTGTAGGGATGAAAGCAATGATTATTTTAATTACAGGTGCATCGCACACAGGGAAGACAGCGCTTACATAAAAATTACCTGAAAAATATAAATATCCGTATCTATCAATAGACCATTTAAAAATGGAGTTAATCCGTAGCGGAAACACAGAACTCACACCGATGAGCGATAATAGCGATTTGACTGTATACTTATGGCCTATTGTCCGTGAAATGATTAAAACGACCATTGAAAACAAGCAGAATCTAATTGTTGAGGGATGCTATATTGCATTTGATTGGGCAACGGACTTTGAGCAGAAATATCTTGAAAATATCAAATACTATTGTCTGGTTATGAGTGAGGACTATATAAAAAGTCATTTTGCTGACATAAAGAAATATGTAAATGTCGTTGAAAATCGTCTAGATGATGAGTGGTGCACATTGGAAAGTGTGTTAGAGGACAATGCTCATTATGTACTTATTGATGACAAGTACGAAATCATTATTGATTTATAAAGAAAAATTACAATTTAAAAGAGGATTGGTTATATGAAAAACGGAAAGAATCCAAATCCAAACACAATCCATCCGATTGCAGGATATGACAAAGAAATCTATGTAAAGCCAACCATTAAGAATCCTAACATTGTCGTTGGTGATTTTACATATATTGCAGATTCAGAGTTTGAAAGTCATGTGGCACACCACTATGAGTGGAATGGCGACAAACTAATTATCGGAAAGTCTTTCCGGATTACGACTGGTGTGGAGTTTGTTATGAATGGTGCTAACCATTAAATGAACATAGTTTCTACATTCCCGTTCTACACTCTTGATTGATTGGACTTATGCTTAAATTCAAATGGTGGAATAAGTCGATTGATGAAATTGATAGGTTAATCCCTATTTTAACTTGTAGCGATTTGGAAAAAGTTAAGGTTGAAATCAGAAAACTCATAGAGTGACAAATTCCAATTTGTAGAGGAGTTCATAAACAATGAAGATAGTCGAAATTTATGAGAAAACAACAGAGTTGATAGAATAACTGACTAAAGTATGGGAGCAGTCTGTTAAAGCAACCCATCTGTTTCTATCGTCATCTGAAATCGGTGAGATTAAACAATACATTCCACATGCATTACAAGAGATTCCTCATTTGATAATTGCCGTAAGTGAGAGAGGATTGGCCATTGGCTTTATGGGGATAGAAAATGGAAAACTGGAAATGCTCTTTATTTCTCCCGAAGAGCGAGGAAAAGGCATCGGAAAAAGATTCATTCAGCATAGTGTTGAAACGCTTTCGGTCAGTGAAGTTACGGTAAATGAACAAAATCCCGAGGCTATCGGTTTTTATGAGCATATGGGATTTAAGATTTATAAGAGAACAGACGTTGATGAGCAAGATAGACCGTATCTTCTTCTTTACATGGAGCGATAAACTCAGACCGTCAAATTCCAATTTGATTATTTAGATGAAGGGGTGTAGACTATGGATATGTTTCCTACAACGGGCAGAAAGGTTGACTTGTTCCCGTCAACTGATGACATTAACGTCATTGTCTCGACCCATATGGAGTGTGTGGCTAAACTTACACGAAAAGATGTGTAAGCATTAGCACGATTTTATGTAGCGATTTTATTAAGAGGATAAGTATAGCGAATAAGATTAGAATGAACCTACCTAGGGAGACTTACTAATGAGGTGCTAGAATGGCTAATAAGTTTGAAATATTAATCAAATACATACCACTGCTAAAAGAGGATAATTTAAAATTTCTGAAATTGAAAATAATATTGAAAAGAACGATGTAATTGAAGATTTAATGTACGTTTTTTCATCAGCAGGATTGTGTGCAATATTAAACGTTGATCCATCAACAGCGAGAAGTCGATATCCTCGAAAATATTTATAATGATCGTATGAGGCGGTAAACTGTTGAAATAAATGTTTAAATGCATCCGGTCGTATTTTACTACGTTGTTGGATAAAAGCAGAGGTAGATGCAGTTTTAACATCATAATTGAAATAGGTCATTAACTCTGTATAAAGGCTATTGCCATTCATTGCGAGAATAAAACTCACCATACTTTCAAATGAGAGTTTACGATTGCGAGTAAAATCTTTCTCAGGATTTTGTACAAAGTCCTTTGGGTTACTACTCATTGTCTTAATCATACGAATGAGATTTTGTTTAATCTTAGTTGAATACTTAGCCATGTGATAGCCTCCTTAAATAGGTATATTTAAGGGGCTTTGCCACAGATTTTTGCTTCGATGTCAAGTGTTTTTTACAAGAAAAAAGGGAGGTGTACAAAAATGTACACCTCCCTTTTAGAGATTTGAGCTATGAATTAATTAACTTAATGACATTGCCCGTTGGACGGGTGGTTTTTATTTTAGTCTTGGGAAGATGTATTGAAAGATTAACTCTAAAAAAGTGAATAGAAGTTTAAGATACTTGAATGTTTTTAGAGTTAAGTTATAGGTAATGGAGAAATAAGTGTTGATATTCAATTTCAAGTCTATTCAATCTAGAGATATCATATGTTAAAGTAGGTTACTCTGAATTTACTTGTGTTATTAGGTATTATTAATGAAAAACAATGTCATACTCAAGGATGAGCCGGAAATATGAAAATAAAGAGGAATAGAAAATGGAAAAACAGATTAAGTTACGAAACTATGAAGGGAGCCGCTTGGAAACATCTGATTATAAGAAGTTGCATGACTTTTTGGTTGAGAGCAAAAATACCGAATATACTTATGCTCGCTTTGATTGGATGATGATGAATTGGGAATATTTAGATGATGAGTTCTTGACGAGAATAGGTATTTGGGAACAAAATGGAAAAATTGTAGCAGCAAATTTGTATGATCATTCTCTAGATGACATTTTTCCAATAGTTCTCCCTGGATATGAATTTTTATATGAAGAAATGGTATCATATGCAAAAAAGAATATGATGAAAGAAGAAAATGGTGATTTCAGAATATTCGCTTGTGATTCTAATCGTACTTTGCAGAAGGTACTAAAAAGTGAGGGAATGATGGCATCAGAAGAAAAGGATATGGTTGCAATTTTCGATTTATCAGAAGAAATTCCTGTTATCAATCTAAAAGAAGGTTATAGAATCACTTCCTTGGCTGAAGAAAGAGAATATGACAAGTATATGCTGTGTCTGTTTAAGGGCTTTGGACATGAAGAGGCAGGAGAAACTTTTTCTTTTACAGAAGTAAGTTTACAGGATTGCAAGGCTGCTTATGAAAGAAATTACTTAGACCTAAATTTGAAACTATCCGTTGTAGATGAACAGGGGAACTATATAGCTCATGCAGGCATGTGGTATGACAAGAGTAGTGAATTTGCATTGATTGAACCCGTTTGTGTAGTTCCTGAATATCGCAAAATGGGATTTGGAAGAGAAGTTGTGTACGAAGGACTTAGACGTGTAAAGCAGGCTGGAGCAAAGTATGCGGTTGTAGGATCAAATCAGCAATTTTACTATTCAATAGGTATGGTTCCTTATAGCACAGGTACCTTTTGGATTGACTAAAACTAAGGGGTATAAAATACTGAAATAAGCCTGAATTTATGAGATTTTCAAGTTTATTCAGTTAGTCTTATAGAGAATATTATTATATCGTATCAACTGAGAAAATAAATTTGATTTAATAAAGGAATAAGAAGAGTATAAGGTGGAATAATGAATGGCATACTCTAATGAAGAAGATGGGATTGCTTACGCTATCATAGTTGATTTAATTAAAATTAAATTTTTTATCTGAAGGATAGTGATTATTGATTTTTTAGCAGCTTATTCTCACTTTTTATATGTTCAATAATTTCTTTTCATGATTTTCTCTAAGGAAAGAGTAGTTTTTTATTTTATATAAATCTAGATAAGTTTTTTAGATCGGAACAATTTTAGTTCGATGATTGCCTGTCTTAGTTTTAAAGCCGATTCTCAACTAGCCTGTTATAAAATTGTAGGATACTTTTTTATTAGAGAAAGTTAAAAACTTCCCATTAGCGTAAGAGATGGGAAGTTTTTTTAATGTTCACATATGATAAATTTCGTTATAAATCCGTTTTTATATCATTAATTCTCTGAAATTGTAATTATTTAGAAATTTGAATCGTATGATTAATATAAGAACAAGTTAATTTAGTTTTAGTGAGGAGGGAGATCATGGATTTTGAATTTATTAGGACGTATACACCGATGTATGTAGAGGCTGCTAAGTTAACCATTAGTATTGCTTTTTTAGGAATTTTATTATCTACTTTTTGGGGATTTATTTGTTGTGTCATTCGATATTATAAAGTTCCAATTTTACAGCGAATCATTGGTGTGTATATTGAGCTTTCAAGAAATACTCCTCTATTAATTCAGTTGTTTTTCTTGTATTTCGGATTGCCGAAGCTAGGAATCTTTTTAAGTTCTGAAGCATGCGGGGTATTAGGATTAACCTTTTTAGGTGGAAGTTATATGGCTGAGGCGTTTCGTAGTGGGCTTGAGGCTATTCCAATAAGTCAAACAGAATCAGGATTAAGTTTAGGATTAACAAAATGGCAAGTGTTACGATACATTGTTATTCCACAGGCAGCTGTTGTTTCTTTACCTGCTTTTACTGCCAATACAATCTTTTTAATTAAGGAAACATCTGTCTTTAGCGTTGTCGCACTTGCGGATTTAATGTATGTCGCTAAAGGATTAATTGGCTTATATTATAAAACAGATGAATCATTACTGATGTTAGTTGTTTCTTACTTACTGCTGTTATTACCGATTTCTTTAATTTTAAGCTTCATTGAAAGGAAGGTGCGCTATGCAGGAGTGGGGAATTAGTGTTTTATTTGAAGGAAGGAATTTTATTCGTTTATTAGAGGGGTTATGGGTTACGTTAGAAATCTCATTAATCTCGGTTTTAATTTCAGTCATTTTAGGAATTGGAATGGGAATTTTAATGAGCCTGAATTCTACAATTATGAAGCTTATCTGTCGTATCTACTTAGAGAGTGTTCGAATTATTCCACAATTAGTGTTACTCTTTTTAGCTTATTTTGGCTTAAGTAAGTCGTTTGGAGTTAACTTATCTGGTGAGGTCGCTGCAGTTTTAGTTTTTTCTTTTTGGGGAATTGCAGAAATGGGAGACTTAGTACGTGGGGCATTAAGTTCTATTCCAAAACATCAATATGAAACAGGGCTCGCGATTGGTCTTAAGAAACGTCAACTTTATCAATATGTGATTATTCCTCAAACGATTAGAAGATTATTACCTCAGATGATTAATTTAGTGACACGTATGATTAAAACAACCTCGTTAATTGTACTAATCGGTGTTGTAGAGGTCGTAAAGGTGGGTCAACAAATTATTGAAGCTTCTCGGTTAACCGTGCCAAGTGCTGCTCTTTGGATTTATGGTGTTATCTTTCTTCTTTACTTTATTATCTGTTATCCAATTTCATTACTAGCGACGAAGTTAGAGAAGCGGTGGGAGGTGTAAAAAACGATTATGAGTGAAACGATATTAAAGTTAAACCATGTGACGAAAAGTTATGATCAAAATGTTATTTTTTCAGATTTATCATTAGAAGTAAAAAAAGGAGAAGTCGTTGTGATTTTAGGACCGTCTGGCTGTGGAAAAAGTACCTTACTTCGATGCATAAATGGACTGGAAAAAATTCAAGAAGGAGATATCTTACTAGAGGATGAACTTATTAGTCATCAAAGTAAGAAAATGCCATTGATTAGACAGAAAATTGGCATGGTATTTCAAAGTTATGAATTGTTTCCACATATGGATGTATTACATAACATTATCCTAGGCCCTACAAAAGCTCAAGGACGTGATAAAGCGGAAGCCATTAAAGAAGCCGAAAGATTACTCGCTCGAGTTGGATTGCTTGATAAGAAAAAGGCATATCCACGTCAATTATCTGGTGGGCAAAAACAACGGGTAGCCATCGTTCGTGCCCTTTGTATGAAACCAGAAATTTTATTGTTTGATGAGGTGACAGCTGCCCTTGACCCAGAAATGGTTCGAGAAGTATTAGATGTGATTCTTTCCCTTGCTAAAGAAGGAAGTACGATGGTAATCGTCACACATGAAATGGAATTTGCCCGTGCGATTGCTGATCGAATTATCTTTTTAGATGAAGGGAAAATCATTGAAGAAGCGGATCCAGAAACATTTTTTACAAATCCAAAAACAAAAAGGGCAAAACAGTTTTTAAATCTATTTAAATTTGAATAGAAAGGATGGATGAAAATGAAAAAGTGTTTACTATGTTTGGGTACTTTATTATTAACGTTAGGTGTTTTTACAGCGTGTCAAACTTCTTCACCGGATGATAGCCAATCAAAAGCAAGAACGGTTGAGGAAATTAAACAAAGTGGCAAAATTGTCATTGGCGTATTTAGTGATAAAAAACCATTCGGATACGTTGATTCTAACGGAGATTATCAAGGCTATGATGTTTATTTTGGTAATCGTATCGCCAAAGATCTTGGGGTAGAAGTTGAGTATGTACCAGTTGAAGCAGCGAGTCGTGTAGAGTATTTAGTTTCTAATAAAGTCGATATTATTTTAGCGAACTTTACAGTCACTGAAGAGCGAAAAGAAAAAGTAGATTTTACGCTTCCTTATATGAAAGTGGCTCTTGGTGTCGTTTCATCTGATAAGGCTTTAATTACAGATGTAGAAGATTTAAAAGGTAAAACGTTAATAGTATGTAAGGGAACAACAGCAGAGACATTTTTTACAGAAAATTATCCAGAAGTTAATTTATTAAAATTTGATCAATACAGCGAAGCCTATAATGCGTTATTAGATGGTCGTGGAGATGCGCTTTCTACGGATAATACAGAAGTATTAGCATGGGCCATTGAAAATGAGGGATTTAGTGTTGGAATTGAATCATTAGGAAATATTGATACGATTGCAGCGGCAGTTCAAAAAGGGAATCAAGATTTATTAGATTGGTTAAATAATGAAATTGTTGAACTCGGAAAAGAAAACTTCTTCCATGCCGATTATGAAGAAACATTAGCTCCAGTTTATGGGGAAGCAGCAGATGCGGATAATATTGTTGTAGAAAGCGGAGTTGTACAATAAAATTTTTGGTGAATAAGAAATGAGAATATTTATTTGATAACTTAGATAGTTATGGAAGAATTAGACTAGTCATTTTGAATGTGGTTGTCAATAAAATAAAAAACTGCTCAATTAAGAGCAGTTTTTTATTTTTCAGAAAAAGTAGCTGCGAATTCTTGTATAACATTGTGAACCTCATCGACATGGTTAGGTTTAATCAACATCGTAATTTTAGGAATGAATTCTCCAATATCAGCATGAGTAAATGTACCAGCCTCTTGTTTTTTGAAGTTTTCATTAATAAGTGCTTGTGCTTCATCTACTTTTCCATCTTGAACTCTTTTAAGGATATAATTTAAGAATTGCTCTTGTTTATTATTCATTGTTTGACCTCCTATCAAATATAGTATGTACGTTTGTTGCGAGAGTATTAAGCGATAGATGTAATTCAGGGGAACGATTTTAAATGATGACAAGCTTTCTTTATTTTTAGTGAGATGAACTATCAGGTTTATTTTTTCTTGATTGACAATGCAAACAAAAGGTGTTAATCTAAATTATATAGTATTAAAAACTAAGTTTATTAGAAATGTTAACTTTTATATATGGAGGGCTTAGTATGATTAAGATTGTGGCGGATTCATCAACGCTTTATTCAAGAGAAGAGGCAAAACAAAATGATTTAGATATTAGACCGTTATCGGTAACGATTAATAATAAAAGCTATAAAGAATTAGAGGAATTAACAACTGAAGGTTTAGTAGAAATGATTAATGAGGGGTATTTTCCAAGTTCATCTCAACCTTCAATTGGAGATGTCGTAGAGATGTATGAAAAATATCCTAATGAGGAGATTATTAATATTTCATTAGCGGATGGATTATCGGGAACGTATCAATCAGCATGTATGGCAAAGTCAATGGTCGATCATGAAGAAAATATTACAGTTATCAATTCGAAGACGCTTTGTGGGCCACATCGTTATCTTGTAGATGTTGCTGTGAAATTAGTTGAAGCGGGTAAGACGAAGTCTGAAGTAGTAAGCGAAATTGAATCGCTAATAGAAACTTCTACTTCTTTCCTGATTCCGAAAGATTTTGATTATTTAGTTCGTGGTGGACGTTTATCACCATTGGTTGGTCGCATTGGTGGTTTAGTAAAGTTAGTACCGGTCATGACATTATCTGAGGATAGTACACGTTTAGAGAAGTTTGCGACGAAACGTACATTCAAAAAAGCAATTCAAGCGATTTGTGATGATTTAATAGCGAAAGGCGTAAATGATGAATATAAGATTTATATTTCACATGCATGTGATGAAGAGTTGGCAATGGAGACAAAAGATATTATAATTAAAAATATAGGAAGTATTGAGACTGAGGTAATGCTGCTGACACCCGTTTTTACAGCACAAGGTGGTCCAGGATGTATTGCAGTTCAGGCTATTAAAAAACATGATATTTTAAAATAGAAAGTTAGGAAGAACTATGGATCATAAAGAAATGTTAGAGTTTCATTGCCCAAGATTTGATGAATTGCCAACTATTCCTTTGTATAAGGATCAGGTTATTTCGTATGTCGAAGATGTACTGAAACCATTAAATTTAAATCCAGAGGAAAAGTTATTAACACCAACAATGTTAAATAATTACGTCAAACAAAAGGTTGTATCTCCACCTGTCGGTCGTCGTTATACCGAAAAGCATTTAGCGTATTTGATTGTCGTTTGTTTATTTAAACAAGTTTATAGTTTAACAGAAGTTTGTGAAATGATTAAAATTCAGATGAATTTATATCCAACAAAGGAGGCTTATGACTTCTTCTGCGTTGAATTAGAGAAAGCCTTACAGTTTGTTTTTAGTAATCGTGAATCCATTGAACCAAACTCAGCAAAGAATATTACCTTTGAAACAGAAGTTTTACGCTCTGCTGTCATGTCTATTGCACATAAGTTATTTATTCAAAAATATTTACTCGATAAGAAAGAAGCAGTACCTTCAAAAAAAGCAAACTAAAGAAAATCTTCTTCTTATGAAGAATCAGTACTCGATCGATTTTTAGAACCAGATGTTAAAAAAATAAGAAAACTCCTACTAATTAGTCTCAGTAGGAGTTTTTTTGTAGAGTTATTTGACGCTCTTAACTTCATATTCTTGGAATCGGTATTTTTGTCCGGTTGGATTTACTTTTCCTTCAGGAACCTCTTCAACAAACATGCCATAAGGTCGTACGAAAAGGCCGCATTCACCGTATAGGGCTCGATAAAGAACCATGGTTTCTTGCGTTTCTGAATGTTTGACGAAATCCTCAACTAAATATAAATCACCTTTAAAGTGTCTAAAGATTTTTCCTTTTGAATTTGTAATATCTCTCATTTTGGGATACCTCCTTAGGTAACATTTATTATAACCAAAATCGATAAATAGTAAAGAGGTGATTTGTTACTGGCTTTAATTCATTTATCTTATTATTGGCAATTCTAAAAGTTATGATATTGGTTTAAATAGTTAAAAACGCATGAAGAGTTAACAGATGTTATGGAAGTTCATTTTATAGAGATTCCTAAACTCCCGAAAAATAGTGATGCGGTACGTCAATTAGAGATGAGTATTGAGGAAATCCGGGAAGCAAAGGATGAACTTATCCGTATGAATAGTAATAGGGAGGAACGTTTATTATATGAAATGCGTTCTAAAATTTTACAAGATAACGTAAGTGTTTTGAATGAGGCAGAGTGTAAAGGTGAGCAAAATAAAGCTTTTGAAATAGCAAGAAATTTATTAAAGTCTCTAGATAATGAAACGATTTGTAAGCTGACGCAACTCTCGCCTGAGATAATTAATAATTTAAGAAAAGAATAGATGAAAAAAATCCCCTGACCTAAATAGTTGGTAGGGGATTTTTTTGTTTTAAATTAAGCACGAGAAGCGTAAATTTCTTTTTCTACATCGATGAAGACTTGTGCAATGACTTCATATGTTTTTGCCCATGCATCGATAATTTCATCTGTAGCAGCCTCACCTAAAACTTGTTTGATAGCCTCTAATAAATGCTTTCCTACGATTGGGTAGTGTTCTTCTTTTACCCCACAGTCGCAGTGACGAATGGCAATACGTTGTACAACTGGCATAATAGCTCCTAAGTTATCAACGTTTTGTGCAGCTGCTAAAACTGTCATGGCTAATGCTTTTGGTTGTTCACCTGATTTTTGTTTATTCATATCAAATAAAGGTGCTACTTCTGGATTTTGTTCAAACATATTTTTGTAGAATGTTGTGGTAATATCTAAACCGTGCGCTTTTAATGCAGGGACAGTACTTTTAATGATGTCAATTGTATGTTGATCTAACATGTAAATCTCTCCTTATTAATTGTTTTTCTTACTGACAGTGATAGAATAACATACAGAAATTAAATGTGCAAATAAAATGCACATTTAAGATGATGAAGGATTTTTAAGTCTTGTTTTCATTCAAGTGAAGACAGTTTCTGTTGTATAATTGAAACAAAGGTGGTGTTTAATATGCAATTATCAAAGTTTAGTGATTATAGTTTTCGAGCGCTCATTTATTTAGCTAATCATAGTGATGAATTATGTACCGTTGATGAGTTAGCAAAGGCATTAAATACATCAGAGCATCATATGAAAAAAGTTATCCATCATCTTGGAAAAACGGATTATATTATTTCAATTAAAGGTCGTGTTGGTGGATTAAAGCTCGGGTTAAAACCAAGTGAAATTAATCTAGGTGATCTTTTAAAGGTAACGGAAGATAATATGAACATTGTCGAATGTTTCAGTAAACCAGAGAGTTGTCCTTTAATGTCATCAGGATGTAAATTAAAGCACATTTCTTCTCAAGCCCTCAATCAATTTATAAAAGAATTTTCAAAGTATACATTAGCAGATTTACTATAAAAAAGTGCTCCATTAACTAGACAGGTCTAATGGAGTTTTTTTGCATATATGGGCCATGAATTTTGTATAATTTAGAGAATATACAGACTGGGGTGAAGAGGATGTATAAGAAGTATGTTCGCTTAAAGTTAAACGAAAGTAAAAAACCGATTTGTCGGATACGATATGATGAGCACGGAAGTCAGATTGAAGTTAAATTGTTTAGTGAAGAAGAAGTACTAGATTTATCAGGATACCGAGTTAAGGTTTGTGCGAATCAGACGAATGGGAAAAGTGTTTTTAATAGATGTGAAGTTGTTTCAAATAAAGTAGGAAGTGTGTCTTTAAATTTAACTAATTATTTAAGTGATTTTGATGTACGTATACCATGTGAAATAATGGTGTATGGGCCTGACGAGGAGTGTTTAGGCACAGCTTCTTTTTACTTGGTTGTTCCCCATCCATTGGCGCTAGGTGATCAAGAGATGAGAGCGACTGATGTGAAGAAATCGACGTTATCACCAAAGATAAGAATGATTGCACATCGAGGTCTAAGTTCATTAGCACCAGAAAATACGTTGCTAGCTTATGAGTTAGCAGGGAAATATGGTTACTATGGGGCGGAATGTGATATTCATGAAACAAAAGATGGGGAGTTTGTGTTACTGCATGATGACACATTAGAACGAATGACAAATGGAAGTGGAAAACCGGAACATTATTCATTGGATGAGTTAAAAGAACTTATTATAAATGGTGGGAATCAGGTGAAAAAGTATCCTCATCTAAGGATTCCAACGCTTGAGGAGTATTTAGCAGTCTGTAAAAAATGGGGATTAGTACCGGTGATTGAGATAAAAGAAATTGAACCGAAGAGTGTGGCTCGATTGTTAGAGGTTGTTGCTCAGTGGGGAAGCCTTCAATATGTGGTGATTATTTCTTTTTCAAAAGAGATTGTGACAGAGGTTCGAAAATTAAATCATCAAGTAAATATTCAGTGGTTAGCAGAGATGACCATAGAAAATATTGATTATTGTGCGAGATATGACATGGATATTGACTGTTATAAAAAGCAAGTTTCAAAAGAAATGGTCGATTATGCACATAGTAAGGGAGTACTCGTGAATACTTGGACGGTTGATCATGGGGAAGAGATGCAAAACTTAGTGGATATGGGGGTTGATTGCATTAGTACGAATGTTTTGCTTTATAATCAAGCGTTACAAAGTAGCGGGAAAGTAAAAAGTTATTTATTTGATCATCGTGTAAATTATGTGACGTGTCTTCATTCATCCATTGATAATCAAGGTGAAAATGAATGGATGTGGAGAGAGACGGGGAGCATTTTAGAGGTACGTGGAAATCATGAAGCTAAGAAGATGTTACAAATTAAGTTGCCAGCGGTAAATGTTGGGGATGTTGTGAGTGTCGCATTTTTCTATCGAAATATTTCAGGGGATGAAGTTCGAGCAGGACTTGAATATATTGAGATGGATGAGGCTTCGACGATTGAGCGAAGTATTAAAACAAAGGCTATTAATGATTGGGGATATGTTGATTGCCAGTTTATCGTGATGAATCAAGTGAGTGGGAATAAAGACTATTATAATGTCCTGATAGGATCCTGGAATATGAGTAACTCCCATTTCATGCTCCGAGACGTCCGTATTAAAATAGAATATATGTAGTCAAGCTATAAAGGAGCTTTCAGAATTGAAAGCTCCTTTTTTGGTGTATTTAATGTTTTTATACATTAATTTACAACTTGTTTCTTGACATTGATGAAAATGCTATTATAATAGACTCGGCACAATAAATGATTTTTCGACAAAACGTGAGAATTTGACTCGAGAGGATAAATGAAGTACCTCATTTTTGTACTACCATGTGTAGATTTAAAAAGCAACAGAAATGGTCAATCAACGAGGAAAAATCGCATGATGAGTATTAAGAGGAAAGCAATTTAAATAGTGATTGCTTTCAATATTTTAAAATGAGGTGAAAGAGATGTCATGGTTAGTTGAAATCCTTCAATCATATCCAGAGCTAGCATTATTTTTAACACTAGCCATCGGATATGCGATTGGAAAGATTCAAATAGGTTCATTTAAGATTGGAACAGTACCGGGTGTATTAGTAACAGGTGTATTAGTCGGTCAGTTAGGAATTACAGTCGATAATACGGTTAAAGCTGTTTTCTTCTTATTATTTTTATTTGCATTAGGATATAATGCAGGTCCTCAATTCTTTAAGGGATTGAAAAAAGAAGGAATTCCACAGATGATTTTTGCTGTTATCGTTTGTGTGATAGGTTTAATTTCAGCCATCCTTGTTGGGAAACTGATGGGGTTCAATGCAGGACAAGCTGGAGGACTTGCAGCTGGTGCTTTAACGCAATCTTCTGTTATTGGCGTGGCCCAAGATGCTATTTCTAAGCTGGATATTTCAAATCAAAAACAGATGATGGACTTTGTTCCAGTTGGATATGCTGTTACTTATATTTTTGGGACGCTTGGATGTACCTTTATTTTAACGACATTCGGACCAAAGATTTTAGGTGTTGATTTAGAAAAAGAATGTTTAGAACTAGATCAACAAGCGAAAGAATCATTTGAAGATGAGTTCGTTAGTTCACATGCAAGTGATGTTTTATATCGTATGTATGAAGTTAATGATGAATATGCGGGGAAAACTGTTTCTGAGATTGAAACACAGTTATCACAAAAAAATATTCGATGCTTTATTGTTAAGATTAAACGTGATAATCAGGTGTTTAAAGCTAATACAAGCACTCTTATTCATACAAATGATTGTCTTGCGATCGCGTTTAAAGAGAAGGATGTACAACACATTAAATTTCTTGATTTAGGAGAAGAAATTTATGATCCTCAATTAGTTAATTTTAGAACAGAATCGTTAGATGTATGTGTGAAAAATCAAGCGATTATCGGAAGATCAATTCAAGAAATCCAAGACAATGATTTAACACGAGGAGTTATTATTTCTAAACTTAAGCGTGCAGGTGAAGAGGTTGCTTATACGCTAGAGACGAAGCTTGATAAACATGATGTGTTAACGTTAGCAGGACCTGTTGATGATGTTGAAGGATTAGTTTCTCGTATCGGGAAGCCTGTTCGTCAATCAGATGAAACAGATATGACGTTTGTTGGTCTTGGAATTTTATTCGGTGGATTAATCGGTGTTCCATCTTTAATGATTGGTAAGATTGGTATTACGTTATCAACAAGTGGTGGAGCGTTGATTATGGGACTAATCTTTGGATACCTTCATTCCCGTCGTCCAACGATTGGCCGTATCCCATCGGGTGCCACTTGGTTCTTAAGTAATGTTGGTTTAGCTGCCTTTGTTGCAGTGGTTGGAATTAATGCAGGACCAGGATTTGTGGATGGATTACAGAGCTCGGGATTGAGTTTCTTCTTAGCTGGAATGATGGTAACAGCTATTTCAACTTTCTCAGGAATTTTCCTTGGGAAGTATGTATTTAAATTTTCAGCTCCCGTTATATTAGGAGCAACAGCTGGGGCTTTAACAACAACAGCTGCTGTCGGTGGACTTTGTGAAAAAGCAAAAAGTAACGCACCTGTTCTTGGGTACACGATTCCATATACAGTCGGAAATATCTTATTAACCGTTTGGGGATCATTAATCGTGATGTTTTTCTCTTAACATAATAACAAAGCCTTAGATTGGAAGTCATTTGACTTCTCATCTAAGGCTTTTTCTATTATAATTTATCTAAATTTAAATACTGATTTAGTGTAGCTCTAAAGTTAAGTAGCAAAGCTTTTAGCTATCTTACCTGTGGTGGGAGAATATCAAGGTTGTTGATTGATAGTTGTAGATCAAATTATATTAAATACTTTTTTCATTTCAACGGTATAAATATGTCTCATTAGATTTCTCATTTTAAAATAGATGACTAGTTAATAACATTGAATGGTATTTTTAAGTAGGGGAGAGAGAAAATAAAGAAATCAAATTTATTATATTTTAGGGATATATGAACGAGGACCACCCTGCGTAGCTGGTTTCCTCAATTAATGGGGTGAATACAAAGTACAAATAAATTACCCTAGCAATTATAGATAAGATTGTCATAGACAATCGCTATGTGACCCAGTTGAGGAAAGCTAAGGTATCGTCTTTGACGATTTGCTTAGCGCAGGGAACACGATATTTAAGAAGTTTAAAAGTTATTAATCAAGGTATTGAATCTTAGGGTTTAATGCCTTTTTCTTTTTGAAAATACCGAATTTAATTTTCACAAAGGGGTGTTTTTCATTTTTCAAACTGGATTTTTCACACATATATATACAATTTTGATATAATGACGGTAGTTATCAAGGTTATTTTCATATATAACGCAAATATGGTGCGTAAGTTTCTACCCGATTTCCGTAAAAAATCGGACTATGAGAAGAGATAGAACAGAGATTATTCGCTCTATCGCAAGGAGGTAACTACATGAAGAAAAATTCAGCTTATATATTAATGGTTCCAGGATTTGTACTATTACTATTATTTTTAATGTTGCCATTATGTTCAACATTGTGGCCAACAGTTTTTAATAATGGATTTTCTCTAAATCAATATATCGCATTTTTTAAGGATGAATATTATTTAGAGATTTTCTATCGTACGCTGAAAATCTCCTTGATTGCTACCTTGGTGTGTACAGTATTTGGAGTACCGACCGCCTATTTTATTTCACGTTGTTCAACAAAATGGAAAGGTTTATTAATTGCTATTTCGATTTTCCCATTATTAACGAATTCAGTTGTTCGTAGTTTTGCTTGGATTAATATCTTAGGTAAAAACGGGATTATCAACAATGCATTAATGAGCATGGGGTTAATTGAACAACCATTAAGTATGTTGTATACCGAATTTGCTGTCTTAGTCGGAACCATCTATTTATTCCTACCAATTATGATTATTACATTAGTTGGAGTTATGGATAATATCGATAACGATATGATGGAAGCCGCGGAGAGTTTAGGAGCTAATCGAATAACCGCCTTTATGAAAGTTGTGTTACCGATGAGTATTCCAGGAATGATTACGGGGGCAGTTCTTGTGTTTACAGGATCTTTAACAGCATACACAACTCCACAGCTTTTAGGTGGAAACAAAGCATTAGTTTTACCAACTTTAATCTATCAACGTTCAATGACATTGAATGATTGGACGGGAGCAAGTGTTATCGCAGCCATCATGATTGTGACAACATTAATTGTTATGAAGGGATTAAACTTCGTAGCAGCCAAAGTAGATAAGCGAGGTGAACTTGATGCGTAAACATAAAATGTTAACATTTATTTCAATGTTCGTTTTTGCTTTTTTATTCTTCCCATTAGTTATTATTACTGTAACTGCGTTTGGGACAGAAAATACTATCTCATTCCCAATTAAAGGGTTCACCTTTGACTGGTTTGTTAAAGCATTAACGTCAAAAACATTTATAGATTCTTTCTATTTAAGTTTTAAATTAGCATTTATATCAACTTTAATTGCGTTAGTCATTGGGATTCCAGCAGCTTATGGAATGTCACGTTACTCAGTTACAGGGAAGAAATTATTAAAAAGTTTCTTCTTATCCCCAACAATTGTTCCTGGGATTGTAATCGGATATGCTTTATTTCAATTCCTTGTAATTAAATTACAAATTCCAGTCTTCCAAGGATTATTATTAGGACACTTCTTAGTTGTATTGCCTTATATTATTCGTATTGTTGGTGCTTCACTTGAGCAATTTGATTTCTCGATTGAAGAAGTAGCGTGGAGTTTAGGATGTAATAAAATTCAGACATTCTTTAAGATTGTTTTACCAAACATCTCTAGCGGAATTATTTCAAGTTTCTTGTTAGCATTCATTAATTCATTTAATAATATTCCGGTTTCAATGTTCTTAACAGGTCCAGGGGTGACAACGTTACCAACGGCGTTAATGAATTATATTGAGTATTATTATGATCCAACGGTGTCAGCTGTTTCGGTCTTATTAATGGTGGCAACAATTGTAATCATGTTTATCGTGGAAAAAACACTTGGAATTAATTCATTAGCAAAATAGGAGGATACACCATGGCATTCGTAGAATTAAATGATATTCGTGTAACTTATGATGGAAAAAATGATATTTTAAAAGGTTTAAATTTACAGATGCGTGAAGGTGAGTTAGTGTCATTACTTGGTCCAAGTGGATGTGGTAAGACAACTACTTTACGCGTGATTGCAGGTTTTATTGATATAGCAGATGGAGACTTCTTAGTTGATGGTG